>Ga0079225_10001481_pt1 | contig 13160 bp, 11 predicted proteins | sample Poulit2012_FD_76344 | JGI IMG/M metagenome (GOLD analysis project Ga0079225, IMG submission 76344) | Agricultural soil microbial communities from Georgia to study Nitrogen management - Poultry litter 2012 | ecosystem: Environmental > Terrestrial > Soil > Agricultural land | place: USA: Georgia...
CCCCTGAAAGTTTTGATGATTTATGGTGTGTGTGTGATATTAATCCAACTTTTTCAATTAATTCTAATGCTCTTTTTTTAATTTCTTTTTTAGGGTAATTTTGAGCTATTAAAGCAATCATTACGTTGTCTAATACACTATAGGATTCTATAATATTGTAGTCTTGGAATACAAAAGCAATATTTTCGGCTCTAAATTTTTCAAAATCTTTAATATTATAATGACTAGTTTCTAATCCGTTGTAATAAAGTTCTCCATCTTCATAAGAATCTAGGCCGCTAATAACATTTAATAAAGTTGTTTTTCCACTACCGGATTCACCAGTTATACCAACAAACTCATTATTATAAAACTCCAAACTGACTTTTCTCATTCCTTCAGAAACTCCAGTTTTTGTTTTATAATATTTACTTACATTATCTAATTTTATTAATGGTGTTATACTCATAACTTTTCTCCTTATGTGTTTTGTTAATTATATCATAGTTAATATAATTTAGTTTATTTGAAGAATATTTTATAATAAAAAAGCCACATCAATTTGATGCGACTTTGTTTTATCTTCTAAAATTTCCTTTTCCTTTGCCTTTTCCTCTACTTCTTCTTTGCCCTTGTTGTTGATTCATTAATTTAGAAGGATCTTTTGATAACTCTTCTAATTCTCTTTCACTCATATTTGACATTCTTTGAACCATTTTCTTTTGTGCTTCTAAAGATTGTCTTAAATTATTAACGTCTGATACACTTACTCCACTACCATTAGCAATTCTTTTTCTTCTTGATGATGATCGGTTAATTAACTCAGGGTTTCTTCTTTCTTCTTCAGTCATAGAGTCTATTATTACTTTTAAGCTGTCAAATTGTTTATCATCAATTTCACCAGCTGCTTTTCTAAGTTTTCCATGCCCTGGTATAAATCCTATTATTCTTGAAATTGAACCCATTCTTTTAATCATTTTAAGTTGCTTTAATAAATCGTTATAATCGAACTTATCACTCATCATACGTTCCATCATATTTTTAGCTTCATCTTCATCAATAGCTTCTGTTGCTTTATCTATTAATGTTAAAACATCACCCATACCAAGTATTCTAGATGCCATACGCTCAGGATGAAAGGCTTCAAATGTGTCCATTGATTCACCAAAAGAGGAAAATTTAATTGGGATACCTGAAACTTCTCTAATAGAAAGTGCAGCTCCACCTCTAGTATCACCATCTAATTTTGTTAATATTGCGCCTGTAGCATTTAATTGATCATGAAAACTTTTAGCTATTTGAGCTGCATCTTGACCTGTCATAGCATCAACTGTTAATAATATTTCTTCTGGATTAGCAATCTCTTTAACATCAATTAATTCTTGCATCATCTCTTCATCAATATGTAGTCTACCTGCAGTATCAATTATTACTATTTCATATTTATTTTCTTTTGCATAATTTAATCCGTTTTTTACAATCTTTCTTGCATCTTTAATTCCTTCATCATATACATCAATACTTATTTGTTTACCGATTGTTTTAAGTTGATCGATTGCAGCTGGTCTGTAAACATCAGCAGCAATAAATAATATTTTCTTTTTAGTTTGTTTTCTTAAATATACTCCAAGTTTACCTATTGATGTTGTTTTACCACTACCTTGTAGACCGATAGTCATAAATGTAGTAATTCCTTGTTCATTAAATGTTAATGGAGCATTTTCTTCACCCATAATATATTTTAATTCATCATGCACAACTTTAATTACTTGTTGACCTGGATTCAATCCTTTTAAGATTTTTTCACCCATAGCTTGTTCTTTTACTCTATTAGTAAATTCTCTAACTACTCTAAAGTTAACATCAGCTTCTAAAAGTGATAATCTTACTTCACGCATCATCTCATCAATATCTTTTTCATTTAATTTTCCACGGCCACTAATTCTTCTAACTGCCATTTGTAGTCTGTCTGATAAACTATTTTGTAACTCCATTATTCATCCATCCTTTTTAAATCAAATAAATATTTCTCATTTTTTGTTTCAAAATATTTGTCTAATAACTCTAATCTTTTCTTTCTTCTTTTAACTAACTCAAAGTTTTTTTCATAAATTATTAAACTTTCTTCTACTTTTTTAATAGAATCAAAAATTGCATTTCTACTAACATTAAATTTATCCGCTATTTCTTGATAAGTATAATCTAACTCATAATAATAATTGAAGTATTCGATTTGCTTGTCAGTAAATAAACTTTGATAAGTTAAAAATAACTCATTTAATTTGTTTAACTTTTCTAATCTTTCCATTAGAAAAACTCCTTAAATAAACCGTAAATATATGCCTCGATATCAAATAAAACTAAATCGTCTATTTTTTCACCTAAACCAACATATTTAATTGGTATTCCATATTCATGTCTAATTGCAAGCACAATTCCACCTTTTGCTGTACCGTCTAATTTAGTTAAAATAATTCCTGACACATCGGTTGATTCTTTAAATATTTTTGCTTGACTTAATCCGTTTTGTCCTGTCGTTGCATCAACTACTAATAATGTTTCTTTTAAACCGTTCGGCAAGTTTGATTCAATAACTCTTTTCATTTTACTAAGTTCATTCATTAAATTAGTTTTAGTTTGTAAACGACCTGCCGTATCTACTAACACAACATCATACTTTTCTCTTTTGGCTTTACTTATAGCGTCATGAATAACACTTGATGGATCTGATCCTGCCTCTTTTTTAACAATATCAGTTTTACTTCTTGTCGCCCATATGTCTAATTGTTCTATTGCTCCTGCTCTAAAAGTATCTCCAGCCACAAGTAAAACTTTTTTTCCATCATCTTTAAAACTTTTTGCTAGTTTTCCGATTGTAGTAGTTTTTCCTACACCATTAACTCCAACAAATAAATATACGTTTATTTCGTCTTTATCATAATTTAAGTCTGTTTGAACTAATTCGCCTTTTAAATATATTTCAAACATTTTATCTACTATAATTTCAGCAAGTTCCTCAGGGTCTGTTAATCTTTTCGCTTCAACATCTTTTCTAAGTTCATTAACAAAATAAAGAACTGTATCTACACCCATATCTGCTTGAATAAATATATCTTCTAATTCATAAAATAAATCATCATCAATTTTTTCTTTACCTTTTAATATTTCTTTTAAATTACCTAAACTTTCTTTAGTCTTATGAAGACCCATATCATATTTTTCGTTTTTAGGTTTTAATCTAAATAATCTTCTAAAAAAACTCATATTTATCACTCCGATTAATAATTATTATACCATAATTATAACTTTAAAAACCACTTTGTTCCCTTCTTAAATAAAATTATATTTAAAATAATTGTTAAAATTATAAAAAATAACAAAACACTAAGTTGTGCTAAAATGAAATATCCTGTCTTTATCGACATTAAAGCTGTTAATAAACCAATTATAATAATTAAGACAAAAGATATTATCATATGTGTAAATACACTCATACTTTGTTTAATTGCCCTAATTTCTAAGTCCCAATCAAATTTTGGAAATTTTAAATTTAATATTAATCCTAAAGTAGCATTATAAATACTAATTACAACTAAAAACACAATTAAAATTATTAAACTTATTATATTAATATCAAAATTAAATATTAAAATTATTACAATTGTTATTAGACTTACAAAGAAATTAAGTACTATTTCTACTAACATTTTTGCTAGAAATATTTCTTTAACTTTTAAAGGTGAACTTTTTAATATCCATATAGTGTCTTTTTCTAATGACAATGTTGATGTTGTAGTTGATGTAAGTGTTAATGTAAATAAACTAACGCCAATAATTAATAAAAATATTATGTCACTAGGTAATTTAATATCACTATCATTAAGATTTATAAAAATTATTATTGTAATAATAGGTAATAACAATTTTGGTATAAACGTGTTTAATACATATTGTGTTAATGAAAAATATGTTTTAAACTCCTTTTTAAATAAAGCTTTTATATTATTTTCCTTAATAATTTTAGTCTCTTTTAATTTTTTACTTTTAGGTTTAAAAGCATTCGTGTTTGCTTTTAAATAAATTTTAGAAATTATATTTAAAAACAAATAAAAAACAAATATACTTACTACTATAAAAATTATTAAACTTTTAAAACTAAAATAAACTAATGCATTTATCGCCAACATAGATGGATAATAAAAATAGTTTAAATAATTTGATAATATTAAAAATATATTATTATATTGATCAGTTTGACTAAAAGCAAAAAAGAAGTAAGAACCAAATAATAAAATAGATATAGTTATTATTAAAATGTTTTTATACTTAAAGTTTTTAAATATTATACTTACAATATAGCTTATTAATGTCGTTATACTAATGATTATTAATGGAAATAAAATTAATATTATCGTTAAATTAAAATAAAATATTAAAGAAACTAAATTATTCATCATAACAATTATTATTAAAGGAAGAAATGTTAATAGTAAAAATAAATAGTTGTTAATTATTAATCCTATTATTTTAGCTAAAACAATTTGTCTATGATCTATTGGCATACTAATTAATAAGTCGAAATCGCTTCCTTTAAAAAGATAAGCATAAGATTGAGATAAAGATGAAATTATTAATATTATACTAGAAATACTAAAAGCTGTTAACAATAATGTTTTAATAGCCTCATCTGGTTTTGTTTCTAATAATACTGCATTATAAATAAAATATAAATTAATTCCCATTATTGTTATAAAAACTAAAACTAAAGAAATTAATCCTATCTTTTTAATTTTATTTTCTTTATTTAATATTTTATTTAATTTGTATTGTTCAATAAATTGCACCTTAAGAAGTGATAAGAATTTATTCATTTCTATTTAACTCCATAAATACTTTTTCTAATGATTTGTCTCCTTTAACTTCTTTCATGGAACCGACTTTAACTAATTTTCCATTATTAATAATTCCAACCGTATCACAAAACTTTTCAGCCACTTCTAATATGTGCGTAGAGAAAAATATAATTGTTCCTTTTTCTTTTAGCTCTAACATTTTTTCTTTCATTTTAAAAGTTGCGTTAGGATCTAAACCAGTAAATGGTTCATCTAGTATTAACAATTTTGGTTTTCTAATAAAGGCTGTCATTAATAATAATTTTTGTCTCATTCCATGTGAATATGTTTTAATTTCATCATTTAATTTATCTAACATATCAAATTCATTTGCAATTAAATTTATATTTAAAGCCATATTTTCATCATCTAAGTTATAAATATTAATAATAAAGTTTAAATATTGTATTCCAGTTAAATTTTCATAAATTTTAGGGTTATCTGGAATGTATGCAATGTTTTGCTTAAAAGTAATTGGATCAGATTTTATACTTATATCGTTTAACAATATATCACCTTTATCAAAATCTAATGCTCCTACAATTGATTTAATAGTTGTGGTTTTACCGGCACCATTTGGTCCGATAAAGGCGAATATTTCTCCATTATTAATTTTTAAATTTAAATCTTTTACAGCGTATTTATTTTTAATATAACTTTTTGAATAATCTTTTATAATAAGCATACAATCACTCCTAAAATAATTATATCATAAAAGAAAAAAACCAGGAATTAGTTTCCTGGTAATTCATTTATAAAATCTAATAATTCGTCATAATTTAAATGTTGAGTTTGTTCATTAACATCAATCATAAAAATAACTTCTCTTTTTTTGTTTAAAACATAAACAGCTCTGGCAAGAAGCTTGTTCTCGTTAATAAGCAATCCAAATTTTTCACCAAAGTCATTATATAAGTAATCACTTAAAATAGTAATTCCTTCTAATTCTTCTTCGTTTTTCCATCTGTTTTGTGCAAATGGTAAGTCATTACTTAAAGTAATTACTTTAATATCTAAGTTTTCATTTTTTATAATTTCTTCATTTATAGTTTTTGTTTGAAGATCACAAACTGCAGTATCTAAAGATGGTACTACATTAATAATAATATATTCGTTTGAAAAATCACTTAAACTAACCTCTTTAAGATTACCGGATACTGCTTTAAAATCTAAAGCTTTTTCACCTTTTTTTAATTGTTCTTTTATTAAAGTAATTGGGTTACCTTGAAATGTTTTCATAAATTATTCCTCACTTTTTATCTTGTTCAACTTATTATAACATATTTTAATGTTTTTTAAAAAAAGACTCCTAAGATAAAGTCTCAGGAGTCAAATAAGGGGATTTAAAGTGTAATTTTTATTACACTTAAATAGGGGATAAGTAGCATCCTTTTTGGGGATGCATTAATATATTATCACTAAATTATTGTTTTGTAAAGAAAAATATTTTTTTGTGGTAAAAAATGTTATTTTTCACTTGATTGATTATCATTTTCATCAAAATTAGCTGTATATTTACATTTTGGAAAACTGCTACAGCCTATAAATGGACCTTTTGGACCAAATCTTTCGACTAAATCACTACCACATTTAGGACATTTTTCTTCTAATACTTTTGGACCGACTTTTTCCATATTTGACATTGCATTGTCAATTAGTGGAATAAACTTATTATAAAAATCTTTTAATAGTTTAATATCATCAACTGATCCATCTTCAATTTTGTCTAGTTTTTCTTCTAACTCTTTAGTATATCCAACATTTATGACATCATCAAAAAATTCAGTTAATTTATCTGATGTTAGTATTCCACGATCAGTTGCATGAAATCTTCTTCTTTCTTGAGTAGTGTAATATCTATCTTTAGCTTTTAATGTTTGCATAGTATGAGCATAAGTTGATGGTCTACCAATACCTAGACTTTCCATTTCTTTAATTAATGAAGCTTCATTATATCTTGCTTTAGGTTGAGTTTCTTTTCTTATTTTATTAACTTCTTTGGCATTTAGTTTATCGTTTACTTTAAATTCAGGTATGATAATATCTTTTACTGAGTTATCCTCATACACTTTTAAAAATCCATCAAACACTAATTTTACACCGTTTAAATCGTATAAATTACCGTTGGTATCAAATGTAACTTTAGTTCTTTCAAATACTGCATCACTCATTAAACTAGCTACTGCTCTTTCATATATTCTTTTATATACTCTAAGTTCAGATGAGTTTAAATATTGTTTCATTTTCTCAGGGGTATTAAATATTGATGTAGGTCTAATTGCTTCGTGAGCATCTTGACTTCCTTCAGTTTTTACAACTTTATAACTTCCTAAATAATTTTTACCAAAATTATCTTCAATATATTTGTTTGCACTAAATATAAACTGATTGCTCATTCTAGTAGAATCAGTTCTCATATATGTAATTAAACCAGTTGTTTCTCCATTTATTTCAATACCTTCGTATAATTTTTGTGCAATTGACATTGCTCGAGATCCACTCATTGATAAATATATATTTGCATCTTGTTGAAATGTGGATGTTGTGAATGGTGCTCTTGGTTTTCTGTTAGTTTCTCTTACATTGACATCTTTAACAACGAAAGGATTGGTTGATGTTTCTAAAATTTTGTCAGCTTCATCTCTTTTAATTCTTGTATTAGCTTTAATTATATAATCTGCTTTAAATTCATCAAATATCGCCTCTATTTCAAAATATTCTTCTGGAACAAAAGCTTTTATTTCCTTTTCTAATTCAACTATTAATTTTAGCGCTGCACTTTGGACTCTTCCAGCAGATTTAGATCTAATTTTGCTTTGTAGTAAACTTGATAGTTTAAATCCAATAATTCTATCTATTGCTCGTCTTACTTCTTGTGATCTAACTAAATTCATATTTAATTGTCTAGGATTTTTTAATGCATCTAAGACACTTTGTTTAGTTATTTCTGTAAATACTATTCTATTTTTTAAATTTAGATCTAAACCTAATTCATCGGCTATATGCCAAGCAATAGCTTCTCCTTCCCTATCAGGGTCGGTTGCGAGTAAAACTTCTTTGTTTTTTGCTGCTTTTTTAAGTTCATTTATTATTTTTGTTTTCCCTCTTATTATTCTGTAAGTAGGTTCAAAATTATTTTCAACATCTAATCCAAGTCCACCTGGTCCACTAGTAGCTAAATCTCTAATATGTCCTACACTAGCTAACACTTCATATGAGTCGTCTAAATAAGTTTTGATAGTTTTAGCTTTAGCAGGGGACTCGACTATTATTAATTTTTCCATCATTTATACCTCTTTTCCTCATACATTATATAACTTTAAAAAACTTTGTCAAGAAATTAATTTTGATATTTTTCTTATATATTATAATATATACTTTTTTTATTTTTTCTTTAAAAAAAGAAGTAATATTATTTACTTCCTTTATTATAATAGCTTTTTATTGGTTCAAATGTCTTTCTATGAATTTCAATTGGTCCATACTTTTTAATTGCTTCTCGATGTTTTTTTGTTAAATACCCTTTGTTATTTTTAAAATCATAATTTGGATATATTTTATCATATTCATACATTAATTCATCTCTTACAACTTTTGCAACAATAGAAGCTGCGGCAATACTTTTCGATAATTTGTCACCTTTTATAATGCTTAAAGTTGGAATATCAATCTCTTTTAGTTCAACTTGATCAATTAAAGCAAATTCTGGTTTTATTTTTAGTGATTCAATTGATTTTATCATCGCTAGTTTAGTTGCTTCTAAAATATTTATTTCATCGATTTTATTATTATCTATAATTATATAACTAATTGAAATAGCTTCTTTTTTTAATTTATTGTAAGCTTCAATTCTTTTTTTCTCGCTTAGTTGTTTAGAATCATTAATATAATTATAATTTAATTCATTGTTTAAAATAACGCTAGCAGCAACTACTGGTCCTGCTACTGGTCCTCTTCCAGCTTCGTCAGTACCTGATATTAAATTGAAACCAATATTATTTAATCTTTTCTCATTTTTTCTCATATCTCATCTAATGAAACTTGACCAAGCTGTTTGTTTCTAAAATCATGTAGTATGATATTATAAACTCTTTCATAGTCAATTTCTCCACCACTTATTAACGCTCCTCTTCTAGTTCCAATTATATCTAAGACTTCTACAAAGTCTTGGTTTTCATTAATTTCATCTGAATATCTTTCTTTTAAATTATTTAAATAATGTTTTTGCATATAACTTATTAAATAATAGCATACTTCATCTAATGGCAATATATCGTCTTTAATAGCACCTGTAACAGCTAAATTTAAAGCGACAACGTCATCTTCAAACTTAGGCCACAATACTCCTGGTACATCTAAAAGATCGAATCCCTCGTCTAATTTAACCCATTGTTTTGTTTTAGTTACTCCAGGTTTGTTTCCTACCTTAGCGCTTCTTCTTTTGGCTAAATTGTTTATTAAAGTTGATTTACCAACATTAGGAATTCCTAATACAATAGTTTTAAAGTTTCTAATTTTTAGCCCTCTTTTTTCATCTCTTAATATTTTATCTTTTAATACATCATAAGACATCTTATAAATAATATCTGGATTGATAGTTCTAGCATCGATACTAATTGTGTTAAAACCTTCATTCTCATAATAATTTATCCATTTTGTTAAATTAGATTGATCAGCTAAATCTTTTTTATTGAAAATTATAATAGTAGGTTTATTTTTTAAGATAGAAAGTATTTTAGGATTCATGCTTGAGTAAGGAATTCTAGCGTCAATCAATAAAAATACTATATCCATCATTTTTAATTCTTTTTCAATAATTTTAAAAGATTTAAACATATGACCTGGATACCAATTTATTTGTTTATATCTATTTTGTTTCATTACTTTGCTCCTATTACCTTTCCAACTAAATTATTAAAATTAAAAATTCCACTTTGTCTGCTATCTAATGAATTATCAGAATTATCTCCTAATAAAAATACTTCATTATCTTTTAAAACATACTCATCATTATTCAATTGATTTATTAATACAGATCCTGAATTAAAAGCAATTTTATATGATTGTCCATATTTATTTAAATAAAGCTCATCGTTTATATAGATTAAATAGTATTTCATTACTTCATGTTCACTAATCTTTTCTTCTATTAACACTGCTTCTATTTTATCGCCTTTTAAAGCCACTATTCTTTTAATAATAAGTTTATCTTTACTATTATCATCTTCATTTGTTTTAGTATCATAAACTACAACATCATCCACTTTGTAATTAGGATTAAATAAATTTACAAATACTCTGTCACCATCTTCATAAGTTTGACTCATTGACGATCCTTTTACTTTTGATGGTAAAATTAAAAAACTTGTTAATATTAAAACAAATATTAAAGCGTTAAATATAAATATAATATAGTCTAATACTTCATTTATTTTATTTTTAAATTTATTTAATAAAAAGATAGTTAGTAAAATCGATATAAGTGAAATTATATATATTAAATATATTTTGTTATTATCTAATATGTATGTTAAGTTTAATTTTAATGATATTGTAGTAAATAAAACAACTCCCATTAAGTATATTAATTTAATTGATTTCTTTTTATAATTATATTTCATTTAATATCGCTTCTAACTCCTGTAAGGTTACTAATACTTCTCTTGCTTTAGTAGCTTCTTGTTCTGACACTATTCCTAAGCTTTCCATATGTCTAAAAATGCTTGAAGCACGATTAAATCCAACACTAAATTCTGTCGTTATTCTATTTATAGATGCAACATTTTCACTAACAACAAAATATGCTACATCTTTAAAAAGTTCATCTAATTGTTCTTCAGCAGCATTTCTTGAAGCTATCTCAGTTAACTCTTCGTGTTTTAATATATAATTTGGTTCTCTTTGTTCTCTAATAAAATCTGTTAATTTATAAATTTCATCATCATTAATATAAGCACCTTGTAGCCTTATTAATCTATCGGCACCTTTTAATAACATATCACCCTTACCAAGCAATTTCTCTGCACCGATTCCATCTAATATTGTTGATGAATCTACGTGTGAAGATACTCTAAAAGCTATTCTAGATGGTATGTTAGATTTAATTGTTCCTTTAACAACATCAGTTGAAGGTCTTTGAGTTGCAACAAGCAGGTGAATTCCAGCTGCTCGAGCTTTTTGCGTAATTCTTTGAATAGATGTTTCTACATCACTCGCTGATACGTTCATTAAATCCGCTAACTCATCAATAACGATAACTATGTATGGCATATATTCTTCATCAATTCTTTTTAAATCAATGTTTTCGTTGAATGATTGAATATCTTTACTTCGGTTTTTTGCAAACTTTAAATATCTGTCATCCATTTCTTTAACAACCCATTTTAATGCTTCTGAAGCCATTTTAGGTTCAGTGATTACTGGGGTAATTAAATGTGGCAAATCATTATAAGCACTTAATTCAACAATTTTCGGATCTATTAATATTAACTTTAATTCATCTGGGGTGTTTTTTAGTAACAAACTTGCTAAAAGCGTATTAACACAAACACTTTTACCACTATTAGTTGCTCCTGCTATTAATCCGTGAGGCATTTTAGCTATATCAACATAAACATTTTCACCATCAATATCTACCCCTAAAGCTACTTTAAGTGGTTCTTTTTTGTAGTTTAAAAACTCTTTCGTGTTAACTACATTTCCAAAAGGAACAATTTCTGGATTAACGTTAGGGACTTCTATACCCGCAAAAGGTTTACCAGGAACTGGTGTTTCAATCCTTATTGATGTAGCTTGTAAATTCATTTGTAAGTTATCGGAGATATTGGAGATTCTATTAGATTTAACTCCAGGTCCTAACGATACTTCATATCTTGTAACAGTTGGTCCTTTCACATGTCCAATAACATTAGCATTAATATTAAATGATTCTAAGGTTTCATTAATAATATCTATATGTTCCAACAACCATTTTGGCTCATTATCTACATTTTTATTAATTACTTCAAACATGTTTGGGTTAGGTAAAACATATTTTTCTTTTTTAGGTTTAACAACTTCTTTTTCTATTGTTTTTTCTGGCTGAATTAAATCTTTATCGTCGTCTAAAAATTCAAATGCTCCTACTGAAGTTAATCCTTTTGATTCATACATTTCTGGTTTAGGTTCAATAATTTCTTCTTCAACAATGTCTTCTTCAATTGGATTTAAGTTTATAGTTTTAACTTCATCAATAACATTATCTTCATCTTTAGTTTTTATTGTAGGTATAACTTCTTTTTCTATAGTTGTTTCTTTTTTAGGTTTTTCTAAGATTTCTTCTTCTAATTCTTTACCACCTAATACATCTATTCGAGTTTTTGTATTAATAATGTTAAATTCTGAATAGTCATCTTTTTGTTTTACTATCGGCTTGTCTCTAAATGCGTCTAATCTTTTCCCAGTGTTTCCTAATTCTTGGTCTATTTTTGGATAGACAATTTTATCTGGAACTTTCGTACCAAATATAGGGGAACTAAATCTTGTTGATTGATGTTTTGTTTTAGTTTTAATTCCTTCTAATTTAACAATCAGAGGTATTTTAAAATCAGGTCGATACGTTGATTTTAATATTTTCTTTTTTTCACTCATCAAAATCTCCCTCCTTAAATGATTGATATATTTCATCTACATTTGTATCAATAGTTTTCTCTTTATTAAAGACTTTTTTAGAATATATTTTGTATGTTTCTTCACCGGTTATTCCAATAATTGCTAATCCTATCTTTACCATGACAACTTTTACAACTTGATCTACTGTAGCTTTTTTAAACCAATAAAATGGATTAGCTGCGTTTAATAATCTTAAAGTAGAAGTCGCTATTTTACTAAAACCATGTTTTTTTGCTGATTTAACTAATCTGGACTCTTCTATTTTAACTTTAGTTTGATTTAATTCTGCTATCCTTCTTATTGTCATACCTCGAAAAAGTCGCATTATTGGATTACTAACTAACTGGTCTACTCTTCCTTTTATATATTCAACTAATTCTAAAGATTCATCAATTGTAAGTTCTAAATATGGATATGGGCTATTTGGATAAAACTTTTTTGCTATATCGATTGTTAATTCTTTTAATTCTCTGTTTAATAGTTTTGTATATCCTAACTCTTCCCTTAATTGTTTGTTTTTAAATTCATTTTGCGCTGCTTCAATCATCCATTTGATTTCTTCTTCATCAATATCTTCTTCTTCTACTTTATTTAATTTCATCTCTTTATTTAAGTTTTTTAATACTGCATATAAATATA
>Ga0079225_10001483_pt1 | contig 13147 bp, 12 predicted proteins | sample Poulit2012_FD_76344 | JGI IMG/M metagenome (GOLD analysis project Ga0079225, IMG submission 76344) | Agricultural soil microbial communities from Georgia to study Nitrogen management - Poultry litter 2012 | ecosystem: Environmental > Terrestrial > Soil > Agricultural land | place: USA: Georgia...
CAACCGGCAAAAGTAGATATTCATTACATAAGGCAAAAGGATCCAATGGGCTTGGGACATGCAGTATGGTGTGCACGTAAATTTATCGGTAATGAACCCTTTGCTGTGCTTTTAGGTGATGATATTGTACAAGCTGAAACACCTGGACTGAAGCAATTGATCAATCAGTTTAATGAAACGCAACGTTCTGTAGTGGGCGTACAAACGGTACCTGATGAGGAAACAGATCGTTATGGTATTGTCGATCCAAGCACAAAAGAAGATCGCCGCTACAAAGTGGATCACTTTGTAGAAAAACCTGAACAGGGAACAGCTCCTTCTAATCTAGCAATTATGGGCCGTTATGTACTAACACCGGAGATTTTCACATTCTTAGACAAACAAGAGATTGGTGCGGGTGGAGAAATTCAGCTGACAGATGCTATTCAAATGTTGAATGAAATCCAAGAAGTTTATGCGTATGACTTTGTAGGGGAACGACATGACGTTGGAGAGAAGTTCGGTTTTGTGAAAACAACACTTGAGTTTGCTTTGCAGAATGAGGAAATTGGTGAAGATGTTGCAGAATTAATACAGAAGTTAGCACGTCAAGAAATTAAAAATTAAACAAAACATAGGTCTAGGGGGGCGATAAAATGAACATTGCCGTTGTAGGAATAGGGTATGTTGGTTAGGTAACAGGTGTCAGTCTTTTAGAAGTCGGGGGCAACGTAACATGTATTGATACCGATGAAGCAAAAGTTTCAAAAATACAACAAGGTGTTTCATCAATATGAGTCCGGTCTAAGTACTAAAGAATTCAGTGAACAAGGTGCAGAAGTAATAGGATATGATCCGATTGAGATAGATAATGCAAAAACACTATTAAGTGATAAAATGTTTTATGCTGAAAGTGTGGAAGAAGCAGTAAAAGATTATGATACTGCTTTGATTCTTACCGAATGGGATGAAATACGTAATATTGATTTGAATGTGTTTAAATCGATGAAGTCCCCATTGGTTATAGGCGGTAGGAATTGTTTTATATAAACTTGTCTCCAATTTATTATGCATAAAACTGATAAATAATATATTGAAAAAACATTTAATGAATTTTAGTTCCCAAAAGTGATAAAACATTATTTTTATTAGAATATATTCAATCCAAATAAACAATAAGATGTTAGGAGTACTCACATATGATTGACTTTTTAAAACTGAAAAACAAAGAAGAAAAAGTGTCTGTTATTGGACTAGGTTATGTTGGTTTTCCATTGCTAATTGAATTGGCTAAAAAGTATGAAACTGTAGGATTTGACGTGAACCGTAATAAAATAGAAAGTTATAAACAAGGTATTGATGTTACAAATGAGGTGGGAGACAGGATTACTAAGGAAACAAAGGCTTTGTTTACCACAAATGAAAAAGAATTACTTCAATGTAAATTCCATATTGTAGCTGTCCCTACACTAATAAACTCTGATAAAACACCTAATTTGACACCAATTATAGAAGCAACCAAAACTGTTGCAAGTAATCTAACAAAGGGTTCAATAATTGTCTTTGAGTCTACTGTTTATCCCGGTACTACAGAGGAAGTCTGTATTCCTATATTGGAAGAAAAATCAGGACTAAAATTTGGCACAGACTTTAAAGTTGGTTATTCGCCTGAAAGAATAAATCCTGGAGATAAAACTAATACACTAACAAAGATTGTAAAAGTTGTATCTGGTTCTGATAAAGAAGCACTTGACACGATATCCAAAGTTTATAATGAAATTATTGAGGTTGGGGTACACTCGGCACCTACTATTAAAGTTGCGGAAGCTGCGAAAGTTATAGAGAATTCCCAGCGAGACATTAATATTGCATTTATGAATGAGCTTTCAATGGTATTTAATAAAATGGAAATCAATACAAACGATGTATTAGAAGCTGCATCAACTAAATGGAACTTTTTAAAGTTTAAGCCTGGTTTAGTAGGTGGCCATTGTATAGGAGTCGATCCATATTATTTCACCTATAAAGCTGAGCAATTGGGTTATCACTCTCAAATTATTTTAGCAGGAAGAAAAATAAATGATGAAATGGGGAAATATGTTGCATCAAATGTTATCAAACAAATTATTAAGTCAGGGCAAATAGTTAAAGGGGCTAAGGTAGCTATTCTTGGTATTACTTTTAAAGAAGATGTTGGAGACGTAAGAAATACAAAAGTAATTCATATTATTGAGGAACTGCAAGATTATGGTGTCGATGTACTAGTCTACGATCCAATTGCTGATAAGGAAGAAGTCAAATCGGAATACAATATAAAACTAATTGAGAAGGAAGAATTAAATGAACTAAATGCTATTGTGTTAGCTGTTCCACATGACGTATTTACTAATTACAATATTGATTATTTCAATAAATTTTATTCTGATAAAAAAGTTTTTGTGGATATTAAAGGCAGTTATCAAAGAGAACAATTTGAGTCGAAAGGATATTTATATTGGAGTTTATAACTTGGAATTACAATTAGTAAGGAGCCGCTACTCTTTTTTTATTTGTTGGTACTTAGCAGTGAGGAAGTGATAATATGAAGAAGTTATACGGCTTCTTTATTGTATTATCTTTATTATTATTATTATTATCAGGAATAACAATACGGATTGAAGAATATGGGTTTTTATCAAATATATTTTTCTTAGTTAGTGGATTCATACTTATCATACTAACTTTTCTATATTCAAGAGACTTAGTAATGAAGGTTGATACTCTAATAATCGTTTATTTTCTTTTTATATTAATCGGTTTTATTTCAGCTTTGAAAAATCAAGACTTTTATAGCTTTTTATCTATTGTAAAGTTATTATTTTTATATATGTTCACTATAACTTTGATGTTTAATAATTTTAAATATATATCTATAAATAGTGTTTTATTTACCTTTATTGCTAGCTTTATTATTATAATTTATTTTTCATTAAAAGATCATCCTCTTAATCAAAGAGTTTCAGTTTATAGTGGCTTATTTGATAATCCCAATTCGATGGGGGTTTTTGCAGCAACGTTATTTTCAGTATCGTTTGTACTGATCCTTATTAATGAGAAAAAGGTAGTGAGAATTTTTTCTCTGCTTATGCTAGTCTCAGGAATTTATTTTATTATGATATCAGGTAGTAGAACATCCTTTTTGACAGTTTGTATAGTTGTCCTGATTTGGATTGTTAGTTATGTAATAACTTTAATTAAAGAAAAAAGATTGAGAACTAGATTGTTAAAATGGATATTTCCATCTATATTGATCGTACTTTTTTGTTCTATCTTATTTTTTGAAAGTGAATTATTTGTAGACTTTCAGGAAAATATAATTGATAAATTTGATGAAAAAACTGGTAATATTACTTCTTCGCGCACAAGTATTTGGTTATATATAATTAATGAGGCGGGGTTGTTCGGGCAAGGTGCTCACCATTTAAAACAGGAAACTGGACTTTCTGCACACAATTCTTTTTTATCAATTATTATAGAATATGGATGGTTAACAGGTCTTTTTTATATTCTATTTTGGATTGTAGCAATTGTGAAAAGTTATCTATTCTTTTTGAGATCAGATTCTAGTAAATATAGTTTACTACCGATTATATTGATTTCTAACTATATATTATTGTCTACAATGGAGGTTTTAACAGTTCATGTTAGTGCAATATTAGCTATGTTTATTGTGGGCTATCTAACATTTGCAGAAAGAAATTTTATAGGAAAAATTAATATATGATTTATATTTATGGAGGAATACAATGAAAGTCTTATTCATTTCTAGGCTCTATCCAAATGAACTCAATCCACGTAATGGTGCAGTCATTCATAATCAAGCAAAAGAATTAGTGAAGAATGGTATTGATGTAGAGGTCATTTCGCCTACTCCTTATGTTCCAAAACTAATTAAAAATAAAAGGAAAAAATGGAATGAATATTATAGCCTACCAAAAAAACAGATTTATGATGGCATTAAAGTATGGTATCCGCGTTTTTTAGATTTGCCATTTAAAAGGTTTGATCTTTATAGAGGGAAGGCAATTATTAATGCAGTAAGGAAGATGGTTGACCAAGTTTATAGAACATTTCCTTTTGATTTGATACATGCTCACATGGCTTATCCTGATAATTCTTTAGGTGTTTACCTAAAGGAGAAATATAATGTTCCATTAGTTACGACAATTAGAAGTACAGATATGGATATTTCATTAAAAATTAAAGGTTTAGAGAATAGTATTAATCAATCTTTAGATGAAACGGATTTAATAGTTTCTCCAAGTCCACAATTATCAGTTAAACTATTTAATAATTTTAAATTAGATTCAATCCATATAGGAAACGGTATTTATCCACAACTGACAAATCAGGATGAGGGTTTTACAAAAACTAGAGAATTTAATGGCAAAGAAATCATTTTAAGTATCTCAAATTTAATTAAGAGCAAGGGTATCCAGTACAATATTTTAGCTATGAACGAGCTTATTAAAGAGAATCCTGCCTTAATATACCTAATTATAGGAGAAGGCCCATATCGAAAGGAACTAGAGGAACAAGTAAAAGAGTTGGATTTAAGGCAAGCAGTTTTTTTCCTAGGCGAATTAAGTCATCGGGACGCAATGAATTATTTATCTGTTTGTGATGTCTTTTCAATGCCTAGCTTTCGAGAAACCTTCGGGCTTGTTTACTTAGAAGCAATGTATCATAAAAAACCAATAGTTTTGTGTGAAGGGCAAGGGGTGGATGGAGTCGTAAAGGATAATGAAAGTGCAATGATTGTACCACCTAACTCAGTAAATTCAATCGTGAAAAGTATTCAGGCACTATTAAATAATAATCAACTAAGAGAAAAAATGATTGATAATGGCTATAAAATTGTGCATGAAAATTATACATGGAATGAAATTGGAAAAAGATTGAAAAAGGAGTATATGAAGTTGTTATAATTAAAACTTTATATACATGTACTTTACATTTGAAAGGTTAGGTTTATTAATGAGAAATTTAATCCTTACTATAATAAAGAAGCCTTTTGTGAGAAATGTTACTATGTTGGTAACAGGGACTGCTGCAGCCCAAGCGTTAACATTAGCGGCTTCACCTTTTATTACACGTATTTATGGGCCGGAAGCATTTGGGATATTAGGGGCATTCAATGCCATTATAAGTATAGTTGCTCCCATAGGTGCCTTAACATATCCTATTGCTATTGTTCTGCCTAAAAATGACCAAGATGCAAGAGGGATTATTCGATTATCTTTAATAATTGCAGCAATAATAGCAACTGTTCTTTTTAGTACATTATTGATTTTTAATAATTATATTGTGAATTTATTTGGATTACATGAAATAGCAGTATTTTTATATTTCATACCATTAGTTATTATTTTTTCAGCACTTATGCAGGTTTCTGAACAATGGTTGATTAGAACAAGACAGTTTTCTATTAATGCAAAAGTTTCATTTATTCATTCATTAGTTATGAATTTAAGTAAAATAGGGATTGGTTTATTCAAACCTCTATCTACAGTGCTTGTCCTTTTACAAGCTGCTAGTAATGGAATTAAAGCGCTGCTTATGATTATTTTTTCAAAAGGGTTATTCAATAGTGCAGATGTTCAATTAAAAGACGGAAAAAAATCAATCAAGAAACTAGCTAAAACACATTATGATTTCCCTGTTTTTCGTGCACCACAGGTGCTTTTAAATGGCGTTTCAATGGGCTTGCCAGTTTTAATGTTAACAACCTTCTTTGGCCCAACTTCAGCCGGATTCTACACGCTTAGTCGGACCGCGTTAAGTGCTCCTACTCAACTAATTGGTAAATCAGTTAGTGACGTTTTTTATCCAAGAATCTCTGAAGCGGCACATAATAATGAAAACATTGCAGAAATGCTTATTAAAGCTACACTTACATTATTCTTAATAGGGCTGATTCCTTTTGGTTTAATTATTTTCTTCGGCCCTACAATATTTACGTTTGTATTTGGTGAAGAGTGGACAACTGCAGGTGAATATGCAAGATGGGTTGCTTTATGGGTTTATTTTAGCTTTGTTAATCGACCTAGTGTCAAGACATTGCCGGTTTTATCAGCGCAGGCTTTTCATTTAGCGTTTACAGTTGTTATGTTACTTTCAAATGCTACTGCACTTTATATTGGATATTACTTTTTTTTAAGTGATACACTTGCAGTTACTTTAGTCGGTATATCAGGTGCCTTTTTTAGCTTAGCTATTGTAATAATGACAATCATATTAAGTAAAAAGAGAGTAAAACTACATGGATTAAATAAAAAACTTTGATAAATGGAGAAAACGGCATGCCAAAAATATCTATAATTTGCACAGTTAAAAATGGAGAAGCAACAATCAAAGATACAATAGAAAGTGTTTTAGCGCAGACAATGCGGGTGTGGGAATTTATCATTGTAGATGATGGTTCGGACGATCAAACACTTAATATTATGCAAGAGTATCAGCGTAAAGATAACAGAATTAAAGTTATTGCAACAAGTGGTATAGGACGTGGAAAAGCGCTTAATTTATCAGTGGATAATGCTAAAGGAGATTATATTATAAATATTGATGCAGATGATTTAATGCATCCCCAAAAATTAGAAGTACAATATAATATTATGAAAGTGAATCAAAAATATTTCTTACTATCTACCAATTCACATATTATATATACTGAAGATACTATTGATTGGGAAGAGATTAATGCTAAAAACATCAAAATACAAGATGTAACTAGAAAAAACTTGATAAAAAATCAGGTGAACCATTCCTCCGTTATGATGAGAAAAGATATTTTAGTGGAGTTGGGTAAGTATTCCGAAGATAGAAGAAGTCAATTTGATTATGAATTATGGCTTAGGGCAGGTTATATGGGCTATAAAATTGGCAAGATAAATCGGCAATTAGTCGCCAAAAGAATACATAGTGAGCAATCATTTGAAAGTAAAAGGTTGGGACATCTATCAAGGTCTATTAAGCTACAGACAAGCTTTATATTAAAAAGTAAGAAAGTTTATTTGCTAGTTTTTCCTATAGGGCGAATAATAATGGGGATTCTTCCATTTAAAGCCAGACAAAAATTTAATAAAATAATTAAGATGTAAATCTGGTTAAGATAATACTTATGGAGATGTTGAGATGAACAAGAAAATTATTCATATGGTAACAATCCCAGGAAGCTTAGGGTTAATGGATGGACAATTACACTATCTTATGAATCAGAGCTACAATGTTGGTGTTATCAGTTCGCCTGGAAAACAATTAGATGAAATTGACGTTAATTTTAAAAAATCCGTCCCAATGGCTAGGGATATAAATCCAATTAAAGATTTGTTATCATTAGTTAAATTAATTGTTTATTTTCGAAAAGAAAAACCTGTACTTGTAAATGCAGGCACGCCCAAAGCGGGACTTTTAGGCATATTAGCTTCTTTTTTCGCCAATGTTCCTGTTAGGATTTATACACTCAGAGGATTACGCCTTGAAACCGAAACGGGTTTTAAGAGGAGAGTTTTATGGATGACCGAGAAAATAGCTTGTACATTGGCGACAGAAGTGATTTGTATTGCTCCTAGCCTATTAAAGGAAGCAAGAAAGTTAAATTTAATTAATGACAATAAAGGGATTGTATTAGGAAGTGGGAGTAGCAATGGAATCCAATTATATAAATATCCTGAAAAAGAAGATATTGAAAAGGAACTTATTAAGCTTAAATATAGTTTAGGTATAAAAGAACAGCACTTCGTATTAGGATTTGTTGGGCGTTTAACAAAAGATAAAGGTATTGAAGAATTAATCCTATCTTTTAAATCACTTCAAAAAAAATACACTGATATAAAACTGTTAATTTTAGGGAGTTATGGGGATGTAACTGGGGTATCGATAGATATCGAATATGAATTTAAATATAATGAAGATATATTGTATTTAGGCTTTGTTGATAATCCTGAACAATATTTTTACCTAATGGATGTATTTATCTTCCCTACCTATAGGGAAGGCTTTGGAAATGTTAGTATTCAAGCACAGGCGGCGGGTGTGCCGACAATAGTATCAAATGTTACAGGTGCTAAAGATACAATAATAAATAATGAAACAGGCTTTTTGGTGCCAGTCAATGATGTAAATGCAATTGTTGATAAAATAATAAAGTTAAAAACAGACGTGGAATTAAAGCGAAAGCTTGGGGAAAATGCTAAGAAGTTTGTTAGAGAAAATTTCGATTCAAAGAATGTTTGGGGAGAAATGAATGAATTATATGAAAAATATCGCAATAACTCTTTGAGATGAAATGGTTCGTAAGTGGAGGTAAAAAACGAACACTATCTAGTCTAGCAATTCCATTATGTTTACCTTCTTGTCTGTAAGTTATACAAGTTTTTGTAGGAGTTGAAGATAGGTCAAAGGATATTCGGTGGTTTAGTTGTCCACCGCCAATTAAATGTATTTGAACATATTGATAAGGAGAGTTAATATTGAAGCGCTTGTTCGACTTATTTTTTTCTTTACTATTGTTGATTATCTTTTCTATTCCAATGCTGGTAGTAGCAATCTTAATTTTACTCTATATGGGATCACCAATCATCTTTCAGCAAAAACGTCCTGGCTTACATGCGAAGATTTTTTATATTTATAAATTCAGAACCATGAAGAATGGTAAAGATAACCATGGAAATTTATTGCGAAATGACCAGAGAATTACAAAGTTAGGTAAACTGTTGCGTAAATTGAGTTTAGATGAATTGCCTCAACTTTTCAATGTAGTTAAAGGGGATATTAGCCTAGTAGGTCCAAGGCCATTATTGGTTGATTACCTTAAAATGTATACACCTGAACAAGCTCGAAGACACGATGTAAAACCTGGGATAACAGGTTGGGCTCAGGTTAATGGAAGAAACGCTATAAGCTGGGAAGATAAATTTAAATATGATGTTTGGTATGTCGATAACCAATCGTTCTGGTTAGATTTAAAAATCTTGTTTATGACTGCTCTTAAAGTAGTTAAATCTGATGGGGTAAACAAAAGTGAAGGTGTTACCATGGAACGATTTAAAGGAACGGGTACAGATGAGGAAAAATAAGAAAATCATTATATACGGTACTGGCGGACTGGGTAGAGGAATTGTAGATTTAATTGATTCGATAAATAAGTATTCGGAGACTCAATGGGAAATAAGTGGGTTTGTAGATGATAATGAAACCCATAGTGAGGTTAATGGATTAAAAGTTCTTGGTGGATTAGACTATTTATTGAATTACCAAAGAAAGATTTATGTAGTATTAGCCTTTGGATCTCCTAAAGTAAAAGAAAAAATATATAATACACTATCTTCCAAAGAAAATATATATTTCCCTAATCTAATACACCCGGGTGTGGAAGTATCTGACCATAATCAGTTTGGTAAGGGGAACATCATAAGTAAAGGAGTTGCTTTATCAACAAATATTATGATAAGTGACTTTAACTTAATTCATTATAATTGTTCTATTGGACACGATGTATCAATAGGAGATTATAACTCAGTATTTCCACTAACAGCTCTTTCTGGATATGATAAATTAGGCAATTGTGTAGAAATAGGGACAAACACTGCGGTTATTCCTAATATATCAATAGGAAATCATGCTATTCTCGGAGCGGGAAGTACGATTATAAAAGACGTTAGAGCAAATTGTAAGGTGGTTGGTGTGCCGGGGAAAGAGATATAAAATAAAATAAAGATTACTAGTAATTGAGGGATGTTTGTATGATAAGAAGAGTAGCCTTTAATATTAAAGAGTTTCTAACTGGTGACCCTGTAAATAAGAATTTAAAAGAATTACGAGATAACTTTGGGAAAGGTAAAGATCTACAGGAAAGAGGATTTGAAAAGCTAAGTAAACATGCGACTCAACACACTTTATATTATAAAGAATATGAAGGATCCAAATCGCTAAAAGACTTTCCGGTAATAACAAAACAAATTATAAAAGAAAATTACGATTCATTTCTTTCGGATAAGTATAATAAAGAGGATCTATTTAAAATGACTACGAGTGGGTCCTATGGAACACCATTTACATTTTATCTAAATAAAGAAAAGAAGTCTAAGCAGCATGCTGAGATATTGTTTTTTGGTGAATGGTCTAATTACTTCATAGGAACAAAACATGCCTATTTGATGACTAAATCGAAAAGCAAAGTAAAATTATTTGTTCAGAATGAAATAATAATGGCACCATATACATTAGATTTGGATTGGCTAAAGAAACAAAGAAACATATTAAGACAAAATAAACCTAAAGTATTAATAGGTTATACTTCAGCAATTGTAACACTAGCTAATTTTATATTAAGTAAAAATGAATCTTTTAAATTAGATGGTGTTATAACAGTTTCCGAAGTACTTTCCGAGGATAGTAGGGAAATAATTAGAAGAGCGTTTAAAGTTACACCGTTAAGCAGATATGCTACTCAAGAATTTGGTGTTTTAGCTAACGAGTGCAAAGAAAACAATAAACATCATTTAAATGATGTGAATTATATAATTGAAATTTTGAAAGTTGATGAGGATGTTAATGCAGCCCCGGGTGAAGTCGGAAGAGTAGTAGTTACGGATCTATTCTCTCATGCCATGCCCTTAATAAGATACGATACTGGAGATTTAGCAGTATTAGGAAAGGGTGAATGTGGATGTGGAATTAAGTCTCCATACCTGGAGCTGTTATCCGGTAGGGTAATTGAAGAAATATATGATGTTAATGGGAATACTGTGTCGGGGTTTGCTATAAACGGTACAATGCAGGATATTGAAAATGTACTGCAATATCAATTCAGTCAAGAAAATGAAAAAGAGTATTTATTAAAAATGATTATACTTGATGACTTTAATCAAGAAGATAAAATTCAAGATAGATTTAAAAAGTTTTTAGGTGATGAAGCTAAAATGAAAATTGAGTATGTTGAGGAAATACCACCCAAGAAATCCGGGAAAAGGCCCTATGTAATTCAGAATTATAAAAGTAGATAATGTTTTATATTTGGCAAATATAAGTGTTTCCATTACTTATATTGAAGAACATTGCTATTAATGAAGGTGGTATATATATAATGAAACACAAAAAAATTATAAATGCTTTTAAAGATCCAGGACGAAAAGGGATTATTAATATAGTTTACGATTTATTTTATCTGCTTATTAAAAAGAGAGAGATTCCTATACACTATTTCACACGACTCTTATATAAGAAAAGTTCTAGTCAGGAACTAAAGTCATATATTTCTTTAAAAGAAATTCAAGGTCTTACTAAGCATTATTTTAACACTAATATTTACGAGTATATTTTTGAAGATAAGATAATATTTAACCAGGTAATGGACAAGTTAAATATACCTAATCCTAAAGTAATTGGATATATTGTGGAAAATAATATATATACTTCTAAAAAGGTATATAATTTTTCAGATGAATTTCAACTTAAAGAAAAACTGGATGAACTTGCAACAGTAGAAGGTGTTGATTTATTTTTAAAGCCTAATAAAGGAATGAATGGACGGGGATGCTTCTCATATTCTATTAATAGAAATAACATTATTGATTATAACAAGACAGTTTCAGAAGTATACATAATTCAAGAAAAGATTATCCAAAATCATAATTTAAATAAGCTAAATAAATCAAGTATTAATACATTAAGGTTTAACACAATAAATAATGGAAGTGAACCTAAAATATTATCAACGATATTACGTATTGGTTTAAATGACAAGCAGGTTGATAATGGAGGGGTTTTCATTAAAGTAGATGAAGGACTTCTTAGCGATCCTGCATACAGTCTTTTGCAATATGGCGGTAATAGGTACTATAAACACCCTGATTCTAAAGCTATATTTAAGGGATTTGAGGTTCCAGATTACGCAAAAGCTAAGAGTATTGTATTGGAATGCGCTAAACACTTTTCAGGCGAAATAATAGGGTGGGATATTGCAATTACTGAAAACGGCCCAATGATTATTGAAGGAAACCACAATCCTGATTTAGGAATGGCTGATATAGCATACGGTGGATTACGAAAAAACCGTAATTTTAAAAGGATTTTAGAAGAAATGTGATTAAACCGTTCGGGATCTATTGAAACGGATATATCTATTTCACTTCATAATGATGGTAGAAGCGTTAATTAAGAGCTCTATTCCAATAATTAATTTTACTGGTCCTGTCTATATTGATTTATTTGAGGTCAAAGGCAATATTATATTTCAGGAATTAATCCAAGGGTCGGTGGGGTTTATCCTACCTCATCCATATGAAATGGAATGTAATTTTATGGAGTATATTGCTGTCGGCCTTGAAGAAAATCGGTATGAAGGTTATAAGTGTTGTAGTGATGAAGTATGATGATGTGATTTCAAAGAGAAAGAAAATTTAATACCTTAGATAAGGGTATAAAATGATTTCAAGAGAAATTGTCTATATTATAAAAAATCTTGCTTTCACCTTATGACAGGATTTACTCATCAGATAGGACATATTTGATTCATCATTTGTTGCATGGTTACATAAAGGAGAAAGTGTTGTAAATGACAAAGTAGATTGATAAATTAGAAATTAAACTATTTATGTTGAACTAGCAGAAGAATACATAAAAAAGGAATGAATAAATCATGAGTCAAAAGAATGAACGGATTTTCCTCTCTTCTCCACATATGAGCGGGAAGGAGCAAAAATACATAGAAGAAGCCTTTGACCTCAACTGGATAGCACCGCTTGGGAATAATGTTGACGGATTAGAACAAGAGCTTGCAAACTATAACTCTATTGAAGATGCAGCAGTCGTTACATCAGGAACTGCGGCTATTCATCTTGCATTGAGGCTTTTAGATGTGGGAACAGAGGATACTGTTTTTTGTTCTTCTTTAACATTTGTTGCCAGTGCGAACCCAATTTTGTATCAAGGCGCAACACCGGTATTAATTGATTCGGAAATGGAAACGTGGAACATGTCACCAATCGCATTGGAACGTGCATTACAGGAAGCGAAAGAGAATGGTAAATTACCGAAAGCGGTTATTGTAGTGCATTTATACGGACAAAGCGCGAAGATGGATGAACTTGTAGCGATCTGTGATGCTTACGGGGTGTCGATTGTA
>Ga0079225_10001484_pt1 | contig 13141 bp, 13 predicted proteins | sample Poulit2012_FD_76344 | JGI IMG/M metagenome (GOLD analysis project Ga0079225, IMG submission 76344) | Agricultural soil microbial communities from Georgia to study Nitrogen management - Poultry litter 2012 | ecosystem: Environmental > Terrestrial > Soil > Agricultural land | place: USA: Georgia...
GAGGGGCTTGCCAAGGGAGTACTCCCATGGATGAAGATTCAGGAAGACATCTTCAGTACCGTAGACCAGTTGGGCACACGCCAGGGTGCAGGAGCCGTTTATCTCAGCGTCCACCACCCAGACATTCTTAAATTCCTCGACACCAAGCGTGAGAATGCGGATGAGAAGGTTCGAATCAAGACTCTCTCCCTCGGAGTAGTCATCACTGATGCGATGATGAATGCCGCGAAGAAGGGCGAAGACATGTACCAGTTCTCTCCTTATGACGTGGAAAAGGAGTACGGGGAGAAGTTGTCCAAGATCGGCATCACCGAGCACTATGATGAACTCGTAGCGAACCCGAACATTCGTAAGAAGAGGCTTGATCCCCGCCGTCTTTTGCAGACCATCGCAGAGGTGCAGTTCGAGTCCGGTTACCCGTACATCTTGTTCGAGGACACGGCAAACAACGCTAACCCGGTTCCTGGTCGTATCAACATGTCCAACCTCTGCTCCGAGATTCTTCAGACTTCAGAGCCGACCACCTACAACGAGGACGGTAGTGTGGATCACATGGGGCGAGACATCTCATGCAACCTCGCGTCTCTGAACGTCTACAACGCGATGCGTTCTCCTGACCTAGGGAAGACTGTTGAAGTTGGCATGCGTGCTCTGACAACAGTCAGCGACACAACTAGCATTGATCGCGCCCCTACTGTCAAGAAGGGCAACGAAGAGATGCGTTCTGTGGGCTTGGGGCAGATGAGTCTCGCCACGCTCTTTGGCACAGAAGAGATGTACTACGGTGATGAAGACTCGCTCGATTTCACGAACATCTACTTCATGACGATCAATTACTACAGCCTCTTGGCTTCTACTCGTATGGCTCAGGAGCGTAACTCCACATTCGACGGATTTGAAGAATCAGCGTACGCAGACGGCTCGTACTTTGACCAGTACGTTCAGGGGGCTGGTATTCGTCCGCAGAGAGAGAAGACACGAGCCATTTTTGAAAAGTTCGGTCAGCGAATCCCGACCGTTCAGGACTGGGAGGCTCTTAAGACTGAGGTCATGGAGCATGGCGTATACCACGCATGGAGGCTCGCGGTCCCGCCGACAGGTTCAATCTCGTACCTATCAAACTCAGCGGCTTCGATCCACCCGATCACGGCACTTATCGAAATCAGGAAGGAAGGGGCTGTAGGTAGGGCTTACTTCCCAACACCTCACCTGACAGAAGACAACGCAAAGTACTTCGAGGACGCTTATGCAGTTGGAGCCAAGCGAACCATTGATGTCTACGCTGAAGCCACGAAGCACACGGATCAGGGTCTCTCCTGCACGCTCTTCTTCCCAGAAGACGTGACAACACGTGACATCAACAAGGCTCAATTGCACGCATGGCGCAAGGGTATCAAGACTCTCTACTACATCAGGCTCCGAGCCGTTGCGGTAGATGGCACCGATGTCAGCGAATGCGTCAGTTGCGCACTGTGATGTGACCAGAACCCAAGTCGCCCCTTCATCTCAATCTCGTAGATGAAGGGGCGATTCTTGTGTGCAATCAATACGGTGGGAATCTTCAATGCTCTCACCATGCTATAGTTGAGACTTAGACTTTCAGAAGGAGAAAACATGTTCGACACGGACGCGTTCAAATCGAAACGAGGCTTCCTCAAGCCTTATGTGAACAGCCAAGACACAGTGATCATCATCAATCATCCTAGCGCTGCTCACAAGAGTCTCGATAAGTACAATTACTACTTGACTCCTTCATCGGCACAAGCACTTCTCAATAGTGAGCGTATACAGAAAGCAGAGAACTGGGATGCCTTTTGCTGGTGGGCGAGGCACGCGCTCGGGCTGATGTTCGTTGCTATGATTGTTGGGTTTACAGCCACAGTCTTTATCACGAGTCTCACTCAGGGGCTAGGGATGTGGGACTCGTTGACTTATGCTCTCTCAGGAGGATTCAACTTCCTCTTCGTGGCAGGCATCCTCGCATTGCCTCTCTACGCTCTGGGTTACGCGTTCCTAGGCTCTAGAGGACGCTCTCACCGTTTCGTTCACCGCGCTTTGATGTCAGACTCTCAAACTAAGTGGATCAACGAACGCAGAGACTTCCCCTTCACGAGTTCGCTTCCCTCTGCTAACACTGCAATGCAGAAGACCGTCAACGGGATCACCCCTGAAGGAAGAGATTGGGCGTTTCAACAACCATCCCCAGATCACGGGAAGACTATCCTGTGTCAAGAGTTGGATCAGTTCACATACAAGAGAATCACATCTCCCATGTCCGCCTCTGTCCCTTTCGACAAGGACAACCCGCCTGAGTCCCTCGCAAGCATTCACCCATCTGAGGCTGGCTGGTTACGAGGCGCTATTGCCTCAACAGGTAAGTTGTCGCACCGTAATGACAGGTCAGTTGATCCTCAGAGCGGCACGACGCACACTCCCTGAAAAGTGTGCTATGCTGTGTTCACCACAGTCATTCAACTAGGAAAGAGGGTAAGACCATGCGTTCTCTCAACGGACAGCAGGACGACTTCAAGGGATTCAAGTCTGTTATGTTTCTTCAGGTGCTCACCGGATTCTTCTGGGTGCTTACTATCGGCAGTGCCATCCTGTTCGTCATTGGAGCACTCGCGGCAGGCTGGTCGTGGAGTCTTCTCTGGCTCAGTCTCGGGGGTCTCGTTCTCACGTTTGCCCTGATAGGCATTACGTTCGCACGACTCTTCTCGGTCGCCGGAAAGGACATGTGAGACATGCGTAAGATTGTTCAGATCAAGCAGATCGACAACATTGACCCTATCGAGAACGCTGATGCTATCGAGGTTGCTCACATCGGCGGCTGGAACATTGTCGTGAAGAAAGATGAGTTCACTGTTGGTGACTCCATTCTCTACTTTGAGATTGACTCGTTCCTTCCCGGAGACGTGGCTGAGTTCGAGTTCCTTCTCCCGCGTGGCAAGAAGACCGCATTCTCCCCTATCCGCGAGGAAGAGGTCACGGGTCACGTACTCAAGACCGCAAAGTTGCGCGGTACTGTCAGCCAGGGTCTTGCACTACCGCTGGCTTGGGGTCTAACTCCTGCATCGTCTCAGGATGATGTAGATGCGGTCATGAATGACCTCGGTGTCTTCAAGTGGGAGCCGCCTGTGCCGGTTGGGGGAGAGATGGTGGGACCATTCCCCCACAACGCCCGGAAGACCGATTCTGAACGCGTACAGAACCTCTCAGACGCATTTCTCGCATCCCTGAACAAGGATGAGTGGGTCGCTACTGAGAAGATCGACGGCACCTCGGCTACTTTCACTAAGACTCCCGATGGCGAGTTCATTATTGCCTCCCGTAACTGGGCGATTGATCCGAACGGTGACAACGTGTACGCAGAGTTCGCTCGTACGCACTCCATGGAAGAGACCATGCCGAACGGCTCCATCATCCAGGGTGAAATCTTCGGAGAAGGCATCAACGGCAACCCTCTGAAGGTGCAGGGAAAGCATCTGCGCGTCTTCCACGTCGAGGGCTTCGATACGGAGCCTGATGGAGACAAGTGGGGAGACTTCGAAGTTGTGCCAACGCTGAACCTCACTCTCCCAGACACGGTTGATGAGGCTGTGGAACAGGTCTTCAAGATGAAGTCCACTGTGAACCCAAACGTCAACGCAGAAGGCGTTGTCTGGTGGAACAAGGCTGGGAAGACATTCGCGGAGACTGGTGACCGACCAAACTTCAAGGCGATCAACAACCAGTTCTTGCTGAAGAACGGCGGGTAAAGTGAATGGTGGCGAAAGACACTTTTGTCTTTCGCCACCATTCTTATTCAGAAAAGGGATTTGGAATGGCTGACTCTGCTAAGCATTTTCGAGTCAAAATCAACAATAACGGAATGATGGCATTCAAGGATGAAGTCTCTTTATTAGAAGCTGTCTCCTTCTTTAAAGTTGATAAAAGTAGCATATCTTCTCTACGCGAGGTATGGGCGGTTCCCGGAATCTATATCTTGCTAGAACCGACCGGGAGATACTATGTAGGTCGCTCGGACGATCTTTTCGTTCGCATTCAAAAGCACCTAACAGATAACAGGGTCGCAAAGGCAATTCTCTTTAAGAGAAGTGCTAACGAGCAATTTACTCATGCTGATACAGAATGGCTAGAGGAACGATTATTCGCCACAGTATCATCTCTACCAAGCGTTTCTATGAGCAATGCTATTGTTCCACGAGGGCATGCGCTAGATGAAATCAGAACTCAGGTACTATCTGTTTTGCTTGAGAACATAACAGATATTGCTTATAGCACTCTGTTGCTTCCGTATGAAATTAAGGCAACAGATGAAGAAGCGAGAACTTTCAGCCTGAATGCTTCCACGTCTAAAATTGATGTCATAGACCTTATAGAGCATGGTCTCTTGCATTCAGAAGAGCGAATTTTTCCTCATCCGACTTATGCCTATTGCCCAATTGGAGAGATTGATGACAAGGGTAGGTTACATATAGAAGATAAGGAATTCACTTACCTTTCTAGCGCCGCAAAAAGCGTTACCAATAACGAATTCTCAAATGGTTGGAAATTTTGGCATGTCAGAAGAGGTGATTCGTTAACTTCTCTGGCAGACTTGAGACAGCAACTAGCCCAATCAGTTTGAACCTTCAGCGATGCACTGAAGTGTCAATTGTGTAGGGGAAGACCGTAACAGAGCCTTCGAACTCCATCCCAGGAGAGCCTTCTTCTACGGTACTGGCGTTGACCCAGTTCACATCGAGGGAAGAGGGAGCATACTCATAGTTAGCCGACCCACAGCCACTGATGACCCACTCACTATCCTTCTTTACGGCAAGAGAGAAGTCACTACAGCACGTGTTCGGGTTACCCACTAGGATGATCGACTCATCAGGAAGCGATTCAAGGACAGGAGCAAGAACATTCTCTGCATCGTCTGTACTGACTTCATGAGTCAGTAGTGGGGTCGCATGTGTGCTTGTGAGCAAGAGAGCCTTGTACAAGCCTTGTCCGTAGATGGAGTCCATTCCATACGTTGTCTCGGTGACCGTGAAGTCGGGTTCTTCTTCTGGTGGAGAGTACTGTTTACGAATGAAGACCTGTGACAAGTTCCCATCCTTGTCATTGATGACCCCGATGGAGCCTTCTGGGGTGTTCCCTTTCTCGCGTGCTCAGATGCGCCACGATTCGTTGTGTGTTTGGGGTTCAGTATAGACAGACAAGAGTTCCCTCTTCTATGCAATCAAGAATCGTAATGCCAGTCTCTGCACTCGTTGATATACAAGTACACGTAGACCGGGAAGAATGGCGAACAGCAGACAGCCCAAGCGATCTTCTTCCCGAGAGACATCGTACGAGGTGATGACGACTTTCTTCGACTCATCATGACAATTCCGATGTTCACTAGTATCCCGATAGCGCAGTAGACACTGGCGAAGAGGATAAAAGTGTGCGGCGAGATACCCATTCCTTGCCTCTCAACATGAATCGCTTTCCTGGCTCTAGCCTACCCCATTCTGTCCTGATAGTCCTGTACGATGGAGTTCGTGAAGATATTGCATGTGAACTGTTCTGTGAAGTATTCCGGTCGGGGCGATACAACTCTCGCCCCTCATGACCGAATCGTGATGATGAAGGATGATGGCTCTGTTAGTGTCCACTCGGGGGAGGGCGTGAAGCCTCTCAATTACATGGGCGCGAAAGCCAAGGTCTCAGAGGAAATTGTTGATGGTGAACGCGTACTTATGTTCGACTCATCCAAGGAGAACCTGACAGTCACGATCCATCGACTGATCAACGAAATTGAGTGGGAGGTAGAGGATGGGGAGCCAGGGCTTGTGCGAGATGGTACGGAGTCTGATCTTCAGGAGTGGCTCTCCAAAAACATGCATGCGATCAACAACAATCTAGAGTTCGTTGAGCGAGAGTACTCGACAGGCGCGGGTCCAGTGGACTTGTATGCTCGTGATCTGATGACTGGATGCGATGTACTCATTGAGGTGAAGCGTGTAGCATCCAGCAGTGCTGTATACCAGATCAGGCGGTACCTCGAAGGTCATGACAACCCTCAGGCACGAGGCATGATTGTGGCTCTTGACGTGAGACCACGCACTCGTCATCTGGCGGACAAGCACGGGATTGAGTGGGTAGAGGTCAACTACCCAGCAAGGAATACCCCTGCTTCTGAAGCAACTTGATCATACCCTGAGCGTGTGCCGCGCCCCAGATGAGGGCTACGTTCCTATCCGTGGCTAGAACCTGCTCGATGGCATAGCGATTACGCTTCGTGGTCGCTAGAGCGAGATTGATGAAGCGTGCAAGACCTGTAACACGGTACGGTTCTGAAGAAGACTTCTTCGCAGACTCGTGTATCTTCTCTCTTGTTTGAGGGGAGGACTCTCGCAGTTTCCTCAGGAAGAACCTCGTGATCGTCACGTAGGTCTTCAGAGTCAATCGTGAGTACCAAGGGATTTGGTTGAAGTTCATGTCATGACGTTCATAACTCACATTCGGCTTTTCCTGAGCTTCCCATCCCCTGCCAATCAATTCAGCAAGTTCCTTGTACACGCGGTCTAGTCCGAGTTCTTCCGTGCCAGAGACTCCTTCGACATGAAGGAGGTAATCGTTCCTCACATCACGTGCCCACGAATTCTGGCACAGGTCGTAGAAGGACGCTGGGGCAATGTGTTGCATCTCGTAAATCTTCACATACTTGTTCTCAGCGTTCTTCAGAACGTGGACCACCATGGGCATTGTGTCTGGCTTTGGAACAACATCTGCGTCGAGTTCGATATTCAGTCCATATCGTTCTCTTGCAAAGTCCGTGAACGTAGTCACTCGTTCATAAGACAACTTCTTGGTTCGAACCATTCTCGACAGGCGCTCCTTAAGAACCGGCACTGCGGTATAAAGATCGCCCGTTCTTTCGCCTTCGTCAAGAACTTCTGTTAGGTTTCGGAATAATGGATCAGCCATGTTTCTAGCCTATCACAGTGGTATAATAGTCAGCATGAAACCTTGTACACCTCTTTCCCCGCTCGTGTTGTCCATTGCTCATCACACAGAGCCTGAAGAAGTCATCGAGAAGAGTCTAGATCAGGCTGAAACAGACCTAGAAGCATGGCAGAAGGAACAGGATGAGCGCCTCAACAGATGTCTGAGAAGATACAAGGCTGTCTCTTTCCTTCGAGCCTTGGTCGGTCTTTACCCGTGCTCTACAAGGACTGCTCCTATAGATAAGTGGAAGGCATCTTTTGCCTCACCAACGCTCTTTTGGAGGATCGAGCCACCAAGTGATGAAGAACTCTCCAAGTCGCTCGATGGCTCTTGATTAAAGTGCTATGATCGAAGCATGGCTTTTTCAAATTCACCTTTACTATTCGATGACCAGGGGCGAATCATTGTTGAGCGTCCTATCAACTGGAACAGGGTTGACGATCAAGTAGACGCTGACGTGTGGCACAAGTTGACCTCGCAGTTTTGGCTCCCTGAGCGTATCGCACTATCCAACGACATGAAGAGTTGGAACCAAATGACTCCTGCTGAGCAGGACGCTACTAACAAGGTGTTCACTGGTCTCAGTGGACTGGATACCTTGCAGGGTCACGTTGGCGCTCCTGCCCTTGTTAAAGATGCTGTTACCCAGCATGAGGTAGCAGTCATGAACAACATTGCATTCATGGAAGAGGTTCACGCGAAGTCGTATTCCTACATCAACGCGACACTCCTATCTTCAGAGGATCAGGAGTCGTACTGGCGCTGGTTTGCTGAGAACGAGCAGACTCAGAAGAAGATCAAGATGATCACTGACTTCTACTACGGGCGAGACCCTCTCATGAAGAAGGCGGCTAGCACGATCCTTGAGTCCTTCCTCTTCTACTCCGGGTTCTACATGCCTCTGCACTGGTCTAGCGTTCAGAAGTTGACCAACACCGCAGACCTTATTCGATTGATCATCCGTGATGAGTCTGTTCACGGGTATTACATTGGATACAAGTTCCAGCAAAGTCTTCGCGCACTCACTGTTTCTGAGCAGGAAGACATCGAAAACGAGACCAAGGAACTCTTGTACGAGTTGTATGAGAACGAGGTCGCCTACACAGAGGACATCTACGATCCTCTGGGGCTGACAGAAGATGTCAAGGCATTCCTCCACTACAACGCGAACAAGGCGCTCATGAATCTTGGATTCGACGTGATCTTCCCGAAGGAAGCGGCTCAAGTAGACCCCGCGATCTTGTCTTCGCTGACACTTGGTTCTGAGACTCATGACTTCTTCTCTGGCGCGGGATCGTCGTACACGATGGGTCGCCAAGAGGACATGACTGAGGACGATTGGGATTTCTGAGTAAGCCGTCCTCATAGTTATGACCGCTAGTTCCATTGGAATTAGCGGTCATTTTCTTTTCTCAAGGGGATCGGTAATGCCGGGTAGGTCGTTTGTGGTAGAGTATTCTTAGAGAGACTAAGAAAGGCTCCATTACTTGATTCTTGAGTTAGACGATCTACAGGGTGTTGACCCGAAGTACTTTGCGGCTCTGGCAGGGTGTTCAGTGACGAAACTGCGCCAGGGGAAGATCACTCAAGAGCAATTCGAGCAAGCGCGAACGCTGATCTTCACCTTACGAGACGAGTACGACATCTCTGATGTAAATGAGTGGATCAAGGCTCCTGCACATGCTGATGACGAAGAACTTTCCGTTACCGTATTCAGCCTCTTGAAGAGGGGGCTGAATCTAGAGGTCTACTTATCCAATCCAGAAGAGGCATTGGGTAAGGTCTCTCCATCATGGAGAGTAATCTATCGCAAGACTCCTTGCGACTTGGAAGGGTGGAACTAAAATATGACCACGCACGTATTGGACACGAGCGCACTAGTGAACACAGGAAAGAGGCTCTTGTACTTTTTCGAGTCACCAGATGTCGTAGTAGTCCCAATTGGGGTCATCCGTGAACTAGAAGGACTCACGAAGGACAACGACCTAGGATGGATCGCACGCTCTGTGCTCCGCGAACTAGAGAGCATCCGCTCCCGAGCGAAGAACACAAGTGACTCCACTCAGGCAGGCGTTGTTCTCGGAGAGGGAAAGGCAAAACTCCGCATTGAGGTGAATCACTACAAGGAGATTCCCGAAGGCTTTGCATCTAGCGCTCACGAGCGTTCCAATGTTTTGCTAGTCACATACAACTTGAAGCGGGAACTCAAGGACGATGAGGTTGTGCTTGTCAGCAACAATCTCACTCAGCGAGTCATGGCAGGGTCTCATGGCATCAACGCAAGCCCTATCACCCGCTCTTCCCTCCAAGGTGACTACACAGGCGTAACGAGATTGAACAGTCCAGCGCAATCTGCCGTTCCTGACCTGTTCGAGAAGAACCGACTCCCGCTCTCTGAGTTCGATCTGAGCAAGGAAGACGAAGAGTGCGTCAGCAACAACCCGTCTAGCCACTTCTATGTGATCCGTAACGGGGACACAAGTGCTATGGCACGTTACAGGAATGGGAATATGTGCCTCCACACAGAGCCTGAATCTCGCCTAGGTGTGAAGCCTCGCTCTGTTGAGCAGAAGATCGCTGTTGCGCACTTGCTCGATGCCGCTAAGAAGGTTGTCAGTATGGGTGGACCAGCAGGTACAGGTAAGACGCTTCTCTGCCTTGCTGTAGGTATGTACTTTGTCAATAACAAGGACTCCAATATTGACCGAGTTATCGTGTTCCGCCCAATGAGCAAGGTGGGGCAAGAGGACATTGGGTTCCTTCCTGGTACAGAAGCCGAGAAGATGGAGCCATGGGCAGAGAACGTCAAGGACGCATTGCGTGTCTGGATGAAGCCGGAGGCTATCAACCGAGAGTTCGAGAATGGGACTATTCAGGTATCTCCCACTTCGTTCATTCGAGGACGTACTCTCGATAACGCATTCGTGATCATTGACGAGGCTCAGAACTACGAGCGTCTCTCCATTCTGTCACTACTATCCCGACTAGGAGAAAACGCTAAGTGCGCTCTCTCGTGGGATGCCGCACAGCGTGACAACCTATACGTCGGTAAGGACGATGGCATTGTCAGCATCGTGGATCGCTTGAAGAGTGAAGACCTCTTTGCTCACGTCACTCTCACGAAGAGCGAGCGCTCTGAGGCGGCAGAGTTGGCTAGTAACGTTCTTGAAGAACTCGACTTCTAAGGTGTCACTGGCTATAGAAGGTTGTTTCTGTCCGTAAATCTGTCTAGACTGGATTTGTGATAAGGAAGGTCTGTCAATGGGCAACAAACTGGAACTGAAATGCAACTCTGCTAACTACGAATACCCTGGTAAATTGAACGGGGTATGGAGATTCGACGCGGACGAAGAGCGCTTCGTGGAAGCAATTGTCTCTCCTGAGGTTCCAGGGAAACTATACCCGTATCTCATCAGTCGCATCGCGCCCAATGACAAGGTGCGCGATGCGACTACTGAGAACTTGCGCGTACGAGTAAAGAACATGAATCGCTTCCTCTCATCTAACTGTCAGGAAGTCGTGGATGCTCTACAAGAAAACATCGAAGTCGAACGCATCCGCATCGCTTATTCACATGACACTGTAAGCACTTCATGGGCGTTGACTAACATCAATGATCAGTCCACCGCTGACATAACTCTCAATCACACTATTGGGGAAACAATTGACATTAATAAGCACTTCCTAACCCAAAATAACCAATCTGCTATTGGTATGGTTTCTTTGAGCCGTCGTGATCAGAGGAAAGTGTTCGTCGTAACAAAGAACATTGTCCGCTCCTTCCCTAAAGTACTCACCAAGAACACTCCGTTACGCGGTCTCTACGGCAATATCTGAGAGGGACCGAACTCGCTATTTCCGTAGCGAGAAGTCCCTTGATACCTCTTGTGAATAGGCAGAATAAAATGAGAGGAATACCCAAAGTGGATTTTCAACAGCAAGTATGAGCATTCTGGTTACAGAGTACATTACCCTATGAAAGCCTTACTATGATGGGGGCACAGGTAGCACACACCACTGCGAAATAATAATGACGATACTGAGTGGATTTGATGTTACCTTAGAAGGGAGACCAGGCTTTCTGGTCTCCCTTCAAGTTTGCCACACCCTCTGATACACTTGAGTCAGTACGATTTAGATCGGGAGCACAATGTATCAACAGTTGCATTACCCCAATTGGACAGACTCTTCAGGAGTTTGGTTCAGCACGATTACTAACACTGATGGTGAATTGGTTGGCATCAAACTTCTCCATGCCGCAATCATGACAGGTAACCGTTATGAATGGGGTGGGGTGATTGGAGCAGAAGCCTTTGCAATCAATCCGCTCAATCTTAAGTTCCCTGACATCTCCAACAGCACAGAGAATATTGACAGCGCCCTCATTGAAGAAGGCATGCACTCGGGGCAAATTTCTCCCGATGACATTCCTGATCACTGGAACTTCGAATTGCTCATCGCCCTGACAGAAGCCGCGACTAACTCTGCTGATGTGCTTGGACTCTATGATGCTTCAGGACCAGACTCATGGTTCTCTGGCGCAGGGGCGCATGGAGAGTATATGGGTGGGGAGTCAGGAGAAGAGGCATGGAACAGGATTGCCCGAGACCACCCTTCCCTAGAACTTCTAGTAGACATGATCGCAGAGGGCGACTATCAATCAGGTCTCTTGACCAATGTCGCTCAGAATCAGGAACTGCCTGAACTCATTCCCCACGAGACGCTGGAATACTCGCGTCTTCGTAAACTCGCAATTGAGCGCTTCCTGAGTAACGGAATGTGGGGACACAGGTGGCGCGAGTACCAAGACCAAATGAAGTGCGACCGTGGGTACTATCATGAGTGCCGACAGCGTACAAGCAAGCCTGTCATCCGAGGCAATCTTAGCCTACGGGAAGGGATGAACTACCAGATCAAAGTAGCCATTGAAGAGAGCCGTGCTGACGAAGACCTCCACGACCTTAATATGACTGCTCTGAAGAACTTCCGAACGCTAATCCAACGTTATGAAGGAGACAAGCCCTTTGTCATTGGAGATTTCAAAATCGTAGACCATTCGGGTACAGGTATGTTGCAATGGCAGAATGACCCGAATACCTTTATGCAAGTGTTCTTGGGGTCTGATAACTCGATGACCTTGACCAAGAAGCACGAAGAGATTCCCAGCCCTTCAAAGCCCGGCGTAGAACCTTCTGCGCTACACAATATTACAACAGGATTTGATGCTGACAAACTCATCAAGTTCATCGACTACAAGGAGATTCCGAATCTTGACTGATTCATCAAACACGAATGACAACACTGAAGTAGCAGAGGCAGACGATACCCCGGTCTTCTCACGACGCAACATGATTACGGCTGTTTGCATGGGTGCCGGATTCGCTGTTCTGCTCATTGTGAGTTTCGTTGCCTCGCAAATCATCGGGAAGCCTTTCTACGAGGTCACAGCGTTGAAGCCTGATAGCAACAATCACCTTGTAAACATCTTGACGTTCCCCTTTGCTCACCTCAACATTGCTCACCTCATCAGCAACTTACTCCCGATGACTGTCCTTCTGATGGCAATGGGACTAAAGCATGCGCGAGAGACCGTTATCGCTCTCATCGGAGGTCTAATCTTCTCAGGCTTTGGAGTGTGGCTGTTCGAGAACCCCGACAATTATGTCATTGGGACAAGCGGCATCCTGGCTTCCACGGCGATCTATGCCTTGTACGTAGGCATCCGTGACCGTGCAATCGTTCCCGGCTTCATCGGGTCTGGCATTATTCTCATTACAGGTGCCAGCATTCTCACTGCACAAGAGGGAACGAGCATCATTGCTCATGTCAGCGGGCTTGCAAGCGGAGTAGCCTTAGTCCTTGTGTCACTGGCGTATCGTCTGATTACGCGTCAGCCTTCTCCTTCGGCGGATACAAGACTCCCCGCATCTGGGACAGGTACTTCTCCTTCTGCGTGATCGTACCCACGGACCAGTCGTAGAACCAATCTGTGCTCAACTTCTTCTGATTCTTCTTGAGCAGTTCGGCTAGTGACCTATCCATCTTCTGTGACATGTCAAGTTCTAACTTGTCCTTGAAAATGAGCGGGTACAGCCCCATACGCAGACTCCCGAAGACAAAGAGGAACACGAGTACAAGTCCACTGGGAACTGAAACAATA
>Ga0079225_10001487_pt1 | contig 13133 bp, 12 predicted proteins | sample Poulit2012_FD_76344 | JGI IMG/M metagenome (GOLD analysis project Ga0079225, IMG submission 76344) | Agricultural soil microbial communities from Georgia to study Nitrogen management - Poultry litter 2012 | ecosystem: Environmental > Terrestrial > Soil > Agricultural land | place: USA: Georgia...
CGTGATGTGGATGATGTAAGAGAACAATTAGACCAAGCCGTATACGGCACAAGTACCACTTAAATGAGAGAATACTCATAAACAGGATTGTATTTTAAGGGAACATATCACCTTCAAAAAGGCGCATTTCACCCAGAAAAGGGGGATGCGCCTTTTAAAACTGAATAAAATGAAAGAAATTTTCATGAATATTCGGAATCATATTGATTTTTCACGCGATTTTACGTATATTAAACTAAATTAGATTAAGGTTAGAAGGCCTTAATAACGTTCGATTACATTTGAGAGGAGATAAACCATGGTTATCATATATTTATCTCCTAGCTGTACATCCTGTAGAAAAGCTCATGCATGGCTAGAAGAATATAATATTCCATTTGTAGAGAGAGATATTATCAACGAACCCCCGACCAAAGACGAGCTTGAAAAAATCCTAAGTCTTACTGCCAAAGGAACTGAAGAAATCATTTCAACGCGTTCCAAGGCTTTCAGACGCCTAAATGTAAACATTGAAGAGATGTCCCTGCAAGAGTTGTACGAATTAATCCAAGAACATCCGGAAATTTTACGTAAACCAATTATCGTCGACAAGCGGCGTATACAGGTGGGGTATAATGAGAGCGAAATCCGTCAGTTTGTTCCTAAGAAGGTCAGACAACACGAGCTTAACAAAGCGAAAGACTTAATCGCTACCTTCGAACAGACTGCGGAATAATTTTAGGATGTCATCCATTAGAACCCAAATCCATAATCCATTGAGTGATGAAAGTCATTCGATGGATTTTTTAGTTGGCTATATGGATGTGCTTTACTTGTTGTTTTCCTTCATCTTAAATAAAATAAGAACAAGAGAAAAACGTTAACAAATTTTATTAAAAGGAGTGGATGATGTTGAACAAAAATAAACTATACGGAAAATCAAAAGCAATGATGGGGAAATTGGCCGATAATCCAAGAAAGAAATACCATGGCATGGCCCAAAATAAGTTAGGTGAACTTCAAAGCAAAGCGTCAGATATGGCACCAGATCACATGAGCCAGCAATCCATGTTCTCACTCGCCGTCGGTGTCTTATTAATCGCAAGTGGTTTATTCTTTGTCTTCAAAGCCAAAGATGACCTGTTTTAATTAAAATAAAATAATCAAAAACGAGTCCACTGAATGTTCCAGGCATTCAGTGGATTTTTTGGTTCGATTATAAAAACCTTCAAGTTCCTATAGAAAGATTTCGCACGACGAAATCCACTCTCAAATCTCTAAAATTTCCTAATTACCTTTGGTTAAATGATTCAAGTGAAGTAGAAGAAGCCACTTCATCTGGAGAAAAGACTTCAAACGAAGTAGCTTCTTCTATTGATTCTGAAAATACTTTTCAAGAGAGAAAGCCTTTCCCATTCCCCATGAAAAATTTACAGAAGTGCAATAGAGTAATCCATTCACCTTCTAAACAGATTTCAAGAGAAATAGAAGTGGTATTTAAAGTAACACTAATAAAATTCAAAAAAATTAAAAGAAAATAAGTGAAAAATTGAATTTTTCGCAAATTATATATATAGGACCCAATTTAAGATCAATCTAATTACACGAGGAGCTTATATATGAAAACATTACGAACCAAACTGCAAAAAGAAGATACATCCCCACCAAAAGTTATCTTTGAGACAATCAAATATAACCGAGGACTAGTCACTGAAGCAAAAGACTTATATGAGTTGAAGAGAAACATAGCGGGCGAAGAAGGTGAAAAAATCGTTTTGGAATACCTTGAAGAATTTGGCCGGAAAGACTGGAGAATCATTCGCAACATGTGGATGAATCATTATGGACCATTTGAATGTGATCTAATATTAATTACTGATTTCAAAGTCTATGTCTTTGAAATAAAAAATTACTTTGGTGAATTCTCTTATAAAAATGGAATTACTAAAATTGATGGTATTCAACGCAATTTCAACCCCATTCACCAATCTAGTCGAAATTCTACAAATATAAAACAAATTTTGATTCATAAATTTCCGACACTTCCTGTAGAAGGAGCCCTCATTTTTACGGGGATTAATAATAAAGTATCTATCGAATCAGGAATTCCTGATATAGAAATCATCCCAAGAAATCATTTAATGTCATACATAAGAAAGGTTGCTCTGGAAGAACGCACGTTTAACGGTCCACCGATCAATCCAGCAGACATACTCGTTCAGTTAGAAAATCTTGAAATTCAAAATGACTTTGCGCCAGTGCCTCTGACGAATGATGAAATGAACAAAGTAAAAAAAGGAATTTATTGTGCGCACTGTAAAAAGTACACTATAAAAATCAAACGTTTTGAAATCTTCTGTTCGTGCGGATATAAAGAATCGCGCGAGCAAGCAACTCTACGTACAATAAAAGATTACGGAATATTAAGGTTTGATCATCAATTAAAAATAAAGGATCTCTTAGAGTTTTTTAATCACCAAGTCTCAAGAAATTACTTAACTAAAATACTCAGCACCCATTTTGAGCATGTGAATAATTGGAGCCATAGTTATTACAAAAACAGTGTCCTATGAAAAGGACCAATCACCTGTAAAGATTTGTATTTTCTTTATATAAAATATAACAAATCTTATTTTTAGAGCATGAATCTACGTCCAACCTACTTGAGGAAACTATTCAAGGTAAATAAGAAATGCCACCTCTCATCAGCAGTTATTTTCAAGGGAATTGGTAGTTTCTACCAGCTTTGAATAAAATGGTCAAGTGAGATAACAAGTTTTATTACCCTTGAGTGAGTATTTTCAAAGTAAATAGTCACCTAGAAGTCTCGAATATTCTTTACTTTTAATTGATAAAATATGCAGTTTCCCAGCTGCCAAAACCCACTTAAAAGTCCCTGTAAACTCCTGCTATGTTCATCTTCATAAAATATTCAATTTGATGAATTTTGACAACATTTTAGACATAGTATTTTCGATTTATTTGAGGGGGAATAAGTTGTTTGAAAACGATACCGTTGGTAGGGTGAAAATAGAAAAAGCAAGGAGGAATAGAAAATGAAAGATTACTTAGGTTATGACGGTACGGTGGCAGTTGTTACAGGAGCCGCTTCAGGAATTGGTGAAGCGACGACAGAAATGTTAGTAGAACTAGGAGCGAAAGTCTACGCCTTGGATGTCGTAAAAGTAGAAGTGAAAGGCATCGAGCGATTCATTAAAACCGATCTCTCGGACAAAGACTCCATTGACGCGGCATTTGAAGGTATTCCAGATGAAATCGACTCATTCTTTGGAATTGCAGGTGTCTCCGGACAAAGCACCGATTTCGATACAACGATGAAAATTAACTATGTAGCAAATAAATACATTTCAGAAAAATACTTAAGCGAGCGGGTTAAGGAAGAAGGTGCCGTGAACTTTGTAACTTCTGCAGCAGGACTCGGCTGGGAGAAAGAAGAAAACAAAGAAGAATACCTACCCATTGTCGAAACGGATGGTTGGGAAGAAACCGTAGAGGCAATCGAACAGCTGGATTTTGAAGAAAGAGATGGACCAAACGCTTATAACTTTTCAAAACGAGTGATGAACTATTACGTTTCAACATTAGTTGCAGAACTGGGCGAGTCAAAACAAATCCGTGTGAATGCCGTTTTACCAGCACCAACAAATTCAGGCTTAATCGATGACTTTGCGAAGTCAGCTAGTCAATTTTCTGGTGGACAAGATGGTATGGAAGCCTTAAGCACAACAGCCGGTTTTGCAGGTCGAATCGCAGAATCCAAAGAAATTGCTGGACCACTAGTCTTCTTAAACAGTGATCTGGCTTCATTCGTCTCAGGTGTCCATCTCGATGTCGACTACGGTCAAAACAACCAAGCGAAAGCGGGTGTCGGAGACGCATCCGAACTGTCAGCACTCGTACAAAATACCCAATTCCTTGAGGTTAACAATGAATTGACGGAAGAAAATCTAACGCTCACATAAATCTTATTCAAAGCTCCCTATCCTTAGATTGAAATGACTTAAAATCGATTTGTGAGGAGTTTTGCATTTAATACCGCTCATTTTAAACGCAAATATGAATGATTAACGAATAATCGACTAAAAAGGGATGAAATCATTCCAAATGGCGGCGATTAAAGTTATAATAAGGGTAAGAAAATCCTTGATCTGATAGACAAAGAACAATACAAAAAGGATGTAGCCGATACTTTACTTTTTTCTAAAATAGGCTACAATTAGAGTTGATACCATATTACCAGAAACATCAGATGAAGGAATGAGGTGTAAGCAATGGAAATTGAACATATTAATGACGATACCATCCGTGTTCGAATCGAAAATGCTGATTTAGAAGCACGCGGGTATACGTTCTTAGATTTATTAGGGAACCAAAAACAAATCGAATCCTTCTTCTACAGCATTTTGGAAGAGGTCGATATTGATGATGAATTCCAAGAATCTGATGCAGTGACTTTTCAAGTGATGCCAAGCCGGAACGGATTAGAATTATTTATTAGTAAAAACGCAGACATTCATGAAAATTTCTTATCAGGCGCAGATTTTAATGATTATGACAGCTCGAACTCAAACCGCGATTACAGTCGCTTTGAGAACAATAATCGGAAATCAAACGAAAAGCAATCAGATGAAGACGACATGTACCACTCTTACGAATCAGAATCAGACAGTTTTGAATTTGTGGTGGAATTTAAATTCTTCGAACAAATCATTCAACTCGCAAGAGTGTTCAAGTCAGATACGGGACTTTCGAGCTTATACCAATTTGACGGGAAGTACTATCTTGAATTCTTCTTAATCAATGATGAGTTCTCGCTACGCACGCCGCATGAAGACCGAGCTATCGTGCTTGAATACGGAGTAGAGAGTAACATCAATTCGGATGTTCTTTCAGAACACGGTAAGCTATTAATTGAAGATGTTGCATTAGAAACGATTGATCATCATTTCAATAAAAATTAAAACGGCAATAAAACCGCTAGAAATTATACGAAACACTCTCAAACGATGACAGCAATTTGAGAGCATAATTTCTGCGGTTTTTTTCGACCGCATTTTACAAAACGGAGGACTGCCATGGACATACAAGCCATCGTATTAGACATCGACGGCACACTGCTCACCAGCGACCGTAAAATTACCAAGAAAACCAAAGAAGCCCTTTTAACCGCCCAAGAAGCCGGCATCAAACTCTTGCTCGCTTCCGGCCGCTCCACATTCGGACTCGTGCCATTCGCTAAAGAACTCAATATGCAAAAGTATGGCGGTCTATTGATCGCAAACAACGGCGCAATGGTCACAGATGCGTCGGGCAACAAAATGCACTTAAACGAAACGATCCACCAAACACCAGTGAAATCATTGATCCAGCATATTCAATACTTTGATGCCCATGTCATGTTGATGGACCACAAAAAGCTACATACGATGAACGTCGAGCAAGCCGTGATCGAAACAGAAAAAGGACCGCTGAATGTCGTTATCGCAGAAAGTGAGGATTGCGGTTTAGAAATTGTAGAGCACGCCCACCTCAATGATTTCAATGAACCGGTCACTAAAATAACCATTGCGGCCAAGCCAACGAAACTGAGTGAAATGAGCAAAGAACTGATGGCGCCGATTGAACAAGAAGTCTCTCACGCGTTTACATCGCCACATTTCATTGAAATCATGAAGAAAGGTGTCGATAAAGCTTACGGCCTAGATGCTGCTTTAGAAACCTTAGGCATTTCCAACAAACAGGCCATCGCCTTTTGCGACGGGGAAAACGACCTTCCGCTCATCCAACATGCCGGCATCGGAGTCGCCATGGGCAATGCCACAGAAAACGTCAAAAAGCACGCCGACCTCATCACCCACACCAACGACAACGACGGCATCGCTGAAGTCTTAAAAACGCATATCCTTTAAACACCCCACCATCTTCGTAAATGACGCCACGCCAGCGTATAACGAAGATGGTTTTTTATAAGAAATTTTCTATTTTCAAGAAATGACTAATAACATAGTGTGAAATATCTATTAATTCATATAATAGCTATTACGTATTGAATAGCTATATAGTTATTGATATAATAAGGAAAATATTCATAGGAGGTTTTAAAATGACCCAAGAAAAAGAGTACAAACGAAAAGCTAAAAGAACTGGCAACAGTATTCAAGCCACTATCCCTAAAGAAATTGCTAATCAGTTAGAGATCCGTGAAGGTGATACTGTAGTATATAAAGTGGATAAAAAAGGTGAAGTAACTATTCAAAAAGAAAAATCTGTTGCTGATCAATTAGGCGTAGAGGACGAATTCTTATCTATTCTCCAAGAAGGGATCTCGGAGTATCATTCAGCCTTAGAAAATCTGGTTGAACGATGATTCATTATCTTACTGAAAATGAAATTGTGGCGATAAATTATGCAGTGAACAAACAATTTAGTCCTACCGAAGACTTTGGAATCAAAGATCCAAAAGCTTTAAAAGCTGTGATTGCCCAGCCTAAACAAGAAGTATTTGGGGAAGTACTCTATCCATCTATCTATGATAAAGCAGCCATTCTTTTTGAGATGTTAATTAATAAACATTGTTTCTTCAATGGGAATAAAAGAACTGCTGTAATGGCACTCTATATATTTTTAAGAAAAAACAATATATATTTAACAGCTAATAATCAAGAAATCGAAGACTTTACTGTACAGATAGCGGTACAAAAAGAACAGAATCGTTTGACGAATGAAGAAATTGCAGAGTGGATTGAGCAACGTAGTAAGAATAGCTAAAAAAAGTTAAACTTTTTTCGTGAAAATCGCCATTTTTCGCAAATGTTATATATAGAGACATTTACGGAGGTGGCTTTTTTGCTGATTGCCCAAACGAAAAATCAAAAACTCATACTCGCCGACAACACGCTCGAAAAAACGAAACCCTATTTTTGCCCATCCTGCCAACATCCCGTTCACCTAATATCTGGATCCGTTATCCGACCCCATTTCGCCCATTTTCAAAATGACGCCTGTGAAGTCTTTGCTGAAGGAGAGACGATCGAACACATCGATGGCAAAATGCAACTTGCGAAGTGGTTAAAAGACCAAGGACTGAAAGTAGAAATCGAAGCCTATTTACCTCAACTGCAACAACGACCCGACTTGTTGGTGAGTGTAGACCACCAACAAATTGCAATAGAATTTCAATGCAGTCCAATTGCCATAGAGAAAGTGGTCGAGCGTACCGAAGGTTACTTGAATGCAGGTTATCAAGTGGTGTGGATATTAGGAAGAAAGTTTACATATAAAAACAACTTAACGGCTTTTCAAAAAGCTTGCTTATCTGAAATACGTGAGAGCCTAAAACTTTTCCATTACCATACCGAAAAACAACAACTCACCGTCAGAAGTCAATTTCAACTCAACCAAAAAGAAAAAATGACCTGCCAGAAGCAAGTCATCCAAAATGACAATGCTATAATCTTTAAGGAATCATCCAGGAGGAAACAACTAACGCAAACGACAAATATCCATAAAAGGCACCAACAACTTATTCGAATGCGTTCAGACAAAAAGAATACATTTCAACAATTTCTGTATCAAAACAATGAGAATCTGGTCTCTATACCAAGAGAAATTTATACCGTTCTCCCAAGTGAGTGGATGATCCAAGACTTATCTTACTTATGGAAATTCAACTTCCTATTGTGGCTAGAACAATTTCCAAATAAGAAAATAATCACTAAAAAGTGGCTATTAAAAAATATAAATCAAACATCTTTCTACGCCATGCCTCAAATAACTGAAGACCAGCAACTACAACCAGTCTATGAACTACTAGAAATCTTAAATCAGTCAAACGTTGTAAAGAAAATAGGAGAAAACAAGTGGAGCTTCCAGAAAAAAGCCCAACGCTATAAATATTTAGAGGAGAAATTCAGCGAGATATCAAGATAATTACCAAGCTTGACCGTGAACCACCTCGTTCACATCCGGCCACTCCTTCACGCAGACGTGGATGAGAAGGTTCGCGTCCAAGAAACCAAAAAAATAGGGTGCTTGGACGCGAATATACTCTCCCACGTACAAGCACCTACTCAGCAGGACGTGGACCACATTACCCGCGTCCAAGCAATAACTAAATCCTCACTAAAAGCCCTAAAACCATTAAGGTCGAAATTTGCCAAGCAAATTTCCTCAAAACCCATCACTCCGAAGTCGATTTCGTTTTCGGTTCACTTGTCGAGTCATTGATCGATTCATTGGTCGAGGGTTGACAGGCCGTCAACAATAAAATGAACAGGAGACTGAACCATACAAAAGGGTTCTTTTTCACACCGACACCTTCAATACAATTGAAAGTTCTTTTATTATAATACTGCCTTATCCCAAAAATTCTATATATACGAAAACCATATCTAGGCACCAAACATTTTTTAAAATAAAGCGGTATTATGGTATGATAAATCTATTAAATAAATGGAGGAATCGAGATGGCAGAGAGTAAAAAATTACCAAGACGTGAAGAAGTTCCTGTTGAGAAAACATGGGACCTCACAACAATCTTTCAATCAGACGATGAATGGGAGACAGCATACGAAGAAGCCGCGAAAAAAGTAACAGAATTAACAAAATTCCAAGGCACTTTAGCGGATGGCGCAGATCAGCTATTAAAAGCGTTGGAAACCATTCATGAAGTCAGTCGTAAAGTGGAAGTTGTTTATGTGTACGCACATCTAAAAAGCGACCAAGACACAAGCAACAATACATACCAAGCGATGAGCAACCGCGCAATGACACTGATTACCAACGCGAATGCGGCAACGTCATGGTTTGACCCTGAATTACTCGCTTTACCTGAAGAAACATTAGAAAGCTACTTTGAAGAAAACAAAGACTTAGAATTGTACCGCCATGCGATTGAAAACATCACAGCCAACCGGGAACACGTCCTATCGGCTGAAATCGAAGGCTTATTGGCAGAAGCCGGTGATATTTTCGGCGCATCCCAGCAAACCTTCTCTGTTTTAAACAACGCAGACATTGAATTCCCAATGGTCAAAGACGAAGACGGCGAAGAAGTCCAACTGTCACACGGCCTCTACGGACAACTCCTTGAAAGCAAGAACCGCGACGTCAGAAAAGGCGCATTTGAAGCCTTATATGAAGTGTATGGCGGACTCAAAAATACCTTTGCGAGCACATTCCAAACCAACATCAAGAAAAACAACTACCTCGCAAAAACGCACAAATATAAATCCGCAAGACATCGTGCACTTTCAGCGAACCACATTCCTGAAGAAGTTCACGAAACCCTCGTCGACGTCGTCAATGACAACTTACACCTTCTCCACCGATACATGGAGTTGCGTAAAAAGTTATTGGAAGTTGATGAATTGAACATGTATGATTTATACGTTTCGATGATTGGGGAGTCTGGACTTAAATACGATTACGACGAAGCGACTGAAGTGACGTATGAAGCGTTGGATATTTTAGGACCTGAATACAACGAAGTACTTGGACAAGCCTTTAACAGCCGTTGGATCGATATTGTGGAAAATAAAGGAAAAAGAAGTGGCGCGTATTCTTCTGGAACCTACGATACGGCACCTTACATTTTACTGAACTGGCACGACTCATTAAACCACTTGTACACTTTAGTGCATGAGTTGGGGCACAGTGTCCACAGCTATTTCACGCGTAAAAACCAACCCTATGTTTATGGCGACTATTCCATTTTCTTAGCTGAAATTGCATCAACCACCAATGAGAACCTGTTGACGGATTACTTGTTGGAAAATGCAGAGTCGAATGAACAAAAAGCGCAAATCCTAAACCACTACCTTGATGGGTTCAAAGGAACCGTCTTCCGTCAAACGCAATTTGCGGAATTTGAACACTGGGCGCATGAAACAGCTGCTGATGGTACCCCATTAACAGCCGACTTCGTCAGTGAAAAATACGGCGAAATCAACAAGAAATACTACGGACCAGCCGTTGAGAACACAGACGGTATTGAATTAGAGTGGGCAAGAATTCCTCACTTCTACATGAACTACTATGTGTATCAATACTCTACTGGATTCTGTGCAGCAACAGCTTTAGCCGACCGTATCATTAACGAAGAAGAGGGCGCATTAGACGATTACCTCACATACTTGAAAGCCGGAAACAGCGACTTCCCAATTGAAGTGATGAAAAAAGCAGGCGTTGACATGACCAGCAAAGACTACATCGAACGTGCGATGAAAGTCTTTGAAGAACGTTTGGATCAATTAGAAGCGATTGTTGAAGACCTATAAAAGTTAAGCACAAGACCTCAACGCAATCAGCCGTTGAGGTCTTTTTTCGTACAAAGGAAAGTTTTTAAATAAAAGTTCGACTAGTATGCTACAATGACTTCATGAAGAATAACAAGACAATAGGAGTGAAGCTATGGAGCAAAGTGTCCCATCAAGACGCCAAATCACAAAAAGCTGGGTAAAAAGACAAACCATGACAAAAGAGCATTGGTTTGCGATTATTATTTTTGGCTTACTATCCGTCGTACCGATTCCAGCGACCATTATTGGAATAGTATTGATCAGCATTGGAGCCGCAATTATTCGCATACCAAGTATCCTTGTGATGATGGCAATTGTTTCGATCGTCAGTCTTATTTTCCCGCCTTTAGCCGGCATCTTATCCTTTGTGTTTCTCTTATTTAAAATTAAATACATAATCCAACACTTTGTTCCACTAATGTTTGGGTTCTTGTTGACGATTTATTTAGTGGTGGTCTCTTACAGTTTGTCGCCAAATATCTTCTTATTCTTGTTTTCGGTCATTGGCTTGAATGGTACTTTGAGATATCTCTACCGACAGGAATACTCGAGTTCGAGTGCCATTTCGATTATGTGTTCGGCACCAATGTATCTCTTATTGTTGATCTTGCCGATTATCATACGAGAATTAAATGAAATGGATTTATTCTCAGAAGAAACTTTTGAAGATTATGAATATGAAGTCTACCAACAGTATGAAGAAGTAGAGGAGCCTGGCATCCATTCGGTCAAAGGGCATATTCGAGAAAATGCGGATGGCTCGACTTCTTATGTCCGACCGCATGTGCGAACAAACCCGGACGGTGTAGAACATAACAACTTAAGCAGTAAATAAAAAGATTAGAAATTAACAACCCAATTTCTTAGGAGATTGGGTCATTTTTATATCAGCTTTCGTTTCAAACAAGCTTCTTAAAATACATCAAACAGTGAACATGATAAAATGAATCAGAGAGAGGAGAGGTGAGGATGAAAAAGCCAAACGAAAAGAAACAAATTTTGAAAAGTATGCTGAACGGTATCGGTCTGTCCATCCTTACCTTTTACGCCATCGAATTTATTCAGCGATTGGCTTTACCACAAACGATTGCCTATCCAGAAATACCGCTGGTTGTTTTAGGTTCACTCGTTTTATTGATCCTTTATCTCTTTTTTCGAGCACTGACCAACAGCAATCTGATTGCTTCTGGCTTACTATTCTTTCTCTCCATCTCATTAGCCATTGCCAGTCGAATTAAATATTCTTTTCGAGCGGAACCGTTGTATCCGCATGAGTTACGCTTTGCTACAGAAATTTCTTTTTTAATTGAAATGATGGGATGGCCAGCGGCTATTTTAATCCTGTTGACGATTGTATTGGGAACGATCGGTATAATTCTGTTTTATCGAAAGAAAATAAAACCAAAAAAGAAGAAAAGGGCATCAAAACAGTTCAGAAGAATTCGAGTCCTGACATTGATTGTTACGCTTCTTTCTCTCATTTCTATCGGGCGTTTCAATCAGCTGGGAAATCCAATCAGAAAACTTTACCGAATGCATATGAGTAATCCGCATCAGCGATCGATGACAGTGTATTTCGAAAATGGATTGATCGCCGGCTTTTTAAATCATCTCAATGCACCGCCGATGGAAACACCGGTAAATTATTCAAAAGAGAACATTCAAGAAATTGTTGAAAAATACCAAGCGGTTGCCGAAGAGTGGAATGCCGATTTAGAAGAAACCCTAGCCAACGTCAATGTTCTTTTTGTGATGAATGAGAGTTTCGCGGACCCGATGAATTTAGAAGGGATCGATGCCAATAAAGATCCGCTTCCATATTTTCGAAGCCTTGCGGATGCAACCTTAAGCGGTCAGGTATTATCCTCGACTTATGGTGGAGGAACAGACGCTAATGAATTTATGGCGCTGACAGGTTTCTCGATGGAACCCTTAGCGGCTCACTATACGACACCTTATGAACAGTTGGATGAGCGGACGGAGCATTATCCAAATTTACTACATAAATTAAAAGCGTTAGATTATCAGGCCACAGCGATTCATCCATATGACCCGACATTCTTTAATCGAGAAACAGTTTATCAACAAATGAAGTTCGACCAGTTTCTTCATGAAGAAACCATGGAACATCAAGAGAAAGCCTCTGAAGACCATTTATATATTTCGGATGCGTCGGTTTATAAAGAAGCCTTCAGCGTCCTCAATGAAATCGACAAACCAGATTTTATTCATATGGTCACTATGCAAAACCATACACCGTATGATACAAAATACACGGATATTGAATACGAAGTAACGGGGACTGGGAACGAAGAAGAGGCGAGCGGGTATTTTACGGATTTAGAAAGCAGTGATGAAGCCCTACAAGCGTTAATCGACCAAATCGATAACCACCCAGAACCGATTCTACTGCTTTTTTGGGGCGATCATTTACCAGGGCTGTATAGCGAACAAGTCCGCATCAAAAATCCAGCACATAAGCTACAAGAAACGCCTTTTCTGCTCTACAGCAATACAGAAGACTTAAAAAGCGAGTACGACTGGATTAGCCCGATGTATTTTAGCGTGCTTATCAACGAATACCTTCAACTAGAAATCAGTCCTTATGAAGCTTTATTGAAAGAGTTACACAAAAATCTCCCAGCCTTTGAAAAAGGGATGTACTATAACAAAGAAACAGAAACCTTTGATCCGTCCCGCGATGATTTGAATCAAGAAGTCACAGACCGGCTCGATGAATATACAATGATTCTTTAGGATATGTTACTTGGCGAGCAGTATGCGAAGGAATTCGAATTTTTCGAATAAAAAACACGTTTCATCTCTCATCTAAAG
>Ga0079225_10001488_pt1 | contig 13132 bp, 11 predicted proteins | sample Poulit2012_FD_76344 | JGI IMG/M metagenome (GOLD analysis project Ga0079225, IMG submission 76344) | Agricultural soil microbial communities from Georgia to study Nitrogen management - Poultry litter 2012 | ecosystem: Environmental > Terrestrial > Soil > Agricultural land | place: USA: Georgia...
CCGCGCATCCGGCGCGGCCGGCCATGGCGACCGGCGACCCCGGGATCACGCGTCACAGGTAGGGACGCAGCTCCCGCCACAGCGACTCGCCGTCCGGCCCCGCGACGGCAGGTACCTGGCGGCGGCCGGAGACCCGGCCGCCATCGTGACCCTTGCCCATGTCGGAGGCCTGGGGTGTGCCGTGCGCCAGCACGTGCTCACCCGCCGTCAGCCGGCGGATGCCGATGGCCACCACCCGGTCGGGGTGCTCCCGGGCGAGCTCGGCGTAGATCTCCGGGTCGTGCTGGCCGTCGTCGCCGATGAGCAGCCACCGCACGTGGGGGAAGTCGATGAGCAGCCGGCGCAGCGTGGTGCGCTTGTGCTCCTGGCCGCTGCGGAACCACCCGGTGTTGGTCGGCCCCCAGTCGGTCATGAGCATCGGGCCGGTGGGCAGCCCGCTGCGTCGGAAGAACCGTTCGAGCGCCGGCACCACGTTCCACGCCCCGGTGGACAGGTAGAACACGGGGGCACCGGGCAGTGCCGACCCCAGGCGGCGGAACAGCTCGGCCATGCCCGGGACGGGCTGGCGCGCCGTCGTGTGCCGCACGAACGTGTTCCACGCCGCGACCAGCGGCCGCGGCACCCGGGTGACCATGACGGTGTCGTCGATGTCGCTGACGATGCCGACGCGGGTCTCCGGGCCGATGACGAGCACCTGCGCCGTCACCGGCTTCGCCCCGCGCGCATGCACGCTGATCTCGTGTCGGCCGGCCGGGAGCCCGTGGTCCGGGACGAGGACGTCGAGGTACCCGCCGCGGTCGGCCCGTGCCTGGTGTGTCCGCCCGCCGATCTCGACGGCCACCGGGAGGTAGGCCACCGGTGCGGTGAGGAAGGACTGCCAGCCCCGCTCCGCCTCCTCCGCCTCGGCGAGCTCGCGTGAGGTGGCGCCGACGTCGGCGGCCGCCGGTGCGGTGTCGTCCGGGGCGCGGAGCAGCACTCGGGCCAGGACGCGCAGGGTGTCGGCGTTCCCGTACCCGGTGTACGGGATGGTCGCCGGCCGCCAGCCGTGCTCCTTGAGGTAGGGGATCAGCCGGCGGTTGACCGAGTCCTCGAGGTTGGCGGCGATCCCGGTGCGAGCCATGGCACGAACGCTAGGGGAGGGCAACGGGGGGTGCAGGTCCGACGCACCCCGCCCTCGGGTCCGGGAGCGGGGTACGGCCGTGGTGCTCAGCGCGCCGGCGGCGGACCGCCCGGGGGCGGGTTGCCGATGTCGCGGCGCTCGATGTACTCGGCGTGGCTGGTGTTGCGGCGCTGCCGTTGCATGGCGAACGCGAGCACCAGGGCGAGCACGCCGACCACCATGAGGATGTAGCCGATCGTGTTGATGTTGAAGACTTCCCACGTGTCCGGGGACAGCCCGAAGGCGAGGATCGCCCCCACGACGATGAGGAAGATCCCTCCACCGATGCCCATCTCGTACGTCCTTCCGTCGGCAGCTGGTGTCACGAGTGTGGTCGTGCCGGGGGCCCGCCGCACCCTGAGGAGCCGGTCCGACCGCGGCGGGCGGTGCCTCAGGCGGGGCGCTGGAGGGTGTGCTCGCGCCGCCCGGCCGCCCGCAGGAGCGGGCTGCACACCAGCCCGACGAGGAGCGCCGCGGCGGCGGCACCCGCGACGACGGCGAACCCGCCGCGCGAGCCGTACAGGTCGATGAGCATGCCCGAGAGCGACGCCCCCACGGACACCCCGACACCGATGGCTGCGGCGAGCCAGGTGAACCCCTCGGTGATGCGCCGGGCCGGGACGATGAGCTGGACGAAGGAGTTGCCGTTGGTGATCGTCGGCGCGATGGCGAAACCCGCGAGGAACCCGGCGAGGGCCAGTGCCGCGATCGACCCGACGAGGAGGAAGCTCGCCGTCCCCACGGTGAGCAGGGCGGTGCCGATGACGAGCCGCAGCCACAGTGGGCTGGACCACACGCGCGCCCCGTAGGCCAGGGCGGAGATGAGCGAGCCGAGCGCGAGGGAGGCGAGCACCGGTCCGGCGAGCCCCGGGGCACCCTGCTCGGCGGTGAAGGCGACCACCGAGACGTCGATGCCGGCGAACATGATGCCGGTGGCGAAGAAGATGACGAGGAGGACGACCAGCGCCCCGCTCACCAGCGGCTCGGTCGGGCTCGCGGTCCGGGCGGGCCGCCCGGTGGCGGGCGGCTCCGTCTCCCGCTGGGACAGCAGCCAGTACCCGCCGACGAGGATGGCGAGGATCGGCACGACGAGTGCGGACCACGGCGTCACGCTGGTGGCGAGGAAGGTGGCGATGATCGGCCCGCAGATGAACGTCAGCTCGTCGAGCGCCGACTCCAGCGAGTAGGCGGTGTGGATCTGCGAGGGCTTCTCCAGGACCACACCCCACCTGGCCCGGACGAGCGCGTTGAGCGAGCCGATCGTCGCGCCGGCGAGCCCCGCGGCGGCGTAGAGCACCGGCTCGGGGGCATGCTGGACGGCGGCCACGACGAGCCCGGCGAGCCCCACGCAGGCGACGGCGAGTGACGGGCGCATGACCCGGGCCTGACCGTACCTGTCGACGAGCTTGGCCAGCTGCGGCGAGCAGAGCGCCTGGACGACGACGAACACCGCCGACACCCGCCCGGCCATGCCGTAGGAGCCGTACAGCGCGGCCACCATGAGGACGATCCCGAGGCCCACCATCGGGGTGGGGAGGCGCGCGATCAGCCCGGCAAGGGTGAAGCGCAGGGCACCCGGCCGGGCCAGCACGTCGCGGTACGGCCTGAGCACCCGAGCATTCTTTCATCCCGGGGCGCCCGCGCCCGCTCACATCCCGGCGCTGCCGCGCCCCGCTCGCACGCGTCCCTCCGCCCGGCGCCGACGCCGTCCGGGCTCGGTCCCGGCGCGTGCTGCCCGGGCTCGGGGCCGGCTACTCCAGGGCGGCGTCGACCACCGACTTGGCCTCGGCCTGGACCTGGGCGAGGTGCTCCGGCCCGCGGAAGGACTCGGCGTAGATCTTGTACACGTCCTCCGTGCCGGAGGGCCGCGCGGCGAACCAGGCGTGGTCGGTGGTCACCTTGAGCCCGCCGATCGGCTCACCGTTGCCGGGGGCCGTGACCAGCCGCCCGGTGATCGGGTCGCCGGCGAGCGTCGTCGCCGTGACCGCCTCGGGGCTGAGCGCGCCGAGCCGGGCCTTCTGCTCCCGGGTGGCCGGGGCGTCGATGCGCGCGTAGGCGGAGTCGCCGAAACGCTCGACCAGCTCCGCGTGCAGGTGGCTCGGGCTGCGTCCGGTGACCGCGATGATCTCCGCCGCGAGCAGGGCGAGGATGATGCCGTCCTTGTCGGTGGTCCACACGGTGCCGTCGCGGCGGAGGAAGGAGGCGCCCGCGGACTCCTCCCCGCCGAACCCGACGGAGGAGTCCAGCAGGCCCGGGACGAAGTACTTGAAGCCGACGGGCACCTCGAGGAGCCGGCGCCCCAGGCCCGCGGCCACCCGGTCGATGAGCGCCGAGGAGACCAGGGTCTTCCCGACGGCCGCGGCGGCGGGCCAGCCCGGCCGGTGGGTGAAGAGGTAGTCGATGGCCACGGCGAGGTAGTGGTTGGGGTTCATCAGCCCGCCGTCGGGGGTGACGATGCCGTGGCGGTCGGAGTCGGCGTCGTTCCCGGTGGCGACGTCGTACGGCGCCGGCCCGCCGTCCTGCGGCTGCATGACCGAGAGCAGCGAGGCCATCGCGTACGGGGAGGAGCAGTCCATCCGGATCTTGCCGTCCCAGTCCAGGGTCATGAACGACCACGTCGGGTCGACCCGTGGGTTGACCACGGTGAGCTCCAGCCCGTACCGCTCCCCGATGGCGCCCCAGAACTCCACGGCGGCGCCGCCGAGCGGGACCGCCCCGATCCGCACCCCGGCGCGGGCGATCGCCTCGACGTCGACGACGCTGGCGAGGTCGTCGACGTAGGCGGCCAGGAAGTCGTGGCGGCGGGTGGTCTCGGCGGCCAGCGCCCGCTCCAGCGGGATGCGCGGCACCCGGTCGACGCCGGAGCGCAGGATCTCGTTCGCGCGGGCGGCGATCCACGACGTCGCGTCGGAGCCCGCCGGTCCACCGTGCGGCGGGTTGTACTTGAAGCCGCCGTCGCGGGGCGGGTTGTGCGACGGGGTGACGACGATGCCGTCCGCCCGGCCCGGCCCCTCCACCCGCGCCCCGGCGGCGGTGCCCGCGCCGTTGGCCAGGAGGATGGCATGCGAGACGGCGGGGGTGGGCGTCCAGGAGCCGCGGGCGTCGACCCGCAGCTCGACCTCGGCCGCCGCGAGCACCTCCACCGCCGTGCGCCAGGCCGGCTCGGACAGCGCGTGGGTGTCGCGGCCGATGAACAGCGGGCCGTCGGTGCCCTGCGCGCGGCGGTACTCGACGATGGCCGCCGTCGTGGCGACGATGTGTGCCTCGTTGAAGGCGGAGTCGAGGCTCGAGCCGCGGTGGCCGGAGGTGCCGAACACGACCCGCTGGGCGGGGTCGTCGACGTCCGGGCTGCGGTCGTAGTAGGCCGCGACGACCGCGTCGACGTCGATGAGGTCCTCGGGACGGGCGGGGGTACCGGCTCGCTCGTGCATGGTTCGATCCTGCCACCCGCTGCGGCCCCCGCGCAGCGCGTCGGCCCCGGCACCGTGCCGGCGTCCGGGGTGGCCGTGCGCCCGGGAGGGCAGGTGCACGGTGCCGAGGCGGGCGCCCGGTCCGGCGTGCCGGGCGGCGGACCGCGGCGCATCCGGCGGGGAGGACGGGCGGGAACCGCCACCCGCCGTCGGGTTACGGTGGAACCATGGAGGACGTCGACCAGCCACCGGACCTGACCGTCCAGGACCTCGACCCCGCGGCCCCGGTCCCGCCCGGTCACGCCGTCCTCGACGTTCGCGAGCAGGACGAGTGGGACGCCGGGCACATCGCCGGTGCCACGCACATCCCCCTCGGCGAGCTGCCGAGCCGCCTCGACGAGCTGCCGGACGAGGACCTCCTCGTCGTCTGCCGCTCGGGGGGCCGGTCCATGCGCGCCTCCGCGTGGCTCAACCACACCGGGTTCACCGCCCGGAACCTCACCGGCGGCCTGCGGGCCTGGACCGCCGCCGGCCTGCCGCTGACCAGCGACGACGGCGAGGAGCCCCACCTCCTCTAGGCCCCGGTGGGCGTCGACCGGCGAGAGCCGCAGCGAGGTGAGCGGCCACGCGGCGTCGGCCACGTGCTGCGCGCCGCCGCCGGTCGCCGCGGACGGCGGTCCGCCTCCGCGGACGGGCGACGCGACGGGCGCAGCCGGGCGGATAGGCTTGCTGACCATGGGTAAGAAGAGCCGCAAGCGCCAGTCCCAGCCCGCGCGTCCGAAGCGGGTCGAGGTCCCCTACGTCGAGCGTCCCTTCGAGGGGCTGCCGGGGGAGACCGACTGGGTCGCGCTGCGCGAGGTGGTCCCGGCCGCGACCGCCACCGTGCGCACCACGGAGGAGTACGGCGCACAGGAGGTCGTCGTCGCGACGATGCTGCCGGACCTGTGGCCGGCGCTGCACCGTGAGGACGGCACCATCCTCGTCGGCCTGCAGACCGCGGCGAAGTCGGGTGACGCGAGCCGGGACGTGGCCGCGGCCCTGATCCTCGCACTCGAGGCCGAGCCCGGCACCCCGGTGACCAACCTCGGCATCCTCGAGCCCGGCCCGCGCCTGCAGGACGTGCTCGACCTCTCCGTGCCCTTCGAGCCCGTCCTGCACGACGACTTCGGGTTCTGGCTCGCCGAGGACCAGCGCGAGGACTCCGACGTCGCGGCCGCCGTCGAGCAGTCCAGCGAGGGCATCGTCCCCACCGTCGCGGTCGATGGCGTCACCTCCGCCTACTGGTGCCGGATGGGCCGGGAGTTCCTCCGCTGGGCACGGCCCGAGCCGCAGGAGGATGTCCTGGACGCCATCGCCCGGCTCCACGCCCGCCGCGAGTCCGAGCTGGAGGAGGGGGCCCGGTTCGTCGGCGCCTTCCGCACCAGCGGGATCCTCATCCCGGTGTGGGAGCTCAACCCCGGCACCGAGGCGGACGAGCTCGTCGAGCCCTGCGCCCGTTTCGAGGAGAAGCTCCAGGCTGCGCTCGCCGAGGAGGGGCCCCTCGACGCCGACGCCCGCCGCGCCCGGGCCGGCATCGTCTCCCGCCAGGTCGCGCTGCGCTGACACGCCCGTGGACCTGCGCGACGAGCACCGGCCTGGATACGCTCGAAGTGTGAACCGGCGACCGAGCACCCAACGGGTCGCCGTTGTCATCCCCGCCAAGGACGAGGGCGAGCGGATCGCGGCGACGGTCAGGGCGGCGCGTGCCATCCCTCACGTCGACCTCGTCGTCGTCGTGGACGACGGCTCCACCGACGACACCCAGCACGTCGCCCGCGCGGCCGGGGCCGTCGTCGTGCGTCACTCCGTCAACCGGGGCAAGGCCTCGGCGATGGAGACCGGGGCGTCGGTCGTCGCCATGCGCGACGTCTCGGATGCCCCGCCCCGCCTGCTGCTCTTCATCGACGCCGACCTCGGCGAGACCGCCGTCGGCGTCGCGCCGCTCGTGGACGCCGTGCTCTCCGGGAGGGCGGACTGCGCCATCGCCGTCCTGCCGCCGCAGCCGGGCGCCGGCGGGCGCGGCATCGTCATCGGCCGGGCCCGCCGCGCCATCGCCCGCGCTACCGGCTGGGTGCCCACGCAGCCGCTGTCCGGGCAGCGCTGCCTCACCCGGGAGGCCTTCGAGGCGGCCGTGCCGCTCGCCCCCGGCTGGGGGGTGGAGACCGGCATGACGATCGACCTGCTGGTCAAGGGCTTCACCCTCGTCGAGGTGCCGTGCAACATCCGCCACCGGCCGAGCAAGAACGACCTGCGCGGCCAGCTCCACCGCGCCGCCCAGTACCGCGACGTCATGCTCGCCGACATCATCCGACGGGCCCGCGGGGTGCGGCTGAGCCTGCGTGACCTGGGTGACCGGCCGGCCAAGCAGAAGCCCGGGCAGCCCTACCGCGCCGTCGCCTCGCGTTGACCGGCCCGCCGCTCGGTCCGCAGCCGCAGCAGCCACCCGGCGACCACGCCGACGAGGAGCGGGACGGCCAGCGAGATGCCGATGGCGGGGATGACGATCCCGGAGTCGTTGACCGCGAAGCCGATCCCCAGCGCCACGGCCACCGCGACGAGCGCCGGGCGCAGCATCCGCGTGTCCGCGTCCAGGCGGCGCAGCGAGGAGCCCTCGGCGAGCCACCCGTAGGCGGCGTGGTCACCGGCGCGGGCGGCGCGCCGCAGCGGCTGGGTGAGGACGAGGACGACGAGCGCGATCCCGCCGACGGCGAGGAAGGTCAGGGTGGAGCCGACGAGGTTGGACAGGTTCTGTCCGAGCTTGCGCAGCACGACGTCGACCAGCCCGCCGTCGAGGACGGTCTCGACGAAGCGACCCAGGTGGCTGCGCTCGGCCGGCGGTCGCAGCCAGTCGACGACGGAGAAGGACAGCGCGACCACGGCCGCCGCACCGAGGACGACGAGCACCCGCCGCCAGCCGAGGCGCACCCCGAGGGCGAGGAGCGCCAGGATGACGAACGCGGGCAGCAGGGCGGGCGGGCCACCGAAGTCCGCGCCGATCCCGGGCGCCCCGTTGAGGACGGTGGCGACCGCCCCGACGAGCCCCACGAGCACGGCCGCCGCGACCCGCCGGCCCCGCCGGACGAGCGGCTCGGCCAGGCAGCTGGCGGTGAGCAGCGTGCTCGCGGCCCACAGCGCGAAGGAGGAGTTGTTGATCCCGTAGAAGCGGCCCCCCACCTGGGGCTGGACCCCCATGAGCGCCGCCACCTGGAGCCGGGCGCCGGTGACGACGTCGACGGCGAGGACGACGGCGGTGAGCCCGGCGACCACCCCGACCGGCGCGAGCAGCCGGTGGCGCCACGGGGGTGCGAGCGCGAGCCCGGCGACGAGCGCGGCGACCGCCACCGTGCTGGTGTAGACGACGAGGCCCGGCGAGCCGGCGCGCCACCACGGCAGCAGGTTGGCGAGGTAGCTGGCCACCGGCAGCGCGGCGACGGTGACCGCGACCGCGCGCAGCGTCCGCAGTGCGACGTCCGGGTCGATCGCCCGGGCGGCGCGGGCCAGGCCCGCCCAGCCGCTCGAGCGGCGGTGGGCGACCCAGCGGCCCACCCGCTGGAGGATGCGCCGGTTCAGGCCCACCGTGACGACGGCGTAGAGCAGGAGGTTGACGAGCACGAGGCCGGAGAAGAAGGGGGCGGTGAGCGGGCGGACCGCCATCGCGTGCCGGTTCTCGTCGACGAGCCGGGCGATGCGGGCCGCGCCCGAGCCGTCGGTCGGGCCGCTGGCCATCGGCGCGCCCGCCAGCCCGGCGGGGGCGTCGATGCCGAGGTGGTCCAGCAGGGTGGGCAGCAGGTCGGTGGACTGCACCATCCCGGGCTGGCGGGTGGAGCGGGACTCCAGCAGGCCGGGCTCGCCGTCGGGTGTGTCGAGCGCCATCACCTGCATGACGGGGGTGGTGCCGGAGTCGGCGAGCGACGCGAGGAGCACCGTCGCCCCCGTGGGGAGCGCGTCGAGGACGGCCGCGGCCCGGGCCTCGACCTGCGCCACCTGCTCCACCCGGTCGGGCCCGGCGAGCGGGCCGCCGCCCAGCCCCTTGACCGGCTCCTCCTCCGGGGAGCCGGCGAAGAGCGGGTGCTCGGCGGGCAACAGCGGGCGCCCGCGGTCCCGCACCGTGCCCAGGTCGACGACGACGAGCTCCATCCCCGGTGCGGCCTCGGACACGAGCGTGCCCAGCACGGCGGGGTCCTCGGGCCGGGGCAGGTACTCCCCGGCCACGCTGCCCGACGGGTCGGCCAGCGCCACCGCCGCCCCCGGACCGACGGCGAGCGCCGGGGCGCCGGCGAGGAGCGAGCCGAAGGTGCCCGGGCGCGCGTCGTAGGAATCCTCCGCGGCGGCGGCCAGGTAGTCCGACCAGCCCGGGACGACGCCGTCGACCGGGTCCTCCAGGAGCCGGCAGACTCCGAACTCGGCGGCGGGCAGGTCGGCGGCACGCCGGCCCGCGGAGACGGCGAGCCACCCGTCCGCCGGGCAGGTGCTCGACCGCACCGAGCGCACCACCATGTTCGCGGTGCCGGACTCCTCGGCCAGCGCCCACAGCCGCGGGGTGCCGAGTGCGGACAGGTCGTCCCAGCGCAGCCCGCCCGTGCCGAGCAGCACGACCGGGCTGCCGGCGGGGGCGCCGTCGTCGTCCTGGGCGAAGGCGCTCCCGGCGAGGGGCAGGACGAGGGCGGCGACGAGCACGACGGCGAGCAGCGCGAGCCCGGCGCGGGTGACATTCCGACGACGCCTCACCCGGGCAGCCTACGTGGCGCCGGAACGGGCGCCCATCTGCCATAGGCTTCCCCGGTGCGCACCGCGCGCAGAGCACGAGGAGAAGCGATGTCCGAGCAGCCAGCCGCCCGCTACGCCTACCTGGGACCCGAGGGGACCTTCACCGAGGCGGCGTTGCGTGCCTTCGTCGGGCAGGAGCCGGTCGACGCCGAGCCGGCCACCGACGTCGTCGCCGCCCTGGAGGCGGTGCGCACCGGGCAGGCGGACTACGCGGTCGTCCCGATGGAGAACTCGGTGGAGGGCGGGGTCAACGCGACGATGGACACGCTGGCGGCGTCGCCCGACCCGCTCGTCATCGTCGGTGAGGTCGTCGTCCCGGTGGCCTTCGTGCTCGCCGTCGTACCCGGCACCCGCCGCGCGGACGTGCGCCGGATCTCCACCCATCCCCACGCCTGGGCGCAGTGCCGCGGCTGGGTGGCGCGCGAGCTCGACGGCGCCGTCCACGTCCCGGCCACCTCCACCGCCGCGGCGGCCGCCACCCTCGCCGAGCACGGACGGGAGGAGGCCGGCTTCGACGCCGCCCTCTGCTCCCCGCTGTCGGCGGAGCGCTACGGCCTGGAGGCGCTCGCCGAGGGGGTGGCGGACAACCCGCACGCGGTCACGCGCTTCGTCGTCGTCGCCCGGCCCGGGGAGGTGCCCGAGCGCACCGGGGCGGACAAGACGACGCTCATGGTGCACCTGCCCGACAACGAGGCCGGGGCGCTGCTGTCGATGCTGGAGCAGTTCGCGGTGCGGGGGATCAACCTCTCGCGCATCGAGTCCCGCCCCATCGGGGACTCGCTGGGCCGCTACTCCTTCTCCATCGACCTCGAGGGCCACGTCGCCGAGGAGCGGGTGGCCGACGCGCTCATCGGCCTGCACCGGGTGTGCCCGCTCGTGCGCTACCTCGGCTCCTACCCGCGGTGGGACCGGGTCGCGGCGCATGTCGCGCCGGGCACGCACGACGCGGACTTCCACGCCGCCCGTGCCTGGGTGGAGGACGTGCGCGCCGGGCGCCTCTGAGCGCGGCGGGTGCGCCCCGCCCCGGGGCTGCCGGTCCCGGGTGCGGACCCCGGGGCACCGGGTCCGCGGGTGGCACGGGGTGGCCTACGGCGTGCGCACGACCAGCCCGCGGTGCTGCACCCGGGCGTGGACGACGGTGGCCTCTCCGAGGAGGTCGCCGTCCACCTGCACCTGCTCCGGCTGCGCGGTGCGGATCGTCAGCGTGTGCGCCCGGCGGAACTCGATGCTCCCGGTGCTGTAGGGCAGCAGGTCGCGGCGCACCCCGAGGCCCTGGAGCACGACCTTGCGCAGCAGGTCCGCCCACCCGATGATCCCGCCGCGGGTGTCGATGGCGGCGACGTCGAGCCAGCCGTCGTCGAGCTGGGCGTCGGGGAAGAGCACCACCCCGCCCGGCAGCCGCCCGCAGTTGGCGATGAGCACGGTGCGCACGTGGAACTCGGCGCTCTCCCCGGAGTCGCCGAGCTCGAGGGTGGCCTGGATCTTGCGGCCGAGCAGGTGCCGCGCCCCGCCGACGAAATAGGCGAACCAACCGATCTTCGCCTTGAGCTCGTCGTCGGCACCGCCCACCATCGCGGCGTCGAAGCCCATGCCGCCGATGACGAGGAAGACGTGCTCGGTGTCGAGCTCTGCCCCCGGCACGCTCCCCTCCCGGACCTCGGGGGCCTGGTCCTCCTCGGCCGGGGTGGGCGCGACGGCGGTGCGTCCCGGCTCGTCGCGGTAGACGTCCCGCTCAGGCTCGGCGGCGGCGGGCGGGCGCTCGATGCGCAGCCAGCCCAGATCCATCGCCCGGTCCCGTCCGGTGAGCGCCGTCGTCACCATGTCCCGGTAGCCGGTGAGCGGCACGTCGAGGTTGCGCGCGAGCAGGTTCCCGGTGCCCAGCGGGAGCACGCCCATCGGGGTGTCGGTGCCGGCCAGGCCCTCGGCGACCGCCCGCACCGTGCCGTCGCCCCCGGCGGCGATGACGACGGAGGCGCCGCGGGCCAGGGCGGTGCGCACCTGACCCGCGCCCGGGTCCTCGACGGTGGTCTCCAGCCACAGCGGCTCGGGCAGCCCGGACTCGGCGGCCACCTCGGTGACCAGCCGGCGCAGCCGTTCGCCGTCGGTGCCCTTCGAGGGGTTGAAGACCACGGCGGGCGGGCCGGTGGGGCGCCGCGGCGGCTCGGGTGCGGGGTCGTCGTGCGCGAAGGACGGGGTGCGGCGCCGCAGCGCCCGCCACACCGTGAACCCCAGCGCGAGTCCCGCGACGGCGATGACGAGCGCGATGACCGCGACCCACTGTTCCCAACTCACGTCGGCACGCTACTGGGTGCCCGTGGTTCCTGCCCCCGCCGGGACGGTGCGGTGGGACGTCACTCCTCCTCGGCGTGGAGGCGGGGGATGCGCTCGCCGCCCGGTCGGACCCCGACCTTGCCCGCGTAGAACTCCCGGATGCGGTCCATGTCGGCGCGGACGTCCCCGGTCATCGTCAGGGTGGGACCCAGCCCGGTGGTCATGGTGCGGCCGTCGACGTAGCCGAGGGTGACCGTCAGCCCGGTCGCCCGGGCGATCCGGTAGAACCCGGACTTCCAGCACCTCACGGCGGTGCGCGAGCCCTCTGGGGTGATGACGAGGTAGGTCGGGCCGCCGGCGCGGACCTGCTCGACGAGCTCGTCGACCAGGCCGCGGGGGTCGTCACGCCGTACCGGGATACCGCCCAGCGCCCGCATGAGCGGGCCGAAGGGACGCTTGAACAGGCTGTCCTTGCCGAGCCACCGCACGCTGATGCCCCAGTGCCACGCCAGCGCGAGCATGAGGACGAAGTCCCAGTTCGAGGTGTGCGGGGCCCCGATGAGGATGCCGCTGCCCCCGGCCGGCGGCGCGGTGGGCGCGGGCGACCACCGGCTCAGGTGCCAGTAGACACGGGCCAGGGCGCGGCGGATCCTCACACCGTCGACCCTAGCCGCAGCCCGCCGGTGCCGAGCCGAGATGCACCCGCTGGACCGGCCTCTCGACGCGCGGGGCATCACCGGCCGGGACGGCCGGGACGACGTCGTGTCCGGCCCGGAGGTGAGCCTGCCCGCCCGACCGGACATGAGGTGCCCCCACGCCCCGGATAGGCTCGGGGACGTGATCGATCTCAGAGCCATGCGCGAGAACCCCGACGTCGTCCGCGCCAGCCAGCGTGCGCGGGGTGAGGACCCCGGTCTGGTCGACCGTGCTCTGGAGGCCGACGAGCGTCGGCGCACCGCCCTCACCGCCTTCGAGCAGCTCCGGTCCGAGCAGAAGGAGGTCAGCCGCTCCGTCGGCAAGGCCTCCCCGGAGGACCGCCCGGCCGTGCTGGCCCGCGCCAAGGAGCTCGCCGAGCAGGTCAAGGCCGCCGAGCGGGCGGCCACGGCCGCCGCACAGGAGGCCGAGGCGATCGCCTACGAGCTGTCCAACGTCGTCATCGACGGCGTGCCGCCGGGCGGCGAGGAGGACTTCGCCGTGCTGCGGGAGGTGGGCGAGCGGCCGCAGCTGGAGCAGGTCCGCGACCACCTCGAGCTGGCCGAGGGGCTGCGCGCCATCGACGTCAAGCGCGGGGCGAAGGTCTCCGGGGCCCGGTTCTACTTCCTCACCGGCGTGGGCGCCCGCCTCGAGCTCGCGCTGCTCAACGCCGCGATGGACCAGGCCGTCGCCGCCGGGTTCGTCCCGATGATCACGCCCACCCTCGTCACCCCCGCGGTCATGGGCGGCACCGGCTTCCTCGGCGCCCACGCCGAGGAGGTCTACCACCTGC
>Ga0079225_10001489_pt1 | contig 13131 bp, 12 predicted proteins | sample Poulit2012_FD_76344 | JGI IMG/M metagenome (GOLD analysis project Ga0079225, IMG submission 76344) | Agricultural soil microbial communities from Georgia to study Nitrogen management - Poultry litter 2012 | ecosystem: Environmental > Terrestrial > Soil > Agricultural land | place: USA: Georgia...
CGCCGTGTGGTACCCGTTCGCCCGCAGCCGGTGGGCGAACGTCGGCTCGGAGGCCGCGAAATCGTCCCCGTTGTCGTAGCAACCGATCGCCGAGGGCATGCGGCCGGTCATCATCGATGCACGCGAGGGCGCACACAACGGGGTGTTACAGTACGCGCGATCGAACACCGCCCCCTCTTCGGCGAGAGCATCGATGTTCGGGGTCTTGGCCGCTTGATCCCCGTATGCACCGAGAGCTTGGGCTGCCATCTGGTCAGCCTGGACGACGATGATGTTCGGTCGATTCCGAGTCATGAGTGTTCCTTTCAGTGAGACGGAACAAAGGGGTTCTAATGAGCTGCTGCGGTCCTGTACGCGGAACGGCCGACCGGCGGCCGGGGGGTTCGGCCGAATCCGACGGCAAGATGCTGGAGCGCCTTGCCGCTGACGCGAACTGCGAGCTGAGGATGCTCGGCCTCGCAGGAGGCACGTTCCTCATGGGCAGCACTGACCGGTTCGCCTATCCGGAGGACGGAGAAGGACCTGTCCGCGAGGAGCGGGTGGAGCCGTTCGCCATCGCGCCGACGACCGTGACAGTGGCCGAGTTCGCCGTCTTCGTGCTCGACACCGGATACCGCACCGATGCCGAGAAGCTGGGGGACTCCCTCGTTTTCCAGGGGCTGCTGCCCGAAAGGCTGCGCAGCAGGGCACCGGCGGCCACGGGCACGCCATGGTGGCGTCAGGTCGAGGGCGCGTGCTGGCACCGGCCCGAAGGTCCTGGATCCTCGGCGGAGGCACGTAGCGCACATCCGGTCACGCATGTGTCGCGGGCGGACGCGGCAGCCTACGCCGAGTGGGTCGGTGCCCGGCTCCCCTCGGAGGCCGAGTGGGAGTTCGCCTCGCGTGGCGGTCTCGAACAGCAGCCCTTTCCCTGGGGCGCCGTGCGAGAACCCGACGGGACGGCCCGTATGAACACCTTCCCCGGCGATTTCCCGGACGGTCCGACCGGGCCTGTCGGTACCGTGCCCGTGGCGTCGTTCGCCCCCAACGCCTACGGTCTGTACAACACCACGGGCAATGTCTGGGAGTGGACCAGCGGCGTCTTCGACGAGACCGACAGGCGACCTGTACTGCGGGGTGGCTCCTACATGTGCCACGCGTCGTACTGCCGTCGCTACCGCACCTCCGCGCGTACCGCAGTGACAGCGGACACGACCCTGGGCCACGCGGGCTTTCGCTTGGCCCTCGACGCCGGCTGAAGAGCAGGCGCCGAGGGCGGCCAGGTCAGTACTGCCCACTACCGCTCTTGGTCTCCGACACCTTCGACACGCAGATCCTCCTGTGCCTCAGTGAACTGCTCGAGGGTCTTCTCCGAGATCTCACCGGTGGCCGCGTCATAGCCGTCGGCCCACTCCCCGGTCTCGAAGTCGTAGCCGACCGGTTCGCCTTCTTCATTGGTGCGCTGGTACCAACTGGTGTAGCTCTCGTCGGTGGAGTCGATGTCTGCGCCGGCCCCGTTCCCGGGCAGGGACTCCACCACTTTCAGGGAGAAGTCGTCCCCGTAGCGGACGACCCCCTCGGTCACGGCGTTGCTCATCGCTGTATCGATGTAGTGCATCCGCAGGGCGAGAGGATCGGTGCGCAGTTCCTTGAACCACGCGACGATGGCCACGAGCAGTACGAGTGCGAACGGCACCGCTGTGACGATCACGAGTTGCTGCAGGCCTTCCAACGCCATCGCATCACCGAGGAGCAGCATCACGATGGCGATTCCCGACATGACCAGGCCCCAGAAGAGAACCACCCAACGGCGGGGCTGCTGATCTCCCTGTGTGGTGAGCATGCCCATCACGACCGACGCGGAGTCGGCGGCGGTGATGAAGAAGATCGCGAGCACCAGGATCACGACGAAGGGCAGCCATTCGAGGTACGGAAGGTTGTCGATGAGGGCGAAGAGCACCTCGGGCGCGGGCATGTCCTCGGTGAGTCCGGGGGCGCCCTCCCGGTACATCCAGATGGACGTGCCGCCCATCACCCCGTATGCGATGAAGAGGAGCGACGATGGGATGAGGATCGTGCCGAGGGTGAACTGACGGATGGTGCGGCCGCGGGAGATGCGTGCGAGGAAGATCCCCACGAAAGGCGACCAGGAGATCCACCACGCCCAGTAGTAGACGGTCCACAGCGATTGGAATTCCTGCGTCTCCGGACCCCACGAGAGCGACCGACCCATCATGTCGAACATGGAGCCGATGTACTCCATGATCGCCGAGGGGAGCAGGTTCATGAGGAACAGCGTGGGGCCGAGGAAGAGAACGATCGCAATCATGCCGATGGTGAGCACGATGTTGATGTTCGACAGGTAGCGGATGCCCCGAGCGACGCCCGAGACGGCCGAGATGACAAACCCGATGGTCAAAGCCGCGATGATGACGACCAGGGTGTTGTTCGTGAGTTCTCCGGAACCCGACACGATGCTGACCCCGGAACCGATCTGCATCGCCGCGATACCGAGAGCGGCGGCAGTGCCGAAGAGGGTTGCGATGATCGCGAAGATGTCGACGAGTTTTCCGGCAAAGCCCTCGGTGAGCTTCCGGCCGAACAGCGCGCGAAAGACCGAGGACATGAGCAGGGAACGACCGCGGCGGTATGCGGCGTAGGCGACAGCACCGCCGACCAGTGCGTAGACGGCCCACGCGTGAAAGCCCCAGTGGTAGTACATCTGGGCGAGAGCCGTGTGCATGGCCTCGACCGACTCCGGCTCGTTGGTCAGCGGAGGAGGTGAGATGAAGTAGCCGAGCGGTTCCGAGGGTCCCCAGAAGAGGACCGCCACACCCAGCCCGGCGGCGAACAGCATGGCCGTCCAGGAGAACGTGCTGAACTCGGGACGTTCGCCGTCCTTGCCCAGGGGGATCTTCCCGTAGGGCGAGAGCGCTATGCCCACGGTGGAGACGAGCACGATGATGGCCACGACATTGAACATCCAGCCGAGGTTGTCGGTCGACCAGTAGAAGGCCGTCTCGGCTACTGCGGCCACATTTGCCGGTGACGTGATCCCCCAGATGACGAAGGCGACCGTCAGCGAGCCCGCAACGGCGAACACGAGCCAGTCGATCCGGTAGCGGCGGCGCTGCTCATCGATCGCGATGCCTGGAACAAGGACCGGATGCGTGTCGTGGGGATACTTGGGATGCCGGTAGTCCAAGCTGCCGATCGTGGTGCGTCCCGCCCGATTCTTCGAGCCCGAAGGTTCCTCGTTCTCTTTGTTGTCTTCGTGGTGATTCTTGCGGCGGTTGGGTTGCTCTCCACCTTTGTGCGAATTTTCGGACATGACAAAAACAGCCCCCAATGAGCTTTCTTGAAGAGGCGCAGGTCGGGCCCTGGAAGGCGCGAGCGCGCGCTGAGAAAGTTAATCAAAGAGATTTGATAGCGGCGATCGTTTCGCCGGGTCCCGCGAGGAAACGGATGCCTCCGTCGAGCGTGCTGAAGAAGGGCGCACGTTCATCTCTGCGGGAAATAAGATTCCGGGAAGGGACGGTCACCGTTCTTGTCGATGCTGACCCGGTATCCCGGAGTGCGCTCGGTTACGGCTCGCCGCCGAACCAACCGATGGCGACGCCGGCCCACGAGTCGTTCTCGTGACCGACTGTGTCGGGCGGGCCGTACGAACCGGCCTGGCCACGAAGCGCAGCTCGGAGCGTAGGGCGCCTCGTGGGCACGTCCCCGGCCCGGCGCTGCTCCAACGATGCGAATTCCGACATAACTAAATATAGTAACTTGTGCCTCAGTAAGCTGTCAACTGGACGAGTCGAAATTCAATGTTCCAGTTCCCTTGTGTTTCTGCGCCATGATCGGCGGAGAAATTTCTTTTGTCGTCCTGGAGGGGGATTTTCTTTTCGTTTTTATTCGGCCCGGATGTTGCTCGTCTATGCCTGCGTGATAATAATGAAATACGGAGTGAGGAAAAGCTGTGTCCCGTCAGGTCCTGCCTCGGTGAACCTGAAACTGGAGCATGCGTGGGGGCTGCTTTTCTGGAGAACAGCGCAGACGAGTTTTCCCTGTCCCAGGCCAGCCTGCTCGCGGAGGTGCCCCTATCGGGGGCCGCGGACCATCGGAGCGCAGGGGGATGTCGGTGTACGCGTCGTCGAAGCTTGTGCCCACCATGACCAAGGCCACCCCATCACGGTTTTCTCCGCCTCGACGGGGTGGCCCGGGAGTGAACGGTCTCCGACGTGCCGAAGCCGCCCTCGGTCTCGGGGTTCGGCCGAACGCACACCCGTGCAGGTCGGAGGTTCCGTCGAGAGGCCTGCGCTACAAGTAGGAGCCGTTGGGAGATCCTGTCTCCCAACGGCTCCCATCGCCCCCGGGTGAGGGAGGCGGGTGGTCGTTCACTGCGCGAGTGTGGACCGTAGGAACGCCAGGGTCAGCGGTTGGGCCAGAGAATAAGCGGCCACGTTGTGCTCGTTTCCGTGGTGTGCGCTGTCGCTGAACCCGTGGCCCGCCTCCGGGTGGACGGAGACGGTCACCGACGCCGACGTGTTCGCTTCCAGCATCGTGCGCAACCTGTCCATGGACTGCCTGGGGACCAGGTGGTCCTGCCCCGGGTAGTGGACCAGGACCGGGGTGTCGACCCGGGCGGCTTCTTCGAACGGGTCGATGCTGTGGTTCTTCTCAGGGGTCGGCGGCACGGTGGGATGGTAGGCGACCAGGCCGGCGATACGCGGGTCCGCTGCGGCGAGCAGGAGGGCGAAACGACCGCCGAGGCAGTACCCCACCGTTGCGGTCCTGCGCACCCCGAGCTCGTCGGACATGTGGTCCAACCAGCTCTTCAGCTCCTCCAGCACGGTACGGTCGTCCAGCTCGTCACGCCGCTGGCGCAATTCCTCCAGCGAGTGCGTGTCGGAACTGGCACCGGGGAACGGATTCCAGCACACGGTGGTGATACCGGCGCCCGCGAAGTCGGCGGCGAATTCACGCACGCGCTCTCCGACCCCGGTGATCATGGGAAGCAGGAGCAGTCCTCGGTCGGAGGGTGCGTCCGGACGGGCCATATGGGCCGTCAGCGAGTTGTGGCTCAGGGTCGAGGTTCGGATCGGCATGGTGTTTCCTCACTGGCCGTCACGGGTGCTCGGTGTGCGGGTCGACAGTACTCACGTGGCGTCGTCGGCCGAGGTCTGTACGCGGGAAGCGGCGGGTCGTTCCTGTTCGCCCCCTGCCTCGTCCACCGGCTCCTCGTCCTCGTCCGCGGAGTTCAGGTACTCCCGGTAGTCCTTGTTCTCCGCGATCAGCGCGACCAGGCAACCGAACAACAGTGCCCAGAAGGCCGAGGAGATACCGAAAGGTGAGATCTCGCTGATGGCGACGATGAACGTGACGGCGACGCTCAGCCTGAACCTGCCACTGTTCCAGGCGTCACCGAAGGCCGACGCGACGATGGGCAGGAGCACCAGACCCACCAGGACCACGAGCAGGGGCTCGGGGAAGAGCGCGAAGACCTGGGTCGCCATCGGGGCGAAGACCCCGAAGGCCATCACGACGAAGCTCGCGATGATCGCTACGGCGTAGCGGCTCTTGGCCGGTCCGGTCTCCGGGGAGGCCACCGCAGCGGTGGCCGGTCCCGCGATGTTGGCGTTGTGCCCGCCGAAGGCACCGGCGATCATCCCGCCGATACCGCTGACGACCGTGAGCGCGGTCACGGGCGGGCGGAAACCGATGGTCCGCATGACCCCGATGGCCTGCATGTTCTCCGACCCCAGGACCGCGATCGCCAAGGGAACGGACACCGACGCCACAGCGATCAGGGAGAACTCCGGTGCCTGGAAGTGCGGGGTGCCGAACTCCATGGTGACCGGGGCGAACTCGAACCTGTTCAGCACGACCGCCGTGATGACGCCGACCAGCAGGGCGCCCACGATGCCGGGAATCCGCGGTACCCACAGGTGGAAGGCCACATATCCCAGCACCGCGGCCACGCCGAGCAGGAGGTCGGCCTGGAAGCCGTCGATGATCTGCAGGGGGAAGCTGAGCAGGACACCGCCGATCATCGCCGCCATGATCGGAGCGGGGATGAACCGGATGACCTTCTTCGCCGCCCCGCTGAGCCCCAGGGCCAGGACGAGGAACCCCGCCACGATGAACCCGCCGATGGCCTCGGGATAGCTCACCGTGGCCAAGGCTCCGGCCACGATCGCGATGCCCGGGATCGAATAGGCCCCGACGAAGGGCTGCTTGTAGTAGAGGGTGAGTATCAGGCCGTTCAGCCCGCCGAAGACATGGACGGCGAACATCCAGCCGATGATCTCCTCCTCGCTGAGCCCGGCCTCCTGGAGACTGGTGACCAACACCGGACCCACGGTCAGGAAGAGGATGAAGACCGGGGCGCAGCCGGCGATGATGCCCGAGATGGTGATGTTTCGCCACGGCTTGTTCTGAGGTTTGCCCGGACCGGCCTCGATCCCCAGGAACAGCGTCCGCTCGGATTCTGTCGGAGGTTTTTCAGGTCTTCCTGAATTTTCCATTCTGATCTTCCTCTGAGTGAGAGAGTGGAGGGTCCAGAAAATATCGACGGGCCGAAAAAAGAGACGGCATATCCCGTTGGAGTCGGTGGTGAGAGACTCGGCTGCCGTGGGCCGAGGGGCCTGTGCCGCTCCGTTCGAGAGGGCTCGGGCCACGGTGAGAGGCGGTGTCGTTTCAGGGAAGACCAGAGGATTCGCTCCGGTCGAGGGGATGGCCCACCGGACGGGGATCGATCTCGTCCGGTGGGCGATCCGCCGATTCGATGGAATCGGCGAACCCCGGAGAATTGTCAGGAAGAGGTGATCTCTTGGCGCGCGGCGTCCAGGTCCCGTGGGCGGCCCTGGGTCAGGGCGGCGACGAGGCGGCCCTTCTCCCGGTACCAGACGGTGAACGAGCCCTCCTCGAGCGAGCCGGTCAGGCTCTCGCTGTCCCACGAGGCGGCCGCACCCACATACTCCAGACGCACCAAGTCGCCCAGATCCGTCCAGAAGTAGGGCACTTCCCGATGCGGGACCGGTGAGCCCATCAGCCCGTGGGCTGCCGTCATACCTTGGGCGGTGGCGTGCTCCTCGTGCTCGACACGGATGCTCCTTCCGTGTATCTCGCTGTGGTATTCACACGCGTCACCAGCGGCGAAGTGGCCGGCCGAGCTGGTACGAAGTGTCGAGTCACAGGCTATGCCTCCGGTGTCCCCCAAGGCCAGACCCGATTTGGCGGCCAGCTTGGTGTCCGGCACGGCCCCGCATCCCACGACCGCGAGATCGGCCGCGATTTGCTCGCCCGAGGCGGTGCGTACGCCGTCGAAGGTTTCCGTCCCGGTGAACTCGGCGACCTGTGTGTCGCACACCAGCCGGATCCCCTGCTCGCGGAGTCGGCGTCCCACGTGTTCGGAGACGGTTCGGCCGAACGTGTTCCACAGAGGTCCCGGTTCGGGGATCACCATGGTGCACTCGACACCCAGCGCGGCCAGGGAAGCGGCGGTCTCGGTCGCGATGAACGAGCCACCCACCAGGACGGCGCGCTGCGACCGGCGGGCCTGCTCGCGCAGTTTCTTCGCGTTGCCCGGGGCCCGCAGATAGTGCACCCCGGGCAGGGTCGCGCCCGGGGCCTGCAAGCGCCGCACCATCGCCCCGGTGGCCAGCAGGGCCGAGGAGTAGGTGATCACGTCCTTGTCGGCCAGGGTCGCCGTGTGCGCCGAGGTGTCCAGTGACATCACCGCCGAGCGGGTACGCAGCTCGACCCCGTTCTCCTCCCACCAGTCCGAAGGCAGCACGGAGAGTTCCGTCTCCTCGGCCCGGGGGCCGAGGAGATCCTTGGTGATGGGCGGGCGGTGGTAGGGCGCGTCGAGTTCGCGGGTGACCAGGGTGATGGACCCGGCGAACCCGGCCTTGCGCAGTTCCACCGCGGCCGAGGCCGAGGCCACGCCGCCACCGATCAGGAGGACGTCAGTGTGGTGCTCGCCCATGTCAGTCCTCGTCGTAGGGTTCGTAGTCCGACTTCGCGGCGCCGCAGACCGGGCACACCCAGCCGTCCGGGATGTCCTCGAAGGCGGTGCCCGGTGGAATACCGCCCTCGGGGTCGCCCTCCGCCGGGTCGTAGATGTCGCCGCAGGAGACACAGATCCACTTCTGGGTGGAGACTGCCTGGGACATGGTTCCCTCCTTACTCGTCGTTGTGGTTGGCCCATCGGCCGCGGCTGGGATCCAGCAGTGGGGAGAGGTCCTCGTGCTGGGCCCAGGCCAGGGACTCCAGCTCCAGCGGGTCCAGCTCCACGGTCTGCTGGGTGCGCAGGTCCTCGATGCACAGCCGGGCCCGGCCCGACCGTTCCTCCTTCACCGTGAGACCGACGATCGCGAACTCGCTGCGCACCACCAACCGGTCCGGGTCGGGGGTCAGCGCCGCGAGGATGTCCTCGACGGGCACCCCTTCGGCCCCGGTCGCCCCGGACCCGTTCACCTCTTCGTGAATCGGCATTCGAGTGTGGCCCTTTCCGCGTTCTGCAACGCATCGTCGAGGTCGGCCTCTCCGCGGTAGATACGATCGGGGATGACCCGTGCAGCCAGGGTCGTCGCCACCTCGGCATCGAAGGGGAACGGGTCGACCTCGATCACGCCCGGCCGTACCGGGGTCAGAGTCAGATCCAGGTGCTTGCCTCCCACACGGTTCGGTGCCATCTGGATCGTGCGGGGCCCGGGGGTCTGGTCGAGGCTCTTGAGCTGGCTCGCGAACGGGACGGCCGGCGAGTCACCAGGATCGATGTCGGCCATGGAAGCGTAGAGCGAGAACAGGTCCCAGACCTGGAGCAGCTCGTAGTGGTACCAGAGCCGGGCTTCAAACTCGCTCCGGGTGCCGCTCTTGATCAGGGACTTCTTGGCCTCGGCCCAGCGACGCTCCTCCTCGTCGACGTGCTTCTCGCGGAGCTCATCCAGTGGCGTGGCCTTAGCGTTGAAACCTACGCTGCCCTCCTGCATGCCCCAGCGGTTCCGGTACAGGCCGGTCCAGTGCATGCTCACAAGGAGCCCCGCATAGGGGTCCTCCTCGTAGACACGCTCCACACCGCGCTGGTACAGCGGCATGTGGTCCTCGAGAGGGATCTCCAGGAACTGCAGAGGACGTCCCTCCTCCGCGTTGAAGAGCGGTTCGGCGTCGGCCTCCAGCCAGCCGTCGTCGTGGCGGGCGGTGCCCAGCGCCACGTGTTCGCGCAGGGTGGGCGCCTCGAAATCAGCGTTACCCCAGCGCAGCGTGAATTCACCGGCGAGGCGGCCGTGCTCGTTCTGGTCGACCAGGACCAGGTTCCCCTCGCGGCGTGTGATCAGCATTGGTTTCCCTTTCGTCGGGTCCGCCCCGGCTCGACGCTGGCGAACCAGCGGGTCGACGGGCCGGGCGTGTCAGAGCAGCAGACTGAGGTTGCCGAGGTGGCCGTCGTTGTTGATCAGCTCGACCTTCTTCAGACCGATGAGGAAGTCGTCGTCCTCCCGCCGCAGCTCGTATCGGTACCGGCCGGCATGCAGGTGCTGCTCCCCGCGGCGGAACTCAGCCACGAGGAAGGTCGCGTCCACGTCGAACCGGCCGTCCTCGCGCTCGCTCGCCTGGACGTTCCCGACCACGTGGCTGGTCCGGGACCGGGGCTCCTGCGCGTAGGCCAGACCGCTGTCCAGCCGCCACACACGCTCGGCCAGGAACTGGGCGTCGTCGTAGACGATCGAGACCTCACGGCTGGGATCGATCTCGTCGGCGTTCGACGGGATCCAGTACAGGGCGTCGGGGGCGAAGAGCTTCAACCACCCTGGGAAGTCGCGTGAGTCCAACAGCGCAGCTTCCCTGTACAAGAATTGTTCGATCTCACGCATTCTGTTCCTCCATCAGCCCGAGCCAGCGACGCAGGTAGGCCCGCTGGGGAACCTCGTCGGAGGAGCGGCCCACGCGGGTACCGGCCTCCTCATCGATCTCCTCCCGGTGCAGCCCCCGAGCCATCAGGGTCCAGTCCTCGGCGCTTTCGGAGCTTTCGAGGCCTTCGGTCACGCGGTCGAAGCCGACCTCGATGTCGTCGGTCGATCCGAACCCGGAGGCCCCGTAGAAGATCTCGTGGTCACGCAGGATGCGGTTGCGGGTCTCGGCGTCGGCCCCCTTGGGCAACAGGGGATACAGATAGACCCAGGTCTCGTTGACCGAGCGGGGCACGACCAACCGCAGGTGTGCCCCCACGAAGGCCAGGCTCGGGAACACGTTGAGGTTGAACGGGATCAGCTCCCCGATCCCGATCGAGTGGGCGTTCTGCCCGGCCTTCTCCAACGGACCGAACTCGTGGACCGCGTGCCCGCCGCCCAGATCGATGCCTCGCCAGTCCTTGTTGGTGCGCACGTTCTTCACCCAGGGGCTGCTCTTGCCGGTCCGGTCCTTGAGGATGTCCAGCCAGCTCTTGTGGGTGAAGGAGAAGTGGTAGGGGTCGATCGTGTTCTCGATCTGGAGCTTCCAGTTGCCCTTGTAGACGAGCTTTTGCGCGTTGGAAGCCAGCTCGGGACCTTCGTCGCCGAGGTCGGCGATGAAGTCGAGGTAGCGGCCCGCGTTGCCGAGGTACTCGGGCAGCGGTGCGACCTGCGGGTCCAGGCTCGCGAAGACGAAGCCCCGGTAGGAGTCGACCCGGGGCACGTGCACCAGGCCCATGGACTTCTTGTCGAAGTCGTCCCCGTAGCCGTCGTCGAAGGGCACCCCCACCAGTTCACCGGAGGAGCTGTAGGTCCACCCGTGGTAGTGGCAGCGGAAGAAGTTCGCGTTGCCGAACTCCCGCTGGCACACCGCCGACCCCCGGTGCCTGCACCGGTTGAACATCGCGTTGATCTCACCGGTGTCGGCGCTGCGGCTGACGATCACCGGCTGGCGGCCGATGTGGGCGGTCTTGTAATCGCCGCCCGAGGGGATCTCGGACTCGTGGGCGACGAACACCCACGTCTTCTTGAACACGCTCGCGAGTTCCCGGGCGAAGATCGTCGGGTCGCGGTAGATGCGACTGCTCACGTGCCAGTCGTCGGTGATGTAGGGTTCCTTGGCCTTGGCGGCCGTGCTCGACAGATCGGTCTCACTCATGTGCGGTTCTCCCGTGCTCACGTCAGGTCTGGGATGACGCTGGAGCGGATCGCGGACGGATCCGCCTGGACGGCGTTGAGGGCCTTCTCGGTCTCCTCGATGGAGAAGCGGCCCGTGCACAGCCGCTCTAGGGGATAGCGGCCGGACTCGATTAGGCGCAGCGCGGGCGGGACGGCGCTGCTGGGGCGGCCGCGCACTCCGCGCAGGGTCAGGACCTTGCGGTTCATGGCGTCCACCAAGGATTCGGCGCCTACCCCGCCGCCCTTGGCGATACCGACCTGCACGACGGTCGCCCGGTCGCCGGCGGCCGCCAACGCGTCGTCCAGCGCGGCTGCGGAGTTGGCCGCGTTGACGACCACGTCGGCGAGACGGCCGCCGGTGATCTCCTCGATCCGGTCGACGGCGTCGTCGGTGAGGGTGTGGTGCGCGCCCAGGGCGCGGGCCACCTCCAGGCGGGGCCCGTCGGCCTCGGTACCGGTGACGATCACCGTTCCGGCACCGGCTTCGACGGCACCGACCACGCAGGCGAGTCCGTGCGGGCCCGGGCCCACGATCACGACCGTGCCGCCGGGGCGCAGCCCTCCGACACCGGTGACCCAGTCGAGCCCGTTGGAGATGGGGATGTAGAGCTGGAGGAGCTCGGCCGAGGTCTGCGGGGCGACCTTGTGCACGATCGCCTGGGGATGCATGTAGAGGTAGTCGCTGAAGCCCCCGTACAGTCCGGGCCCACTGTGGACGGACTTGCCTCCGTAACGCGGGACCCGGCACATCTGGTACGAGCCGGCCAGGCAGGACCAGCACGTCCCGCAGGGCAGGTACTCCTCGACGACCACGCGGTCGCCGGCCTCGATCCCCCACCGGGCCGCGGCCTCCGGGCCGAGCTCGGTCACCGTGCCGACCAGTTCGTGGCCGAGTACGCAGGGCAGTTCGTAGTAGGGGTTGACCCCGTTGTAGGCGGCGATGTCCGTGCCGCACACCCCGGTCGCCTCGATCTGCAACAGGCCGTCGTCGGCGCCGACGACCGGCAGGGGGAGTTCGTCGATGGTCACGTCCCCCGGGCCGCGCAGTACGGCTGCTCTACTCTTGGTCGGGCTCACGCTTCTACCTCTTTCTGCCTGTGCTCTACCGGTCGTGTCCCATCGGCCGGGGAACCGTGGCCCCCGGCCGACCCGGCCCCGCCGAGGACGGCCTCGGCCTCCTGCACGTCCACGACCTGGCCGTACTTGGCCTGAATGTCGAACAGGGCTGCTTCGTGCGGGTCTCGTGCCCGATCCGCCACGGCGGTGCGGGGCACGAGGACGCGGTAGCCGTGTTGCAGCGCGTCCACGACCGTGGCCCGCACGCATCCGGACGTCGTCGTCCCCGTGACGACCGCGCCGTCGCACCCGTGGACGGCGAGGAACGCGGCAAGGTCCGTACCGAAGAACCCCGAGGCGAAGAGCTTGCGCAGTACCGGCTCGTCCGTTTCAGGGCGCACCCTGTGGTCGATCTGTGCAGACCGGCTTCCGGCCGTGCACTCGCGCAGGGCCGGCATCTTCTCCAGGAAAGGGGCCGCGATCTCCGCCGTGGCCTGGTCGTACTCGATACGTGTGAAGATCCGGGGTGCTCCGGAGGCGCGGGCGGCGGTCAGCAGCCGGGCGGTCTCGGCGACCGCCTCGTCGGCCGCGCAGCCCAGCTGTCCCTCGGAACCGGTGAACCCGTAAGTCAGGTCGACCACCACCAGTGCCGGGCGCCGGACGGGGCGCTGAGCCAGCCCGATCCCGCGTCTTCTGTAGTCCTCCGCGGTGCTCTCCCGCATCGGTGCCTCCTTCGTGCATGGGATGGGTTGTATACCATCCGGCAACCCTCCGGCTGGGAGGTTTGATCTGCTGTTGCCCTTGCGGTTCAGCAGATAGAATTCTATATTCAGGATCACCGCTCGCTTCGTCAAGGCCACTTCGACAAACACCCGGAAATACTGCAAAAAGCAACTAGTAGCTACGCAGAGTGATCATGCTGAGCTGATTGGCGGGGAGGAGGTCCTTCCGAAAAAACTCGGTTCGACTCGACGCC
>Ga0079225_10001491_pt1 | contig 13129 bp, 11 predicted proteins | sample Poulit2012_FD_76344 | JGI IMG/M metagenome (GOLD analysis project Ga0079225, IMG submission 76344) | Agricultural soil microbial communities from Georgia to study Nitrogen management - Poultry litter 2012 | ecosystem: Environmental > Terrestrial > Soil > Agricultural land | place: USA: Georgia...
GCCGCATGAGCAGCAAAGTACGAGTGGTGAGCGTTGTCGACTTCACTCGCGACTCGTCGTCCATTCTTTACTGCCCCATGGCATGAACGCCACCATCTACATGAATCATTTCCCCTGTTGTTGCTGGGAACCAATCCGATAACAACGCGCAAACTCCCCGCGCTGTCGGTTCTGCGTCTGCAACGTCCCATCCCAATGGAGCCCGCTGCGACCAACCGCTTTCCATCTCTTCAAAACCCGGGATGGACTTCGCTGCCGTGGTACGAATCGGCCCGGCTGAAACCACATTTACGCGAATATTGTCCTTCCCCAGATCTCTAGCAAGGTAGCGCGATGTGGACTCAAAAGCAGCTTTTGCCACACCCATCCAGTCATAAACTGGCCAGGCAAAGCGAGCATCGAAGGTCAAGCCGACTATTGAAGCCCCCTCAGTAAGCAAAGGTTTCGTCGCAACAGCTAGCGACTTGAGTGAAAAGGCCGAGACTTCGAGGGCAGTAGAGACATCCTCCCACTGGCTAGAAAGGAAATTTCCACCCATCACGGTTTGTGGCGCGAAACCAATGGAATGAACCACGCCGTCTAAAGAATCTACGTGCTCTTTAACGGCTTCCTCTAAACTGTCTAAATCCTCTTGGTTTGTTACATCAAGGTTCACAACCGGCGCTGGAGATGGCAAGCGTTTTGCAATAGCCTGCGTTAAGCGAAATTGGCGACCAAATGAGGTCAGAATGACCTCTGCTCCCTGTTCTTGCGCTAATTTTGCAACGTGAAAGGCGATAGAACTATCCACCAACACACCCGTAATTAGAAGTTTCTTGCCTTGTAAAAGTCCCATAGTTATCTCGTTTCTTTCTCGCCTAGAGCCCCCTTTTAAAGGAAGCCACCTCGGAATCGGCGTTGAAAAGCTAGTGCCCCATTCCTAGTCCACCATCTACCGGGACAATTGCACCTGAAATATAAGCAGCTTCATCGCTTGCTAAAAAAGCAGCAACATTCGCCACTTCTCGCGGTTGGGCAAAACGTCTGGCCGGTATCGCCGCCAGGTATTCATCTTGACGCTCCTGCGGTAAGGCACGCGTCATATCGGTGTCGATAAAACCAGGGGATAAAACGTTGGCAGTGATGCCGCGGGCACCCAACTCTCTGGTCACTGACCTCGCCATACCAATCAGGCCCGATTTTGAGGCGGCATAATTAACCTGCCCAGGTGTTCCATATAAACCGACAACGGAAGAAATGAGCACTATACGCCCTCGGCGAAGGCGAATCATGCCCTTTGATGCGCGCCGCACGCAGCGAAAAACGCCCGTCAGGTTCACGTCGACAACCTGTTCAAACTCTTCGTCGCTCATGCGCATCAACAGTTGATCGCGATTCAAACCAGCATTTGCAACGAGAACCTCAACTGGCCCCTGATGCTCTTCAACAGCCTTGAACGCATCATCGACTGCCTGAGTATCTGTTACATCGGCTTTCACACCAAAAGCGCCTTCAGGAACATCGCCGCTGCGGTAGGTCACCGCGACTTTGTCTCCTTGAGATAAAAACGTCTCCGCAATCGAGCGGCCAATGCCGCGATTGCCACCTGTAATAAGCACACTTCGTCCAGTCACGACGCAGACGCTAGCGGAAAACCACCCTGAAAAGCGAGTTACACGCCTGTAATTTGACTTCTCGCCTAGATTTTTACCCCAAAAATGGGTTACGTTTCACTTTAGTCACATTTGTAACACCTGTCCCATACGCACCTGGGGTCACAGAAGTAGATAGGAATGACCTGATGACCGAGATAATTCAGCGCAGTACTGCTCGTGGTGTCTCTACCGCTACACTGCCCCGGCGTCGTTCCAGCGCCGCTGGCCTCGGATTTGCTCTCGTTGCAGCGAGCGTGGGCATCCCTACTGTTAGTGAAGCAGCTCCAGAGCCAAGCGCCGCAAATATCAACCTGCCCGGTTCGGCAACAGGGAAGGTCAAAACTCTCTCCACGAAGCACCCCGTAAGTGTCAAACCGCTCGCTCCGGCTGCATCCGCTATTCCGGTGGCGAAAAGAACCAAAACCTACACGGTTAAGTCCGGCGATACTGTCTCCCACATCGCACTGCGCACCGACGTATCGGTTAAAGCCATAGTTGAGGCGAACAATCTCAACTCCGATGCATTTATAGTTGCCGGGCAGAAGTTAAACATCCCTAATCCGTCAAAGAGTAGTTCTACGAGTTCGAACTCCAAGTCGTCGAGTTCGTCGAGCTCGACGACTTCCAGCAAGAAGCACACCGTTAAGTCGGGCGATACGGTCTCCCACATTGCGGCGAAACATCATATAAGTGTTCAGGAAATCGTTAAAGCCAATGATTTGGGAAGTAATGCTTTAATTTTCGTTGGCCAAACCCTCACGATCCCCGGTTCCGGCGATTCGTCCGACACTTTATCGAGCTCTTCGTCCTCCAAAGATTCGAAGAGGAGTTCCTCGAAGATATCGAGTTATAGCGTCAAATCTGGCGATACTCTTTCCCACATTGCAGTGAAACACGATACGACGGTTTCAAAACTGGTGTCAGCAAATGACCTCAGTTCGAACGCCGTGATATATGTCGGTCAAAAACTATCAATTCCCGCCAACTCGCAATCGTCTTCGGCGCGTTCTTCCGGAGATTTGGTAGGCAATGAGTTTGCTGGCCGCACCTATCCAGAGGCAACTGTTGATGCAGCCAATACAAATAAGGCAGCCTTACTCGAAACATCTGTGCCTTCCAAGACCGAGATGCAATCGATCATCACGCAAACGGCAAGCGACATGGGAGTTGACCCGGCACTTGCTTTGGCGGTTGCACACCAGGAGTCGGGCTTTAATCACCAATCAGTTTCCCCGGCAAATGCGATAGGCGCCATGCAAGTCATTCCAAGTTCGGGTGAGTGGGCGTCGGACTTGGTAGGACGCGACCTTAATCTCCTGGACCCCCAAGACAACGTCGTGGCTGGAGTGGCGATCTTACGGGCGTTGGTAAGCACCAGCCCCGACCTCCCAACCGCCATCGCGGGGTATTATCAGGGCCAAGGTTCGGTGAGAGACAACGGCATGTTTTCTGATACTCGAGTGTATGTGGCGAATATCCAGACCTTAATGAATCAATACTAAGGCGCATTATTAAGATTCCAGTCCGATATCCTGCTCGGCACGCGAAGAATAGGGAGATGTCGCCCGCGACCTTAAGTGACCTACTAAACTGAAGAATTGTGGAATCAACCGTCACAGACCCTCTCATTGGCCGCCTCATCGACGGCCGGTACGAGGTTATTTCCCGCCTCGCTCGAGGAGGGATGGCACGCGTTTACCGCGCGGTTGATAAACGCCTCGATCGCCACATCGCCCTTAAAGTAATGCACGGGCACCTGGCAGAGAATGAACAGTTTCTTTCACGGTTTCAGCGCGAAGCACGGTCAGCTGCTCGCCTGAACCATCCAGCTGTTGTTGCCGTATACGACCAGGGGCGTGACGGCGACGTCGTGTACCTCGCAATGGAATTGATAGAAGGCCAGACTGTTCGGCAACTTTTGGAGCAACATCCAGTCCTTAGTATTGAAGAAGCGTTTTCTGTCTTAGAGCCCCTATTGGATGCGCTAGGTTCCGCCCACGGCGCTGGCTATATCCATCGAGACGTAAAACCCGAAAATATTTTGCTCAGCACCGACGGCAACGTCAAAGTTGCCGATTTTGGATTGGCACGCGCTGTTAGTGATGCCACCGCAACCTCAACAAACACCGTCATGGGAACGGTCGCATACCTCTCCCCCGAATTGCTTTCCCGTGGAATCGCCGATGCACGTAGTGACGTGTACGCAGCGGGCATATTGTTATATGAAATGTTGACGGGAACGCAACCCTTTGTGGGTGAAACACCAATACAAGTTGCCTATCAACACGTTCATCACGATATGGCGACTCCTTCCGCTCATGCCCCTTGGCTTCCTACTGAAGTCGATCAACTAATCCATTATTTAACAGCTAAAGAACCGGATGCGCGTCCTGTGAACGGCGATCAGGCTCTTACCGCCGCCTTTCAGGTCTACCAGAGTCTTCCCCACGCAGTGAAGAGTCACGTTCCTCCAAAAGCGGCAGCAAGATCGGCTACCCAACTTGCGCCATCACGTAATGGCATTTACAACGCTTCCGATCACGACGGCACCACTTCATCGCACGCTTTACCCGATGACACAGTGATGCTTAATGCCTCAGACACATCATTAATACCGGGGTCTTCTCCATCTTCTGAAGACTACGGACCACCCACTCGTGAGTCCCCCAGAAACGACAGTAGGAGTGCCGAGCCTGCTTCGAAGCAGCGGAAGTGGTTTAGTTCTTTGTACGGTCGGAAAAGTTTCTGGCCCATACTTCTCGGTCTGTTCTTCGTAATCGCTGCAGGGCTCTGGTATTTTCTAATCGGGCCAGGAGCATATAAAACACTTCCCAATGTTTTGAATGCTTCCGAAGCGTCTGCGCAGTCGCTATTGCAAGAAGGGGGGTTCGACACGACCGTGCGAGAAGTATTCGATGATGATGTTGACAGCGGCAAAGTAGTTTCTACACAACCAGCTCCAAGGTCATCGATCGCTAGGAACGCAACCGTGACGCTTATCGTCTCCAAAGGTCCTGAACATTTCGAGATACCCGATGTGATTGGTATGTCCGAGGATGAAGCCTTAGCAGAGCTCAAAAATTCTAATCTAGTTGCATCGATAGATGAAAACACTCCGTGGAGCGAGGAAACAGAAAAGGGCAGTGTTGTTTCGATTGACCCTGAGCCCGGGACTGACGTGACGCGCAAAGAAGAAATAACGATCACGCTCTCGGGCGGACGTAAGCCAATCGATGTGCCCGTTGCTATTAATAAAACTCGCGATGAAGCCATTGCTGAACTCGAAGAGTCCGGTTTAAAAGTAGAAATTAATGAGGAATACTCTGAGTCGCTCGCCGAGGGGCACGTCCTCTCTCAAGACCCTGAAAGCGGCACCCTACATAAAGGCGACACGGTAACCCTTACTATTTCAAAAGGCCCGGAAAACATAGAAGTGCCAAACGTTCTTGGGCACCAGGTTGAATAGGCCCAAAAAGAACTTGAAGAAGCAGGTTTCAGCGTAAAAACAAGGCAGATGAACGACTGGTGGGTTTGGGGAAATAGAGTCTCAGATCAGTCGCCTCGCGCCGGCGATCAAGCAAAAAAGGGCTCAGAAGTAGTGATCACCTTAAGTTAATGCTGATTATTCTTGATGAGAATATCGTTCTTCCCGCCATGCGTCACCAATTAAATGGTATCCACGCTCTTCCCAAAAGCCGCGCCGTATTTCGGTATGAAAATTCCAACCACGTACCCACTTCGGCCCCTTCCAAGAATATAGGTGAGGCAAAATGAGGCGCAGAGGTGCGCCATGCTCTTCCGTGAGCGGGTTTCCATTGCGATGTGTTGCCAAAACTGCGCGCGGTGAGGCCAAATCTTCCAACTGAACATTAGCGGTATAACCGTACTCTGCATAGACCACAACGTGATCGATGTGATCAGCCGGCGGGTATTTGTCTAAGACAGCCCTTACAGAAAACCCTGACCAATTATTGTCTAGAACACTCCAATGTGTGGCGCAGTGCAAGTCTCCGACAACGTTGATTCGCGGAATATCGATCAGATCATTCCATGTCAGAACATGGTCGTGACCACTAAGGGTTTCCCCGCCGATTGTGAAGTTCCATCGCTCCGGTCTGGGACGTGGAACTGGCCCATAGTGCATAACGGGCAGTTCACGAGCCATTCGTTGACCGGGAGGCAACGCCCGAGGAGGTTCGTCCGCAGAGAACTTACTCTTAGAATCGGCGGGGTCCACGGTTATTCGTATGAATCAGCGGTTTTGAAGCATTTCGGCAACTTGAAACGCCATCTCAAGTGACTGCTGATGGTTCAACCTTGGATCAACAAAGGTTTCGTATCGACGCTCCAGGCCAGCTTCATCAATCTCAGAGCAGCCCCCGAGGATTTCGGTGACATCGTCCCCGGTGAGTTCCACATGGACTCCCCCGGGGACAGTGCCGAGGGACCGGTGAACTTCGAAGAATCCGCGGATTTCATCCAGCACATCTTCCAAACGTCGAGTCTTATAACCGTTCGGCGAAGAGAACGTGTTGCCGTGCATCGGATCGGTAACCCAAGTAGCGCGTACCCCTTCGTTCGTAACCCCTTCCACCAGAGAAGGCAGGATGTCGCGAATCTTTCCAGCACCCATACGACTAATGAAGGTGAGCCGACCAGGCTCATTTTCAGGGTTCAGTTTGGCAGCTAGCGCTACCGCGTCGGACGCGGTAGCGGTTGGGCCCAATTTGACGCCGATAGGGTTTTCAACTCGTGATAAGAAGTCAACGTGGGCCCCATCGAGTTGACGCGTGCGCTCCCCTATCCATAGGAAGTGCGCCGACGTGTTGTATGCCTTCCCCGTACGTGAATCGATACGTGTGAGCGCACGTTCGTAATCTAGGAGGAGCGCTTCATGACTGGAGTAAAACTCCACTGTCTTTAACGCGTCAAAGTCAGCACCGCAAGCATCCATAAACTGCATAGCACGGTCGATCTCTGCAGCCAAAGACTCATAGCGTCGGTAGGCACTGTTATTTGCGAGAAACCCACGGTTCCAAGCATTTACTTGTCGTAGATCCGCAAAACCACCGGTCGTGAAGGCGCGAATTAAATTCAAAGTCGCGCTGGAGACGTGGTATGCATCAACCATGCGGTGCGGGTTTGGCCTACGCGCTTCGGCAGTGAATTCGAAAGCATTCACTGCGTCTCCGCGGTAGCACGGTAACTCGACTCCATCGATGGTTTCTTTATCGGAGGAGCGGGGCTTCGCGAACTGTCCCGCCATCCGTCCCATTTTGATGGTGGGCATCGATCCTCCATAGGTGAGAATCACTGCCATTTGCAGAATCGTTTTGATGCGATTTGAGATACGATCGGCCGTCGCATCGGCAAAAATCTCGGCGCAGTCTCCTCCTTGGAGAAGAAACGCTTTGCCGTCTTGCGCGTCAGCCAGTTGCTTCTTCAATCCGTCAGCTTCACCGGCAAATACCAGTGGAGGAAGTTTTGCCAACTCAGCCGTAGCGGCCGCCAACTCTTCCGCGTCTGGCCACGTTGGTTGCTGCAACGCGGTCAAGTCACGCCAAGCATCTAAACTAGCAACGACGTCATTTTCAGGAATAACACTCACAAATAGCCCCAAATTTTAAAGAGCGCCAACACTAGTCATCAGTGGACGCAGCTGGTTGAAGTTTCTGCCCAATATTTGAAAGCAAAGAGCCAAACCAGCCTTGGTTAATATCGAAAGCTTTCCCACCAGCGATTCGGGGGAATGCGATAGCGGTGAGTACATCACCGTTTTCTTCATCGTGTCCGATGACTCCAGACTCTCCCTTTAAGGCCGTGTCAACGGCGAGGTCTGTCATGGATTTGATGAGCTTGACATCTTCTTCATTGGCAGCGGCCGATCGGGAGAAATATCCTGATTTCTGGACCATGACCTTCTCTGCTCCGATGGCCTTCGCAAACTGATCCGCAAACCATTGCCCAGGATTGATGGTGTCCAACTTCACGTGCCCGAACGGATCACGTTGAACCTCTTCGCCAGCGGCTTCTAACTCAGCGACGATTTCTGGAACGCCGGCACCTTCAGAGAGAAAGATGTTGACGTTACCCTGCTCATCCATGATGGTGCGCAGGCGCTTAGCTTCCTCTTCAATATCAATATGCAGTTCTGGTAGATACAGGCCGTGGATATCCCAGCGTTCCTTGCTCAATCCGATTGAAGGCACCCATGTCTGCTCATTGAGCCAGTCTTTGTAATGCTGCGCTGCTGCGGCCGTGAGCCAACCACAGTGACGACCCATAACTTCGTGGACAATCAACATCCGGGGGTTAACGCGGTGCTCCCCAATGATGTTTTGAGCAAAAACGGACGCTTGCTCTGCGGCCGTGAGCGCTCCCAGACTTTGGCGAATCGGGACGATGTCATTGTCAATGGTTTTTGGCAATCCAACTACTGTCAGGTGGTGGCCATTATCTTCCAAATACGCGGCCAAGTCCGCGGCAGTGGTATTGGTGTCATCTCCCCCGATGGTGTGCAGAATGTCAACGCCATCTTCTTGCAGTTGCTTAGCTGCCACCGTAAGAGGATTATCGCCCTCGTTCACCAAGCCGCGCTTAACCAAGTCCTCAGCGTTCGTTAACTTGACGCGACTGTTCCCAATCGGGCTCCCACCAAATTTATGAAGTTCGGAAGCTTTCTTCCTTGCTTCCTCATCGACAACAACATAGTTGCCGGTAAGTAGCCCGTGATAGCCGTGCTGATAAGCAATGATTTCCACATCCGGCGCCACCTGCGTATAGCGCTCGATGAGACCTCCCACAGCTGACGATAAGCAAGGAGCGAAACCTCCAGCAGTTAGGAGAGCAACACGGCGAACGGACATAAAACACCTCTCAATGGGGCGGTCTTTGCTTCTTTTGGCGCTCTTAGGCGCACAAGCCGAGTCTACTTAGCGCGTATTTCCCCATTATCGGGGGGTCGAGGTGGCTACGCTACTCTTTAGTCCGCGTCAGTTTTTTCTGAATATGCCTTTGCGCGGTCCTTACGCGCACGTCGCTTTTCTTTGCGCGTTGGTGGCGATACATCGGGTTGAGTTGGCACGCTTCTTCCCCCCGGGGCAACCGCTTCTACCTCGCTTGTAGCCGTGACTATCTCAGCCCCCGGCTCCCGTTCACCACGAGCCAACCTTGCTTTCATTGATGCCGCATAGATATCGACATATTTTTGTCCCGAGCATTCCATAATGCCGTACATAATTTCGTCAGTAACTGAACGCAAGACGAAACGATCATTGGGAGTGTCGTTGTAGCGAGAGAAATCTAGAGGTTTACCGATGACGACTCCTACGCGTCCCATCTTCGGCACCACTTGACCGATAGGTTGAACTTTGTTTGTGTCGATCATGGCGACCGGCAGGACAGGGGCCCCTGACTCTATCGCGAGGCGCGCGATTCCAGTTTTTCCTCGGTATAGACGGCCGTCAGGACTGCGGGTTCCTTCAGGATAGATTCCGAAGAGCCCGCCTTCTTCCAGAATCCGCAATCCAGTGTTTAGAGCTTTCTCACTCGCTCTCCCGCCTCCTCGATCCACTGGTATTGTGCCCACTGCGCGCATAAAACTTGCTGTTAAACGACCTCTGAGGCCCTTACCCGTGAAGTAATCAGACTTACCTAAAAAAACGATCTTTCGATCAAGGACCAACGGCAAGAAAACAGAATCAGAAAACGAGAGATGGTTGCTCGCCAAGATGGCGGGTCCGTCAACCGGCAGGTTCTCTAAGCCTTTAATCCATGGCCGGAAAACGAGTTTAATCCATGGACCAAGCGCCACAGACTTCATGAACCAATAAAACAAAAGGTCACCTCCGCTTAGGTCCCAAGAAGTTGGGAGTAGCGGCAATCTAGAGTGTCATACATGACTGGTTCCTCACCGGAGGATGACGAAGTAGATGAGGCCACTTGGCAGGCCATCATTGAAGGACTGGGTCCTTTGACGGTACCGCCTGCTGATCCGCACCCTTCAGATGCCTCCCCCTCAAGTTCTCCATCTTCAAGTAACGAAGTAGACGAGCAGCAAGATACTCCTCCCCTTACCGGCGCCAGTTCATGGCGAGCTCCTGCCGGCGAGTCGCGCGGGCTCTCCGAAATTTTCGACGATTCCCATCTGGGGTTCGCATCCGAAGATTCCGAGGGAGAGGATTTTATTCCACCAGACCCTCCACCAGTCCTTTCCGGTGATCCGCTTCTAACGTTGGCATGGTTTGCAACTCTGGGCGGGGCCGCAATCTGGTTAGTCATGGCAATTATTTGGACGACCGCACCGGGTTGGATGTTTTGGATAGGAACAGCCAGTTTTTTACTTGGCGTGGCAGTTCTCCTCTGGCGACTTCCAGATAGCAAGGACCCCGACGACTTTGATGACGGCGCGCGTGTGTGAGAAGAATTGGCTAGGCAGTCCATGGTGCTAGTGTCGAGCTAAGTCTGCGGCACCGACAATCCCAGCATCGTTCCCCAAGGTGGCTTCACATATCTCCAAATGTGGGCGTTCAGAGCGAGCCGATAGCAGTTCGTCATAACGAGTACGTGCTGGTTCCAATAGCAGTTCTCCGGCCGCTGCCACTCCTCCACCAACAACCACCTGACCAGGGTCGAGAATGGACGCCACCATCGCGATTCCTTCTCCTATCCAACGGCCGAGTGTAGCGATTAGCTCGCGGCAATATTCATCGCCTGCATCCGCCAGATACGTCACATCATGCCCTGTAATTCTGTGAGGGACGCCATCAGCTCGTTCGAGTAAAGCTCCTGCTCGCTCTACTTGCGAAACAGCCCCCGACTGCGCAATTTGTTCCAATGCGGTTCCCGAAGCATATCGCTCCCAGCACCCAAATTGCCCGCAGTTACACGGTCGGCCATCGGGGACAAGTCGCAAATGACCCAACTCCCCTGCTACACCAAAAGCACCGCGGATCAAAGTGTTATTAGCAATAACAGCACCCCCTAATCCCGTGCCAATGGTTAGCATCACCATGTTTGTGGTGTCTCGACCTGCCCCGAAGCGGTACTCGGCCCAGCCTGCAGCATTGGCGTCGTTTTCCACGACAACCGCACAGCCGACGTCCTTCATGACGCGTTCACGTATTGCCACCCCCGTGAGCGCCAAATTTGGAGAAAAGAGCATACGAGAGCGATCAGAACTCACAAAGCCAGCGGGCGCAACACCGACTGCTGTCACTGCGTGTTCTTCCTGAAGTGTGCGAATCACTTCAACAATTGCAGTCATCACCGAGTCACTATCGGTACCGGGCGTATCTCTTGTTATTCGGTCAATAATTTCTCCGCGACCATCCACCGCACCGGCAGCAATTTTTGTTCCACCGATATCGACACCAATTGTGACCATGAAGGCGTCCTTTGCATCCTCGAAATATAAAATGACTGTAAAACTACCACACCAGACAATTAAGGGTACTTTGTCACAAGGACCTAAACATGGTCGCTAGGGTGAGACAAACCCTTGTGACTGCCATAGGAGCCAGTATGGATGAATTTCGCCTTCCCGCACTTGCCACACCCGACGAGTCGGAGAATATTCCCAAAGTCCTTGCTGAGCGCATATCCCGAGACCCAGAGGCTGTCCTCATAGAACGAAAACTCAACGATGCATGGGTGCCTGTCACCGCATCAGAATTCGCAATAGCGGTGACTGCCACTGCGAAAGGGTTCATTGCCGTTGGGATCTCTCCCGGTGACCGCGTAGCGATTATGTCCAAGACTCGTTACGAATGGACGCTTATGGACTTCGCGCTATGGAGTGCCGGCGCCATTCCGGTCCCTGTTTACGAAACATCGTCAGCAGAGCAAATGAAATGGATCTTATCTGATTCGGGCTGCTCGGCGATCGTGATGGAAACTTCTAATCATGAACGAACACTCGCGGAAATAAAAGAGGAATTGCCTTCGCTTAAACACTCCTGGGTGATCGACGAAGGCGCAGTAGAAGACCTTAGTTCGACTGGATCTGAAATCTCCGATGACCTGGTAGCGCAACGCATTGCTGACCTCACCCTGAGCGACACCGCCACAATCATCTACACCTCTGGCACTACCGGACGCCCCAAAGGAGCAGAGTTAACACACGGTAACTTCGTCGAACTGTCACTTAACGCCTTAGCTGAGTTGGGAGAGGAAGTTTGCCCACCCGGTTCTCGAACTCTGCTATTTATGCCTCTCGCGCATGTGTTCGCCCGCTTTATAGGTGTTCTTGTCTTTCCTGCGGGCGCAGTATTGGGACACACGTCCGACACTCGCGACATTATTAGCGACATGGGAACCTTCCGACCGACCTTTATCCTTTCGGTCCCTAGAGTTTTCGAAAAGGTGTACAACTCGGCGGAACAAAAAGCCGCGGCGGATGGGAGGCTCAAAATATTCCGGGCCGCAGCAGCGACTGCCGTTGAGTACTCACGCGCGCTAGATAAAGGCAAACCCAGACTCGGACTCAAACTTCGTCATGCAGTTTTCGACAAACTGGTCTACAAGAAACTTCGTAATATCCTGGGAGGACAGGCAACACACGCAATTTCAGGTGGCGCTCCCCTAGGCGAGAGACTTGGCCATTTCTTTCGCGGAGTGGGGCTGATCGTGCTCGAAGGCTATGGCTTAACAGAAACAACGGCTCCAGCATCCGTAAACACACCAAAGCGCATCAAGATTGGGACAGTGGGCCCGCCGCTACCAGGTACGGCGATTCGCATTGCCGAAGATGGCGAAGTCTGTTTACAAGGCCACAACATCATGCGCGGATACTGGGGTAACCCACAGGCCACGGAGGAGTCTCTACGCGATGGGTGGTTCCATACCGGAGATGTCGGCGAACTTGACGACGACGGATTTTTGAAGATTACCGGACGGAAGAAAGAAATCATCGTTACAGCCGGCGGGAAGAACGTGGCACCAGCCACCCTAGAGGACAGTCTGGGAGGTCACCCGCTCATCAGCCAGTGCATGGTCGTCGGTGACCAAATGCCTTTCATCGCGGTTCTCATCACCCTCGATTCCGAAATGCTGCCCACGTGGCTTTCCAATAAAGGAAAAAAAGAAATGACCATAGCCCAAGCCACGCATGACCCCGATGTGAACGACACGATTAAGCGAGCCATCGAGCGCGCAAATAAACAAGTGTCGCGAGCAGAATCTATTCGAGAATACCGGATTCTTGACCGCGACTTCACGGAAGAAGAGGGATACTTAACACCTTCATTGAAGTTGAAACGCGATCGAGTTCTAACTGATTTTCAGGAAGTAATATCCGAAATTTACTCAGGAGAACCGCCACGGGAACAGCCTCATTAACCTACTATTCAGGAGGACCATGCACTTCATCGCGGAGACGGGCCATCTTCTCGTCCAACTGACCGGCTGTCAGTGCGGCATCGCGCAACTCTGAACGAATACTTTCGGGGACTTCTTGATCAAACTTATAGTAGATTTGATGCTCAAGGCTTGCCCAA
>Ga0079225_10001492_pt1 | contig 13126 bp, 9 predicted proteins | sample Poulit2012_FD_76344 | JGI IMG/M metagenome (GOLD analysis project Ga0079225, IMG submission 76344) | Agricultural soil microbial communities from Georgia to study Nitrogen management - Poultry litter 2012 | ecosystem: Environmental > Terrestrial > Soil > Agricultural land | place: USA: Georgia...
CGTCTCTTTCTGCCCTCATCGCCCGTGACATCACGGTGTCCTACGGTGAACGCGTCGTGCTCGACGGCGTCGACCTGCTCGCTTCACCCGGCCAGCGCGTCGGCCTGGTCGGCGAGAACGGCGCCGGCAAGTCGACCCTGCTGCGCGTACTGGCCGGTGACCTCGCACCCGATGCCGGATCGGTCGACGTACCGGCCGACCTGGCGTACCTGCCGCAAGACCCACCGTTCGCAGCTTCCGAGACGGTCGGCGTCGTACTCGAGGCCGCGCTGGCGCCACTGCACGAAGCGGTCGCGGCGGTCGAGACACTCGGTACGCAGATGGCCGAGGATGCCGACGCTGCGCAGCGATTCACCAGTGCCCTCGAATGGGCGGAACGACACGACGCCTGGGACGCCGACCGTCGTGCCCGGATCGCGGCACAGCGTCTCGGCGTGGCCGGCCTCGACGACACGCGACGGATCGGCTCGCTGTCGGGCGGCCAACGTACGCGCCTGGCGATGACGGCGATCATCACGCGTCGCCCCGAGTGCGTCCTGCTCGACGAGCCGACCAACCATCTCGACGACGGCGCCATGGACCTACTGGAGGAGTTCGTCACCGATCTCCCCGGCGTCGTCGTCGCAGCGAGCCACGATCGTACGTTCCTCGATACCGCATGCACCGACATCGTGGATCTCGACCCTTCGGCATTCGGCACCGACGGACGCGGCGGCAATCGCTTCGGCGGTGGCTTCACGGCGTACCTCACCGCCAAGGAGGACGCGCGACGGCGGTGGGAGCAGACGTACGCCGAGCAACAGGCGCAGCTGTCCGAGCTCCGTGCGGCGACCCGTGCCGGTGCCTCTTCTGTCGCGCACAATCGCGGCCCGACCGACAACGACAAGTTCATCTACAAGTTCAAGGGTGCGAACGTCGAACGGACTCTGGCGCGTCGCCTGCGCAACGCCGAGCAGCGCCTGGAACGCGCCGAGCGGGAGCAGGTACGCAAGCCACCGACCCGCCTGCGCTTCTGCGGCACGCTCACCGGCGAGCCGTCGGTGTCGCAACTGGCCGTCCAGGTACGTGAGCTCGAGGTCGCCGACCGGCTCCGCGTCCCACATCTCGATGTGGCAGCGGGCGATCGCCTGCTGGTCACGGGTGCGAACGGCTCGGGCAAGTCCACTCTCCTGTCGGTACTCGCCGGAAGCCTCCAGCCGACGTCCGGAGCGGCACACGTATCCGCCCGGGGCGTGGGGCTGCTCGTCCAGGATGTCGTCTTCGATGACACCAAGCGTTCCGCACGGGCGACGTACGCCGATGCGGTCGCCCCCGACGCGCCCCAGCTCAACGAGCTCGGGCTGCTCCACCCACGCGACGCCAACCGTGTCGTCGGTGAGCTGAGCGTCGGCCAACGCCGCCGCCTCGCGCTGGCGATCCTGGTCGCACAGTCGCCGGCACTGCTGCTCCTCGACGAACCGACCAACCACATCTCACTGGCGCTGGCCTCCGAGCTCGAGGAGGCGCTAGCCTCCTCGCCCGGCACGGTGATCGTCGCGAGTCACGACCGCTGGCTGCGCAAGCACTGGGACGGCGCAGCGTACGCCCTCTGACGGGTTCGTCTCGTACTGGACCTACGTGGCCGAGATGACGCTCGTACCGACGAGCAGCAACACGATGGCGCCGAGAACGACGCGATAGACGATGAAGAGCGTGTAGTCGTGACCCGCGATGAACCGCAGCAACCACGCGACGGCGACGTAGGCGACGATGAAGCTGATGACGGTCGCGACGATCGTGGCGCCCCACCCGACGCCGTTGGAGATGTTGTCGAACTCGGTGATCGTCTGCAAGACGGCGGCGGCTCCGAGAGCGGGGATCGACAGGAAGAACGACAGCCTGGTGACGGCGACGCGGTCGATCCCACGCAGCAGGCCCGCCGACATCGTCGCACCGGAGCGTGAGACGCCGGGGATCAGCGCGAGGCACTGCGCGATGCCGATGATCAGGGTGTCTTTCCAGGTGACGTCGGCCTCATGACGATGCAGCGTCGCTCGCCGGTCGGCGAACCACATCACGGCACTCCACCCGACCAGCATCGATCCGACGAACCACAGGCTGCGCAGTGTCGTCTCGATCTCGTCCTTGAACGCGAGCCCCACGATGCCGATCGGTATCGAACCGAGGATCACCGCCCAGCCGAAGCGGTAGTCGGGCTGGGTACGCCCTCCGGGAGACACCAGGCCCCGCAACCACGCGGTGGCGATGCGCCAGATGTCCTTACGCAGGAAGACGACGGTCGCGAGTACGGCCCCCACCTGGATGATCGCGGTGAAGGCCGTGACGTCCGGATCGTCGATCTCGTACCCGAGCAGCTTCTCGAGGATCGTGAGATGCCCGGTACTCGAGATCGGTAGGAACTCCGTGACTCCCTCGACGCCGCCCAACAAGATCGCGTGCCAGATCGGCATGTCGACAGCCTGCACGTGTGCTCCTCGGTGGGGATCGGTGAAATGCGCCGGTCCATTGTTGCGGGTACGCGCGCATGACGGATCAGACGGTGGGATGATCCGCGTCACATCGACGTGCAGAGCCGCTCAGCGGCTGGCGACGTTGCGCTTGTCGGGATCGAGCCGCCCCAAGACATCGACCGCGATCTGATCCAGCTGACGCACCTGCTCGGGGCTCAACGCGTCGAAGACGTGCTCACGTACGTGCTCGACATGCCCGGGCGCGGTCTCGACGATCTTCTCGTACCCGGCATCGGTGATCCGAGCGTTCGTGACCCGGCGATCGTACGCGCAGGGCTCACGGACGACCCACCCGTTGCGTTCGAGCCGTGCCACGACGTGCGACAGGCGCGACAGCGAGGAGTTCGTGTACGACGCGAGCGTACTCATGGGGAGGGAGCGTTCGTCGGACTCGGACAGCATGGCCAGCACCAGGTAGCCGAAATGTGTCAGCCCCGCGTCGCGCTGAAGCTGATTGTCGAGCGACGACGGCAGGAGGAGCGTGACCGCAACGAGCCGGATCCACGCAGCGTGTTCCTGGTCGTTGAGCCAGCGCGGTTCCGTCATACCGCCAGTATACCGATTACTTGACAGTTCAACCGGTCTAGCGACCCTTCCCCACGATTCGGGCCCGTATCGACGGTTTCGCGCGTGAAAACGGTCGATGCGGGCCCAAATCTGGTGGTTGGCTAGCCCTTGCGCTTGTTGATCTCGTCGGTCGCCTGCGGGAGGACGGCCTTGAGGTCGCCGACGACGCCGAAGTCGACGAGCTCGAAGATGGGTGCCTCGTCGTCCTTGTTGACCGCGACGATCGTCTTCGAGGTCTGCATGCCCGCACGGTGCTGGATCGCGCCGGAGATGCCGTTGGCGACGTACAGCTGCGGCGACACCGTCTTACCGGTCTGGCCGACCTGGTACGCATGCGGCTTCCAGCCGGAGTCGACCGCGGCGCGTGAGGCGCCGACGGCGGCGCCGAGGCTGTCGGCGAACGCCTCGACCTGGGAGAAGTCGCCGGAGGTGCCACGCCCACCGGAGACCACGATCGCCGCCTCGGTCAGCTCGGGACGCCCGGACTTCTCCCGCGGCTTGGAGTCGGTGATCTTCGCGGTCAACGCGGCGTCGGAGATCGTGACCGACACCTGCTCCACGGCGCCGGCACCAGAGGACTGCTCCGGCGCGACGGAGTTCGGCTTGACCGCGACGATCGGCGTGCCCTTGGTGACCGTTGCCTGCACGGTGTAGTTACCCGCGAACGCACCCTGGGTCGTGGCCACGCCGTCACCGGAGTCCTGGACGTCGGTGGCATCGGTGATGAGGCCGGAGTCGGTACGGATCGCGACGCGACCGCCGATCTCCTTGCCCTCGGCCGACGAGGGAAGCAGCACCGCGGCCGGCGACTTCTCCGTCACCAGCTGCGCAAGCGCCTCGGACTTCGGTGCGACGAGGTACTCCGACAGCGACGGGTCGTCGAGTACGTAGATCTTTTCCGCGCCGAACGAGGCAAGCGCCTCCTTCGCGGCGTCCACCTGGGTTCCGACGAACACCGCAGACGGCTCGCCGAGACGGCGGGCGATCGTGAGCAGCTCCGTGGTGGGCTTGGACACGGCACCGTCGACATGGTCGACGTAGACCAGAACTTCACTCATCTTGTCGCGCTCCTTCTCACACGAACTTCTTCGAGGCGAGGAACTCGACCAGCTTCACGCCGCCGTCGCCCTCGTCGGTCACGATCTCACCCGCGGTACGCGGCGGCCGCGGCTCGAAGGAGGTCACCTTCGTGTACGCCGCCCCTGCGCCGACCTGCCCGGCATCGACACCGAGATCGGCAAGACCCCACGTCTCGACCGGCTTCTTCTTCGCCGCCATGATGCCCTTGAACGACGGGTACCGCGGCTCGTTGATCTGGTCGGTCACGCTCACCACCACATTGCCCGACGCCTCGACCGTCTCCGACGCGGCGTCGCCATCGCGGCGGATCGTCACCGTGCCGCCATCGACCGAGACCTCGCTGGCCTGCGTCACCGCCGGCACGCCGAGGCGCTCGGCGACCATCTGCGGAACCACGCCCATCGACCCGTCGGTCGAGGCCATCCCGCAGATCACCAGATCGTGGTCGATCTTCTTGATCGCTTCTGCCAAGATCAGCGACGTCGCGAGCGCATCGGAGCCCGCAATAGCGTCGTCCTCGACATGGACGGCCTTGTGCGCGCCCATCTGCAACGACTTACGCAGCGCATCACCCGCATCCGACGGGCCGACCGTGAGCACGGTCACCTCACCGTCGCTGCCCTCGACGATCTTCAGCGCTTCCTCGACGGCGTACTCGTCGAGCTCGGAAAGCAACCCGTCGACTCCCGCCCGGTCGACGGTGTTGTCGGAAGAATCAAACGTGCGGTCCGCGGTCGCGTCCGGCACGTGCTTCACACAGACGACAATGTTCATGGCCGTACGGCCCTCCTGTGCATATGACCGGCCGAGTCGGGTGCGTACCATGACCGGCTTGATGGCTGTGGAATCGAAGGTCAGCCTGCCACTCACCCGCAATCGGCGATGCAGCGGCCCTCGAAGTCCCTGGCTAACGCCACGTTACGCGTAGGTAGCAATCACCGCGACAAATCGGCGGCATGGTATCCGTCACAAATAGCCGTATCGATTGTTGGAGATTTGGGGGCTCCAATCCCTACAACTCATGACAATCGGCCTGTCGTGGACCGATGAATACTCCGACTCCAGCATCACCGCGCGTACGCCTGGGCGATGAGCTCGTACGAACGGCGACGCTCGGCCGGGTCGTGCACCTGCGTGGTGATGATCAGCTCATCGGCGTCGGCCTGCTTGCGCCGGCGCTCGAGATCCTCGTACACCTCCGACGGCGTGCCGACGCTGATGAACCGTCGCCGCTTGTCGGCGAGGGCGCGCTCCTGCTCCGTCCACGGATGGTTCGCGGCTTCCTCCGGGGTCGGGAGCGGGCCGGGGCGATTCTGCATCAACCGGACCATCGACAGGTCGTTGGCGACGGCGAGCTCCTCGGCGCGCTCATGGGTCTCGGCGGCGATCGCGGCGACGCCGAGCATCACTCGCGGCGTTGTGAGGCGGTCCGAGGGGCGGAAGTTGTCGCGGTATCCCGCGACCGCCTCGGCCGGATCGGCGCTACCGAAGTGGCCCGCGAACGCGAACGCAGTACCCAACGCGGCCGCTGCCTGCCCGCCGTACAGGCTCGACCCGAGGATCCAGACCGGCGGCAACGGCACATCGCTCGGGATCGCGGTGATGGGCGCGAACGGATGGTCGTCAGGAAACCCGTCGACGTACGCGAGCAGCTCGTTGAACTGATCGGGGAAGTCGTCGACGCTCAGCGCCTCCCTGCTGCGGCGCAGCGCGATCGCGGTGAGTTGGTCGGTGCCCGGCGCCCGACCGAGACCGAGGTCGATCCGATCCGGATGCAGCGCCTCGAGCACGCGAAACGTCTCGGCGACCTGAAGCGGCGAATGGTTCGGCAGCATGATCCCGCCCGCGCCGACGCGGATGTGTGAGGTCGCGGCCGCGACGGAGGCGATCATCACCTGCGGAGCGGAGCTCGCCACGCTGGCGATGTTGTGATGCTCGGCGAGCCAGTAGCGCGCATAGCCCAGCTCCTCGGCGAAGCGAGCGAGGTCGATTGTGTCGTGCAGCGCGGCGGCGCCGCCGCGGCCACTGCCTATCGGTGACAGGTCGAGGACGGACAGCGGAACAGTCGTAGCGGGCATGCCGGTTTCAACGCTCGCGTTCGACTCGCTCATTCCCTCTGCGCCGAGAACGTTTTGTATCTATCGCACACAGCTACAAACCTATTGGAGCTATGTGCGATAGATACAAAACCGCACGAGGTGGCACGTGCCCGTCCGACGGACGGTCATTCGGCGTCGTCGAGGTCCGGCGGACGCCCGTCACGCTTCGCCGCTTCGATCTCGGCGAGGTACGCACGTATCTTCTCGGCCTCGGCGTACGCGACGCGGCGATCCTTGATCACTTTGCCGGGTACGCCACCGATGACCGCGTACTCGGGGTACTCGCCACGCGCGACCGTGTGCGCCGCGAGCACACTTCCCCGCCCGACCAGGGTTCCGCGGAGCACGCTGACCTTCGTACCGATCCAGGACCCAGGGCCGATGCGTACCGGTGACTTCACGATGCCCTGGTCCTTGATCGGCGTTGCGAGATCGTCGGTCACATGGTCGAAGTCGCAGATGTAGACCCAGTCGGCGACCAGGGTCGCGGCGCCGATCTCGATGTCGAGGTAACAGTTGATGACGTTGTCGGTTCCGAGCACGACCTTCTCACCGAGGCGGAGCGTTCCTTCGTGTGCGCGCAGCTTGTTGCCGTCGCCGACCTGGCACCATGCACCGAGGACGAGACGCCCGTACCCGGGGCGCACGTCGATGTCCACGTGCTTGCCGAGCAGCACGAAGCCTTCGGTGATCACGTCGCGATGGCGCAGCTTCAAGACGGCGAACCGCCAGTAGCGCACCAGGTAGAACGGGGTCCACGCCCGATTGCGTATCACCCAACGCAGCAGGGACAACAACGTCACCGAGGTTTTCGCGCCGAGACACACACGTTGTAGTAGAGACCGTCGGGAACGACCCGGCCGACGAACCGGTCGAACGCCGACAGCTTGAGCCATGCGCCGTACACGAAGCTCGACCATCGCGGGCCGAGCCTGCCCTGCGCGACCGCGTACTCCAACGTACGCGCGGGCCAGCCCCACCATGCGGCCGTGAGCTCCTCGGTGACCGTCTCCACCCCGACTCCCCCGGCTCGCAGCACCGTACGCGCGAGCTCGTCGGGCTTGAACGTGTGCAGGTCGACGACCCACTCCAGCGCGGCGGCACGCGACGACTCGTCGAGCTCCTCCTGCGGCCGCGCCCAGCGCTCCCGCAGCCACGGCAGCTTGGTGATGTTGGTCGCCGCGATCCAGGTGGCATGCGACAGGCGCCGCGCCACGATGTCGCCGTACCTGGTCGGCTCACCGCAGATCACGACCCGACCGCCGGGGCGCAGTACGCGCAGCATCTCCCGGAACGCCTGCTCGACGTCGGGGATGTGGTGGATGACGGCGTGGCCGATCACGACATCGAAGGTGTCGTCGTCGTACGGCAGCGTCTCGGCGTCGGCGGCGCGACCGTCGATGGTGAAGCCGAGCTGTTCGGCGTTGTGCTTGGCCGCCTCGACCATGCCGGGCGAGATGTCGGTCACGTGGATGTCGTCGACGACGCCGGCCAGCTTGAGGTTCAGGCTGAAGAAGCCGGTACCGCAACCGATCTCGAGGCTCTTGCCGTACGGCCAACCGTGGCGTCCGGCGACGGCAGCAAAGCGATCGCGGGCGTAGTCGATGCGGCGTTCGTCGAACGAGATCGACCACTTCTCGTCGTACGTCTGTGCTTCCCAGTCGTGGTAGAGCACCTGGGCGAGCTTGGTGTCCTCGAACGCCGCCTCGACCTCGTCGGCGCTCGCGTTCGGATGCGGCACGGTGTTCACGACCACTCAGCCTATGCCAATGCGGGCACCGAGGTCGTGGGCCGGGCAAGATGGGGGCGAGCGAACGGCCGGGCAACGAGCGTGATGAGGCGAGGGATGAACGTGCACAGGGTGGTCAGTCCCGGAGCGCCGTACGAGCTCGGGGCGACGGCGCACCCCGACGGGGTGAACGTCGCGGTCTGGGCGCCGCATGCGACAGAGGTCGCGCTGTCGGTGTACTCCCGCGACGGGTGTCGCCGCGTCGCATTGCCCGCCTGCACCGATGGCGTCTGGCACGGCAAGTTCCGCCGGCTCCGGCACGGCCACGAGTACGTGTTCGAGGTCGCCGATGCGGACGGTACGGTCTCGCGCGCGCTCGACCCGTATGCTCGCGCGGTCACGGGTACGCCCGACGACCTGCGTGCAGTCGTCGTCGACGACATCTTCGACTGGCAAGGGGATGCGGCGCCCCGCGTACCGTGGTCCGAGACCGTGCTCTACGAGGCACACGTACGCGGCCTCACGATGCGTCACCCCGACGTGCCGGTTCGGCTCCGCGGCACGTACGCGGGCGTCGCGCACGACTCCGTACTCGACCATCTGGAGCGCCTCGGAGTCACGACGCTCGAGCTGATGCCCGTGCAGGAGTTCATCACCGAGCCGCTGCAGGCCGACAGCGGACGAGTCAACTACTGGGGCTACAACCCGGTCGCGTTCTCCGCACCGCACGGCGCGTACGCGAGTGGGTCGCACGGTGAGCAGGTACGCGAGTTCAAGGAGATGGTGCGCTCATTGCACGAGCGAGGCATCGAGGTCGTGCTCGACGTGGTCTACAACCACACCGGCGAGGGCAGTGAGCGGGGTCCGTCGATCGGCCCTCGTGTGCTCGACGACGCGTCATACTACCGGCACGCCGACGGCGGCTACGTCGACGTCACCGGATGCGGCAACACCGTCCGGGCGAGCCACCCCGTGACGAGGCGGCTGATCATCGAGTCGTTGCGGTACTGGGTGACGGAGATGCACGTCGACGGCTTCCGCTTCGACCTCGCGTCCGCACTCGCGCGCGATGACGACCATGTCGTCGATGTCGACGCGAGCATCGTCGCGGCGATCAGCGACGACCCCGTGCTGTCGTCGGTGAAACTGCTCGCAGAGCCGTGGGATGCGAGCGGCGACGCGTACCTGCTGGGCTCGTTCCCCGCTGGCTGGGCGGAGTGGAACGACCCTTTCCGCGACGGAGTACGCGACTTCTGGCGCGGCGTCCCAGGTGCGTCCCGCGAGCTCGCGTCGCGTCTCGCCGGTTCTGCGGAGGAGTTCGGATCGCGTGGACCGCTCGCCTCGATCAATCTCGTGACCGCGCACGACGGCTTCACCCTGCGCGATCTCGTCTCCTACGACCGGCGGCACAACGACGCCAACGACGAATGGGGTCTCGACGGCCACGAGGACAACAGGTCGTGGAACTGCGGCGTCGAAGGCGAGACCGACGACCCGAACGTCCTCGCGCGACGACACCGGCAGGCAGCGAACCTGCTGACCTCGCTGTTGTTTTCCTGCGGTGTGCCGATGATCTCCTCCGGCGACGAGTGGGCGCGTACGCAAGGCGGCAACAACAACGCGTACTGCCAGGACAACGATCTCAGCTGGGTCCCCTGGCGCGCTGATCCCGGATGGGAGCACATCGAACCGCTGATAGCCCGATTGGTACGCCTCCGTGCCGGGCACCCGGCGTACCGGGAGAGCCGGCATCGGCACGGTGACGACTCACTCGGTACGGGCGGCAAGGACCTCGCCTGGCTGCATCCGAATGGTGGGGAGATGACCGACCAGGACTGGTTCGACGACGGCCTGCGCAGCCTCGGCATGTATCTCGACGGCGGCAGGGACTCGCCCGGCTTGCTCGTACTCATGCATGCGGGTGCCGAGCCGGTCGTGTGGACGCTTCCGGACTGGGGGCACACCTACGCGGTGGCCGTCGACACAGGCGGCGCACCGGATGGTACGCGCTACGTCGCCGGTGAGCGGGTCGCGCTCCCCGCGCACAGCACGCTGGTCCTCTCCACCGGTTGAGCCGTCGCCCGCGTACGCAGCGGTGAGTGACGGCGCTCAGAAGAGGAAGTTGGCGAGCATCCGGTGGCCGTGGCGGGTCAGGATCGACTCGGGGTGCAGCTGCACGCCCTCGATCGGGTAGGTGCGGTGCCGTACGCCCATCAGCACGCCCGCCGCCGTGTGCGCGGTCGCGACCAGGTCGTCGGACAGCGTCGTCTCGTCGACGACGAGCGAGTGGTAGCGACCGGATGCGAGCGGCCCGTCGATCCCGGCGAACACGCCCTCCGCATCGTGGTGGACCAGCGATGACTTGCCGTGCACCACGCTCGGTGCCCGGTGAACGACGGCGCCGTACGCTTCGGCGATGCACTGATGTCCGAGACAGACGCCCAGGATCGGCACGTGCGACGCGAGCCGGCGTACGAGTTCGGTGCTGACTCCGGCTCCGTCCGGAGTCCCCGGGCCGGGTGAGATGACGATTCGTTCGACCTCACCCGCACGCACACGCTTCTCGATCTCGTCGACGGTCACGGCGTCGTTGCGTACGACCTCGGTGACCGCGCCGAGCTCGCGGCAGTACTGGTCGAGGTTGTAGACGAACGAGTCGTAGTTGTCGACCAGGAGCACGCGGCGCACCGGCGGGTCCGGTCGCGACAGCCGCGGCGCCGGCCGCGAGAGCCGCTCGGCGAGCCATGCGGTGGTCGGCCCCAGCGGCCAAGTACCGACGCCCGCACAGTCCTCGACGCGCACGGCACCGCGTACTGCGTTGGTCACGAAGACCTCCTGCGCGTCGGCGATCTCATCGAGCTCGATCCGCCGTTCGTACGCGGGGATACCCGCGTCCGCGAGCAGGTCCAGTACGCGGCGCCGAGACGTGCCGGGCAGGATCCGTCCGTCGGCCTCGGGAGTGTGAACGCCGTGGTCGTCGACGATGAACAGCGAACCACGGCCCGTCTCCAGCACCGAGCCGTCGACGTCGACCACCAGTGCGTCCCGGTTTGCCGTCCACGTGCCCGGCTCGGGTTCGATGACATCGAGCACCCCGCGATCGCACCACTTGTGCGCGCCCAGCCCGCCGTCCACGACCGCGGGCACGAGTCGCCACGGCTGCGGCGCACCGGCGAGTTCCGTCGCCGTGATCGACTCGTACGCATCGGCAGGTCTGAGCGCGATGCGCATGCGGTGCGGGCCGGGGAGGTTCGACGCGGCGGCCGTGACGCGCTCGGGCAGCCCTTCGGGAAGCGACCGCCCGTACAACGTTTCGAAGGACGCGGCCAACCGTCGGAGATGGGGACCGAGGTGGGGTACGCGTCCGTCGTCGACGTACAGGGTCTCGAACACCCCTTCGTCGGGGTTCGGAGGTGTCCGATCGCTCATCGCATCGGCGTGCACCCTCGAAGCCGATCTGCCCTGCGCCGTCGGTTCGCCTCCACTGGACGGCATCTGTACGTCCAGGTCGGCTCCGATCGCGTCGAGCAGCGGGCGTGCCTTGACGAGAACCTCGCGCAGTTCGTCATCGGGCCGGGAGTCGGCGACGATGCCGCCTCCGACGCCGAGCCACACGCTGTCGTCGCGGAACTCGAACGTCCGGATGGCGACGTTGAGCTCGAGCCCGGCCGTCGGGCTCACATAGCCGACGGCGCCGGTGTAGGTCTCACGGCCCGTCTGCTCCAGGGCGTTGATGATCTCCATCGCACGTACCTTCGGGGCACCGGTCACCGAGCCCGGCGGGAAGGTCGCACGGAGCAGGTCGCCGTCCCCGACACCCTCGTCGAGACGGCCGACGACGTCGGAGATCAGATGCCACACGCCGGTGTGACGTTCCGTGCGCGGCTGATCGGGCACCCAGACGGTTCCGGGCAGGCACACGCGACCGATGTCGTTGCGCATCAGGTCGACGATCATGATGTTCTCGGCGCGGTCCTTCCACGACGCCGCGAGGTCGCGTGGATCGCTGTCCAGGGGCGCGGTCCCCTTGATCGGCGAGGTGCGGACCTCGCGTCCGGTGCGGCGCAGGAACAACTCCGGCGAGAGGCTCGCGATCGCACCGTCGGGTGTCGTCACGTACGCGGCGAAGCGCGGGTGGAGTGCGTCGACGCCCGCGCAGAACGCGTCGAGCGGGTCTCCGTCGAACACCGCCTCGAGCCGAGTGCACAGGTTGGCTTGGAAGATGTCGCCCGCGCCGATGTGGTCGAGCGTCGACGCGACAACGGACCGGTGTCGTTTCGGAGCCGGGATCATCGCGAACGACGACACCGCGTACGGGCGCCGCTCCGGGCGCACGACGTCGAACAGGCGGCGCAGGCGATCGTACTCACCGTCGAGCTCTTCCTCGCGGCCCGCGGTCGCGAACGCCTCGAACCACCAACGCGTCGTCGCGGCGTCGTAGCGCAACACGTGGTCGTAGTACGCGAGGTGGAAGTCCGGCAGCGGCGTCGGGCGGGGCGGGGCCGCCGGGAGCCGCTCGACGCGACGTGCGAGCTGATAGCCCAGGTAGCCGATCCATCCGCCGCCGAACCCCTCACCGTCGGCGGCGGGGAGATCGTCGACGGCGACGAACGGGTCGTCGGCCGTACGCACGGGGTCGTACGCGATGATCGCGCCGCCGTCGTACCAGTCGCCGATCAGGGCGCACAGGCCGGGCTCATCGCGCATTGCCCGCACCACGTCGGTCGCTGGGAGCGCGATGTCGAGAGGGCGGCGCAGAACGCGCGCCGCGGTGTCACCGGTCACAGCAGAACGCTACACGCGGCGTTCTCGGAGGGGCGACGATCAGCCGGAAACGACTCGGACGGTGCCGGCCACATCGACCGCCACCTGCTCGTAGACCTCGACGTGGTCGGCGTCATCGGTGGCGACGGTGACGTACACGCCGATCCGGTGCCCGGGTACGGGAACGACGGAGGTCACCTGCCACGAGCGACGGCCGTCGTCATCGAGTTCGCGTCGTGCGACCACACCCGTCACCGGTCCGAGGCGTTGGAGACGAACGGTGTCGTACTCCCCGCCCGCGCGCATGCTCTGGTACGTGCCCTGGGCGAAGACGAGGGGGTCGTCGGACGGCATCGCCTGGGTTGCGACCGACAACG
>Ga0079225_10001493_pt1 | contig 13123 bp, 11 predicted proteins | sample Poulit2012_FD_76344 | JGI IMG/M metagenome (GOLD analysis project Ga0079225, IMG submission 76344) | Agricultural soil microbial communities from Georgia to study Nitrogen management - Poultry litter 2012 | ecosystem: Environmental > Terrestrial > Soil > Agricultural land | place: USA: Georgia...
CGGCAGCTTGCAATAATTCCAAAGATAACGGCTGAAATACCCAGCCTGCTCGCCCCGTTGCAAAGGGCGTCGGTACCGCATGCTGATGCAACCTATAGACATAATGACGTGCTCGAGCAGAAAAACGAGCATGAAAATCTGCCTGCACAGGCTGCGCCCATTGCACCCGAATGCTAGGGGGCAGATAGGTATTAAGCCCACGCACCCAAGAAAATGCAGCACGCTTTGCCGTGGTATCAAGGTGTACGACCTGCTCAAGGGCGTGCACCCCCGTGTCCGTACGCCCAGCACATATAGTGGATACCGGCGTTTTTAGGAAAGTTGCCAAAGCATTTTCCAGCTGATCTTGGATAGTTAGACCATGTGGCTGCCTTTGCCAGCCATGCCATCGCTCACCACTATAGGCAACGCCGAGCGCTATTCTATGCATAGGTCACGAGGAACGTTTATTATCCGAGCCAGAATTCCCTGCTGAAGAGGCACCGGCCCCCGTTGAACCGGCATCTGCTGAAGCCCCCTTCCCGGCTACCGCCTCGTCCAGGGGCGGTGTATCCAGATCCAGATTGATATCATCCAGCTTGGCCTGAATCATTTCAGGAGTTACCCGGTCAGGCGCTTCTAATTCAATGGTGGTTTTGTTGGCCCGTTTAAGAATCCAAACGGTAAAGACAATAATGAAAAACAGCAAGGCCAGCATCAGCTTGAAAAAATGCATCTCAAACCACGACATTTGTTGCTCCAATTCTTGTTTAGCCCCGGTGTTATCTAATGTACGGCTAAGTTCGCCATCAGCTGGTGTTCCTCCAGCTGCTGAGACCGCAGATGAAGCATCTTGTACCGCCAACCCGGCTGATTCGCCCCCAGCCCGTTGTCCGGTCTGCGCCGCAGCAGACTGACCGCCAGAAACAGCAGCCAATTTTTCCTGTGTAGTATCCGCTTTAGCTTCTGCCGCCTCAGCAGCCTGCACAGACCCGGCCTGAGATTCTTCTGCCACAGCAGTCTGCGTCGCTCCCGTTTCTGGGCCTGCTGCCCCACCGGCCTGGGCGGCGGAAGACTGAGGGTCGGTCGTTGCAGATGCCTCTGACGGGTCTGTGCCAGAATGTGGCGCTTCACTGGCGCCCTCTGGGCTTTCCGACAAGGGTTGTTCAGATTCTGCCTCTGGACGCTCTGTTGTTGGTTTTGCGGCCAAGTCCGTGGCTGGTTTCTGAGTGGCAGCTTGGGCAATATCAGAGCCAGCAGATGTTGTAGCAGCGGTATCACCCAATGCTGTGTCAATATCACTAGGCAGAGCGCCGGATGCGTCGGCTGACAAAGGGCTGGTGGCCGACAAACTGTCTTCTAATTGTTGAATATTGGTATCCAGCTCGACCAGCTCTTTTTCCAGCTGCTTGATCCTTTTGGCTTGAGCTTGCTGATCGTCAGCGCGCAGCGTTTCTGCACTATCGACACCCTCTTGAGAAAGGCGCAGTCTATCGCCTTGTGGCGCAAGGTGATCATCTTGGGGCGCTTCCAGGGCTTGGCTGTCCGCAGCGGTCGGCTGAGCGGCCGCCAACGCCTCTGGCTCGGCCACCAAGCGCTGCTCGGCTTCTTGCGTGGTTGCCCCACGAGCAAGCGCCTCTTTGTACTGGTTAAATTGCTGTGCATGGCGGACGTACATTTGCCTGGCTTCGCGATCCGTCAAGGCTTGAACTTGCTCGGCTGTTGGGATCTGCAACTTCTGACCCGCCAAAAGGAAGTTCATGTTCTCGCGAGAGAAAGCCTGGGGGTTATGCCGGTAAAGCGCCGCCAGTAATTGATACTCGGTGCCATGGGCACTGCCCAGACGTTGTGCCAGACCATGCAGAGTATCCCCAGGTTGTACCGTCAACGAAGCAGGGGAAGAATCAGAACTGCTGGTGGCCGCAGGCAACTGCACCGATGGCCGTGGTTGCTGCAGCATGCTCACCTGATGGCGCTGTTGCTCTTGGGCTAGCTCAACCTCGATCACCAAATCGATAACGGGCTGCTCAATGATTTCCGGGCTATTAAAACGCGCTACCATCGTTTGCGCTTGTTGCCCATCAAAGAGCGCTACCTGGGCATGCAAAATACCCGGTTGTGGCGACAGCCCCAGCTCTTGCCAAATAGCCTTAGGGGCCATTCGCACCACGAGCTCTTCCTTGTCCTGGGGCGATAGCTCTTTTAATAAGATACTAAACTGCAACGGCTGCCCAGGGGCTGATTCAATCCGTGCATGCCCTATCTCGAAGGCATGCACAACGCTTGCAAAACTTAAGCCCCACACTGCCATCAAACTGGCGATACCCGTGGCCCAATGCCGTTGATGCGCTTTGTTTTTCTTATGGCAATGTGAGGTGCTCATGTTAGAGGGCTCCCAAAGCAATTCTGAGCATTCTGCGCAAGGGTTCAGCCGCCCCCCACAAAAGCTGATCGCCAACGGTAAAGGCAGTGATATAGTCTTTGCCCATGGCCAAATGACGCAAGCGCCCTACAGGGATATTCATGGTACCTGTTACAGCGATAGGTGTGAGTTCGGTCATGCTCTGCTCACGATTATTAGGGACATATTTCGTCCATGGGGTGCTTTGCTGAATGATCTCTTCGAGCTCGTCCAGGGGTACTTCTTTGCTCAATTTTATTGTCAACGCCTGACTATGCGAACGCATCGCCCCAATGCGGACACAAAGGCCATCAATGGGCACGTAATTGTCATCGTTGTGGCCCAAAAGCTTGTTGCTCTCGGCCCCCGCTTTCCATTCTTCGCGCGACACCCCATTGCCCAAATCTGAATCGATCCAGGGAATTAGGTTACCGCCCAGGGGAACCCCAAAGTGCTGATGGTCCAGCGTTGGCGATTTTTGTGCTTGCAATACGCCGCGATCGATCTCCAAAATGGCAGAAGCAGGGTCATCAAGCAGCGACTTAACAGATTGATTTAATTGGCCAAACTGAGTCAGCAGTTCGCGCATATGCTGTGCGCCACCGCCCGATGCTGCCTGGTAGGTCATGCTGGTCATCCAGTCGATAAGACCATGCTTGAATAAGCCGCCCAGACCCATCAACATGCAGCTCACCGTGCAATTACCGCCAATAAATTGTTTAACACCCTTTTCCAGACCGGCATCAATCACCTCTCGGTTGATAGGATCCAGCACAATGATAGAGTCGTCCTCCATGCGCAAAGTACTGGCCGCATCTATCCAGATACCTTGCCAGCCGCTTTGGCGCAGCTGGGAGTAAACTTTGGCGGTGTAATCGCCACCTTGGCAAGTGACAATAATCGGCAGCTTCTTTAAGGTGTCAATATCATAGGCATCTTGAAGTGGTTCGGCCCCTGTAGCCCAGTCAGGGGCTGCCCCCCCTGCATTGCTGGTCGAGAAAAACAAAGGCTCGAAGAGCTCGAAGTCGTTTTCTTCGCGCATGCGCTGCATCAGCACCGAGCCAACCATACCACGCCAACCAATAAGACCAACTGCTTGTTTCATGAACTACCACCTAATTTAAACGTAAATTTGCAATGCGACGACCACCGTATCAGAGCGCTTTGAGCACGGCATCACCCATTTCCTGAGTGCCCACCAGATTGCATCCGGGCTGCTGAATATCAGCGGTACGGTAACCGCGCTCTAAAACTGAGCTGACTGCCTTTTCTATGGTCTGTGCCGCAGCTTCATTATCTAAAGAATAACGCAGCAACATCGCTGCAGACAAAATTGTCGCTAACGGGTTGGCCTTATTCTGACCGGCAATATCAGGAGCCGAACCGTGGATGGGCTCGAATAGCCCCTGTTGTGAATCGTTTAATGAGGCCGAAGGCAGCATGCCAATAGAGCCGGTTAACATGGCGGCTTCATCAGAAAGAATATCCCCAAACAAATTGCCGGTGACCACCACATCGAACTCTTTTGGCGCACGGACCAGCTGCATGGCAGCATTATCCACATACATATGAATCAATGCCACGTCGGGATATTCCTTGGCCACCTCGTTCATGACATCGCGCCAAAGCTGCGAGGTCTCGAGCACATTGGCCTTGTCCACACTGCACAATTTTTTCTGCCGCTTTTGGGCGGCCTGAAAAGCCACATGAGCGATACGACGCACCTCGGATTCGGCATAATGCATGGTGTCAAAACCCTGCTGCTCGCCAGCAAAAGGCCCATCCTGGACGGTGCGCAAACCACGAGGCTGACCAAAATAGATGTCTCCGGTGAGCTCGCGCACAATGAGTATATCCAACCCCGCCACAACCTCGGGCTTAAGGCTGGAAGCCTCGGCCAAAGGTGGAAATAACAGGGCAGGACGTAAATTGGCGAATAAACCGAGCTCTTTACGCAACCCCAAAATGGCTTGCTCGGGACGCAAATGTCGCTCGAGCTGGTCATACTTCCAGTCACCGACCGCGCCAAACAAAATGGCTTGGGCCTCTTTGGCGGCCGCGATGGTGTCAGGTGGCAATGGGTGCCCATGCGCCTCGTAGGCGGCACCGCCTACGGGTACGTGCACAAATTCGAGGTCCAATGACAAGGCTTCAAGGACTCGCAATGCTTGTTGGGTAATCTCCTGGCCAACCCCATCGCCGGCCATTACTGCAACTAATGATGACATGGTTTTCCTTAAACAACGTGAGCAGTCAAACTGCGTTATTGTGCTTATCCTTCCAGGCCTTCGGCCACCAACCAGGGGAAGCGTGCCAATCGCTCTGCCTCAAACTCGCGAATGAGGTCAGCCTTTTTCAAGGTGGTGCCAATTTCGTCAAGCCCATTTAATAATGCGTGTTTGCGGCTGGGATCAACCTCGAAGTGGAAGCTTTCCCCCCCCGGGGCAATCACTTTTTGAGCCTCTAAATCGATGGTCAGGCGATAACCAGGAAAGGCACGCACTTCGTCAAAGAGGCGATTAACCTCGAGCTCGCCTAGCACCACGGGCAACAACCCGTTTTTAAAACTGTTGTTATAAAAAATATCGGCAAAAGACGGGGCGATAATGGCTCTAAAACCATATTGAAGCAACGCCCAGGGTGCGTGCTCACGACTCGACCCACAGCCAAAATTGCGCCGCGCCAATAAAATCGAAGCCCCCTGATAGCGCTCGTGATTCAAAACAAAATCGGGGTTTTGCGGGCGCTTGCTATTGTCCATGCCGGGTTCGCCATGATCCAGATAGCGCAGCGAATCAAACAAGTTGGGACCAAAGCCCGTACGCTTGATTGATTTGAGAAATTGCTTGGGAATGATTAAGTCAGTATCGACATTCTCGCGATCCAAGGGTGCGACCAGCCCCTGATGTACGGTAAAAGCTTGCATAATACCCTCTTAATTAAGTGTTCTGACATCAACAAAATGGCCTGCTACCGCAGCGGCAGCCGCCATGGCCGGACTCACCAAATGAGTGCGCCCCCCTTGACCTTGTCGACCTTCAAAGTTGCGGTTGGATGTTGACGCGCAGCGCTCACCGGGCTCGAGCTTATCTGCATTCATGGCCAAACACATAGAGCAACCGGGCTCGCGCCATTCAAAACCAGCTTCGATAAAAATTTTATCCAGCCCCTCTTGTTCTGCCTGGGCCTTAACCAGGCCAGAACCTGGCACCACCATGGCCAGTTTGACATTAGAGGCAACCCGACGCCCGCGCGCTACCGCAGCAGCCTCGCGCAGATCCTCTATTCGGGCGTTGGTACAAGAACCAATAAACACCTTGTCAATGGCAATGTTGGTAATGGGCTGGCGCGGATCCAATCCCATATACTGCAGGGCACGTTCGATGCCCTCACGTTTGACGGCATCGCGCTCAAGCTCGGGATCAGGCACAGCGGCATCGACCGGAAGCACCATTTCAGGGGAGGTCCCCCAAGTCACCTGCGGTTTGATATCAGCAGCGTTGATTTCCACAATACGATCAAAATGCGCATCGGCATCAGAATGCAAGCTGCGCCAGTATTCGACGGCTTGGTCCCACATGGCTCCTTTGGGGGCATAAGGCCGACCACGGAAATAATCAATGGTTTTATCATCTACCGCCACCAGACCCGAACGTGCACCAGCTTCGATAGCCATGTTGCACACGGTCATCCGCCCTTCGATGCTAAGCTCTTGAATAGTCGAGCCTGCAAACTCGATGGCATAGCCTGTGCCACCTGCGGTGCCAATCTCGCCAATAATGTGCAAGACCAGATCCTTGGCTGTGCAGCCCAAAGGCAATTTACCCTCGACCCGTACCAACATGTTTTTGCTCTTCTTCATATAGAGAGTCTGCGTAGCCAAAACATGCTCGACTTCAGAGGTACCAATACCAAAAGCCAAGGCTGCCACTGCCCCATGGGTACTGGTATGCGAATCGCCACAGACCACGGTCATGCCCGGCAATGTTGCCCCCTGCTCGGGCCCGATAATATGTATAATGCCTTGACGCATGTCGTTCATGCCAAACAGGGTAATCCCATGACGCTCACAGTTTTCTACCAAAGTATCTACCTGCAGGCGTGAAATGGGGTCTTCGATACCAGCCAGTCGTTCTGTTGTCGGCACATTATGATCGGCCACCGCCAAGACTGAACTCACGCGCCACGGTTTTCTATTGGCCAGTTCTAGCCCTTCGAAAGCTTGTGGACTGGTAACCTCGTGGATCAGGTGCCGATCGATATAAAGCAAACAGGTACCATCGCTGTCCTTGTCTACGACATGCGAGTCAAATAATTTATCGTATAGGGTTTTTGCCATCTTTGTTCCTTGTGCCAACGCAGCGATTAATTGCTGCATTTTTTACTATATAAACTGTCTCAATTTATCGTGTAACCACGGCCGTGTCCATGTTGATAATCAGGCCCCTGTCTTGGGCAACTGTTTTGTCAAGCTCAGGGCCTTCACCAGCCGTTGTTCAGCGACGAGCCCCCTGATAAAGAGGCAACACCTGTTCGGCAGCCTGTTGTAGATCGGTCATTCGTGAAGCTGGCGAAGGGTGCGTGGACAAGAACTCGGGCCCACCGGCACCGCCGGCCTGAGCCATTTTCTGCCATACTCGTACTGCTGCGCGCGGATCGTAACCAGCGCGCGCAGCCAATTCGACGCCCATCCGATCGGCCTCTTTTTCATGCGTACGGCTATTCGGCAGGTTGATGACTACATCAGCCAACGTACCCCCCAAATCACTAACCACGGGGCTACCCAAAACCGCCGAGAGCACAGAAAGACCTACCTGAGTTGCCATTTGCTGCGAGAGCTGTTCACGGGCGTGCTCGCGCAAGGCATGGGCAATTTCATGGCCAACAACGGCTGCCAGCTCATCGTCATCCAGTTCCAGCTTTTGGATAAGCCCTGCATAAACTGCCATTTTACCATTCGGCATGCACCATGCATTAATCTGCGCCTCATCGATCACGTGAATTTCCCACGGCCAGCTCTGAGCCTCGGGCCGAAATACGCCAACCTGTTGCACCAGGCGTTGCATCACCCTTTGTACGCGTTGTGTCTGTGCCGCATTGGTATCTAATTTATTTTGTGCCCGCGCAGCTGCCACGATTTGTTCATACTGCTGGGCCGCCGCCTGATTAACCTCGGTGGCCGGCACCATGGACGACATCCATTGCTTGCGCTGCACACCAACTGCCCCCGAACCCGTGGTATCTATGCCTGCACAGCCAATCAGCAGGAAAGCAAGCGCGCTGAGCAAGGCCCACCGCATGGTCCGGGTCAACTTATGGAAATGTTCTTGCGCCATATCAGACTAATGATTATCGATAAATAGATTGTTTTGCCCTATCCTGGTACACCTACGCTGTTTTAATCGAGCGCACCCAAAGCCCGCTGCTGCAGGGCGTGGTCCATCAAAACAATAGCTAATAAGCTTTCGACAATAGGTGTTGCCCGAATGCCTACACACGGGTCATGGCGCCCAAAAGTTTGCACCTCGACCGGTTGGCCATGGACATCGATACTTGGCCGTGGCATACGAATACTGGAAGTGGGTTTTATCGCTATGGATACCATTATGTCTTGGCCCGTGGAAATACCCCCCAAAACCCCTCCGGCCTGGTTAGTCTTGAAACCCTCAGGGTATAAGGCATCGCCATGCTCTGACCCCTTTTGAGTGACCGAATCAAAGCCCGCCCCGATCTCAACACCTTTGACGGCATTCAGCCCCATCATGGCGTGGGCAATGTCGGCATCAAGCCGATCGTAAATAGGCGCCCCCAATCCAGCTGGCACCTGCTGGGCCACGACCTGGATGCGCGCCCCAATCGAATCGCCAGACTTGCGCAAACTATCCATATAGGCCTCTAGCTCGGGCACGATCCCCTCGTTAGGAGCAAAGAAGGGGTTGTTTTCAATAGCCTCCCAAGACTGAAAGGGAATCTCGATTGGGCCCAATTGGCTCATATAACCTCGTATCTGTACCCCGTATTCCCCATATAGCCACTTTTTGGCAATCGCGCCTGCAGCCACTGTTGGTGCAGTCAACCGGGCCGAGGAGCGCCCCCCACCACGGGGATCACGATGACCATATTTACGCCAATAGCTATAGTCAGCATGACCCGGTCTGAAAGTTTCAAGCAAATTGCCATAATCTTTGCTGCGCGCATCGGCATTACGAATCAGAAGTGCTATTGGCGTACCGGTGGTTTTGCCCTCGTACACCCCAGACAAAATTTCGACCTGATCGGGTTCTTGGCGCTGAGTGACATGACGAGAAGTTCCTGGGCGCCGGCGGTCAAGCTCGGACTGAATATCCGCAGCAGCTAGCGCTAGCCCAGGTGGGCAGCCATCCACCACGGCGCCAATAGCCGGCCCATGCGACTCGCCAAAATTCGTGACCGCAAACAGTTTTCCCAGGGTATTTCCTGCCATAATGTTTCTTTATCAAAAAATCAATAAAGCAGCATTGTACCCAGTATCGGCAGGCAAGGCAGCAGTGTTGACCAGCAAATGATCAATATCGAATCAAAACCAAACTACTATATAGCGGCCAAGCCCTGGGTACTTACGACGAGCAACTGAGCATCGGCACCCGCTCTTCAGCCTTGGGCGGACGAGCCCAAAAGGCACGACCGGGTTGTTCTCGGCAAGGGTCAGACAGCACCTCGAAGGCCTCGGCCAGAGGACCATAATCACCCACTTCGGCAGCCGCAATGCAATGCTGAGCCAAATGGTTGCGCAGCACATAAAGCGGATTATGTGCATGCATCAAGGTGCGCCGCTCTTCGTGAGACAAGGGCTCTAATGATAATCGGGTGTGATAGTCGGTTAACCAAGACTGCAATTGGCTTTCAGCCTCGGGAGCAAATAATTCAACAAAGCGCCGTTCAGCAGCCGTTTCTGGGACGGAAAACTGATAATCTGCCAAATAGCGAAAGCTAAGGCTAAAATCAGCTCGGCCCTGGTTCAATAGCTTCCACCATTGGTCAAAAAGCTCAGGATCGCCGGGGTGCTCTTTGGTCAGCCCCAGCTTATTACGCATCAATAGGTGATAATGAGGCCAGAATACATCCTCAAAGTGCTCCAATACCTGCTGTAAGTCTTCGGCTGACACGCCAAGAGTAGTCAGCGCAGAACCCAGTCGGGACAGATTCCAAAAGGCAATGGGCGGCTGCTGATACCAAGCATAGCGACGGCCTTGGTCTGTGGTATTTGGGGTAAAGGCGTGATGGAATTCATCCATAAAGGCATAGGGGCCATAATCAATAGTCAACCCCAAAATGGACATGTTATCCGTGTTCATGACCCCATGACAAAAACCAAGCACCTGCCAATGCGCCACAAGGCGGGCCGTACGGGCGACCACTTCATCAAACCATTGCAGAATTAGCTCAGCTGGCAGCGGCTCAGCATTCCGAAGCACTTCGTCATGGGCTTGAGCCAAGTCAGGGAAAAAGCGCTGGATGCAATAGCGTAATAATTGGGCCATTTGCTCGGGGCGCCCATGCCAATGCTCAAAAGAACCAAAGCGCACAAATGTTTCAGCCGTGCGCACCACAATGGCAGCTGTTTCGACCCGCTCTCGATAAACCCGATCCTGGGAGCGAATAAGGCCTAAAGCCTCGGTTGTGGGTACCCCCAATGCCTTCATGGCATGGCTGGCCAGATATTCGCGAATGCTGGAACGCAAAACAGCACGCCCATCGCCCATACGTGAATAAGGAGTACGGCCAGAACCTTTAAGCTGCAGTTCTAATTGGGCTTGTGACCCGTTGATGCGACCAAGCAAATGAGCGCGGCCATCGCCCAGCTGCCCTGCCCAGACCCCAAATTGATGGCCACTGTAGGCCGCAGCAACCGTACGGCCAGCGGGCAGCATGGTTTGGCCCGCAAATAATTCAAGCAGCGCCTGTCGCGCAGCTGCGTTATCGTGGGCCAACCCCAACCGATCGGCCAAGCGCTCATTAAAATGTACCCACTCGGGATCAGTTAAGGGCAACGGTTGTATGGCGGTGCTGAAATGCTCGCCCAAATTGGCAAAGTCATATTCAATCGTTGTCTTTTCAAATACTTGCTGCAGCATAAACCCACCTATGAGACTTCCCTTATGTACAATAGCACCTGTACGCTATCCGGGCGGCCCTTGTCATTGTTTTTTTGTTGCTTAACGTAACCAGCTCGCTCAAGCGTTCATGGCCCGCAGCCAAGAGACCCAATGACCATATACCAATGACCACACATGAGCACCTTGGTTTAGCCCATCTCTCTCCCGCCAATTTTGCCATGGCCATGGCAACCGGAATCATTTCGGTGGCTGCCCAGCATTTTGGATATGGGCTTTTGGCTGACGGCTTGTTCTATCTGAACAATCTTATCTACTTTACTGTCACCATTTTAACGCTTCTAAGGCTCTACAAATACCCCAAGCGTTTTTGGCTGATCTGATCAGCCATGCCAATGGATTGGGTTTTTTAACTTTTGTCGCCGCCACCAATCTGTTGGGCACACAGTATTTGCTGATGTACCAAAACGCAACTGCAGGCCTGATTTTCTGGGTCATTGGTATTGCTTCCTGGCTGCTGATCACCTATCTGGTCTTTACCGCCTTGATTATCAAGGAAGACAAACCAGATTTGGCCCATGGCATCAATGGCGCCTGGCTGTTGGCAACGGTCGCCACCCAGTCAGTTGCCATTCTCAGCACTCTGGTGGCAAGTTATAGCACCCCCTCTGTACGCCTAGAGCTCAATTTTGTGGCCTTCTCCATGTGGTTATGGGGCGGCATGCAATATATCTGGATGATGGCCATTATTTTTTATCGCTATAATTTTTTCCGCATGGACGCCAGTGATCTCACCCCCCCTTACTGGATCAACATGGGCGCCATGGCTATCTCTACCCTGGCAGGTTCAACCCTGATAGAACATCCCATCGAAGCACCCTACCTGTTTTCCTTATTGCCTTTTATCAAGGGGTTCACAATTTTCTATTGGGCGACAGCCACCTGGTGGCTCCCCATGTTATTAATTTTGGTGATTTGGCGGCACTGGTATAAACGCTTTCCGGTTCAATATGACCCATTATTTTGGGGGGCGGCCTTCCCCCTGGGCATGTATACCGTCAGTACCCAGCAGCTTAACGCGGCCATGCAGTTTAGTTTTTTGGATGGGCTGGCCAAATTCATGTTTGCTGTCTCCCTGATCACCTGGGGGCTAACCTTTTTTGGCACCTGCAAACGCTGCTGGCTATGGTGCAAGTTCAAATGCCTGGCCTAACGACTGCCCGCGTTATTCGACTTGCCCTGTATCAGTACTATTTTTTTCTGCACGCTGTCGTGCCCGCACTGCCTTTTTAGCGGGGTAGACATAAAAAATGGCACACAGATAAAAACCCAGCGACAACACAATCTCTACCCAGGCGCACCAAACAGAGGCGGGATTGGGATCCGACCACGCCCTTACCACCCCCTCCATGAAATAAAGCAACACTAACATTGCGGCCCATTGCATGGTATAAAGACTGCCTTTGCTCACCCCGCGCAGGGCAAACAACAATGGCACCACTTTAAGGGCCATATAAGAGCCACCTGGACGCAAAGGGGCCCAAGCCAACTCCCAACCTAACCCCAAGATGATGAGCAAGACCAAAAACACAAGAGCGCCGATATGCAAGACGGCACGAAGAGAGCACTTCATACTGTTACTATACTGATTGAAACGTTCAAAGAAAAAGAGAGCAAGGACTACGCATGATGCAACCCAGTCAACCACAGCCACCGGCCGCGCCCGGGGTTACTGCAGAGCAAACGACGACTCAATCTCAAAACCGTTGGCGCGACTTCATTAAATTGGGCCAACACATCGGGCTCAGTCTGGCGCGGCGCAACCTGACTCAGGCTGCCTCTAGCCTGACCTTTACCACCATATTAGCGATGGTACCGCTGTTGACCGTGGTGCTATCCATTTTTACCGCCTTTCCCATCTTTCAAGATTTTCAGCACTCGCTCGAAGACTTCTTAACCTCTAAGCTGATGCCCGATGCGGTCTCTAGCAATGTTATGGAGCACCTTAACGAGTTCACAGCCAAAGCAGCGAGTTTAACAGCAATTGGCAGTATCTTTTTATTTGTCACCTCGGTGATGCTCATATCCACCATCGACAAAGCCCTTAACGATATCTGGCTAGTCAAAGAACAACGCCCCCTGGGCCATCGAATTTTGGTGTATTGGGCCATAGTAACCTTGGGCCCACTGGTTATCGGTGCCAGTTTGTGGGCCAGTAGCATGGTCACCCGGGCTTCATTGGGCTATGTGCAGGCCCTGCCCTTTTTTGCTTCCGTATTGCTCACCGTAATCCCTGTGATTTTGACAGGGCTGGCCTTTGCTGCCCTCTTTGTCTACATTCCCAACTGTCGCGTGCGTTGGCGTGATGCGCTCATAGGCGGCTTTACTAGCGCTATTCTCCTCGAATTGCTACGCGCCGGTTTTGCTTTTTATATCACCAAATTTCCGACCTACACCCTGATTTATGGTGCCTTTGCTACCGTACCCTTATTTTTGTTATGGGTGTATGTGTCTTGGATAGTGGTCATGTTTGGGGCCACCCTGGTAGCCATTATGCCCAATATCAGAAATAAAAACTGGCAAACCAGAAATTACGCGGGTTATCAATTTACCACCGCTTTGCAGCTGTTGGCCATCTTATGGCAGGCGC
>Ga0079225_10001494_pt1 | contig 13123 bp, 9 predicted proteins | sample Poulit2012_FD_76344 | JGI IMG/M metagenome (GOLD analysis project Ga0079225, IMG submission 76344) | Agricultural soil microbial communities from Georgia to study Nitrogen management - Poultry litter 2012 | ecosystem: Environmental > Terrestrial > Soil > Agricultural land | place: USA: Georgia...
TCTAAATGCTCGATAACACTATTAACGAGGTGTACAGGATGATCGATAGGGATTAAATCCTCTATAAAAGGGGGGATAACCAATTCTGTTGTTGATTATATTCTTTAAAATTTGCTTTCATACAATTGATATTTAGCAACATAAAGATATAAAACATTGTTGAATTAACAAAGATAAGATAAGAATATAATTGTTAAAATAAAAATAGCTGCCTCAGTTATGAGACAGCTACACTTTGTTTTTAGTCCTTTAATGGAATATTATTCTTGAAAATTTAAATAAAGCCATAAAAATGTATTGAATATTAATCATACTTTTTTATGGCTTTGAAATTTTAATTCAATGCTTTTTATTTTTCTAAGTAGTATATTCTTCTAAATTAACTTTAACATTTAATAAATGACAAAGTTTAATAATCACTTCTTCGACAAGTGCGTCTGGACAGCTTGCACCAGAAGTAATCATTATTTTTAATTTTTCTTTTTGTGGTAAGTATTGTGTACTTTCTTTTACTAGCTTTTCTTTTAAAGAGTAATGGCTTATTTTTTCAGTGCTTATTAAAGAGGCTTCGTTATTGATAAAATAAGTTGGAAGTTTTTCTTCAATTAATTCTACCAAATGAGAAGTGTTACTGCTGTTATATCCACCTATAACTAAGGCTAAATCTGCTGGATAATCCAACATGCCTTTAACGGCAGATTGATTATCATTTGTTGCGTAACAAAGAGTATCTCTTGTATCTGCAAAGTGTTTTTTAACATTTTCAGGGCTTAAATTATAATGTTGAATCATTGTATGTTTCAAATAATCAGCAATCTCCTGAGTATCACTTGCTAACATGGTGGTCTGATTTACGACACCAATTCGTTCTAAATCCTTTGTTACATCAAATCCTTTAGAGTATTGTTCAGAAAATTCAATATAAAATTCTTCTGAAGGTAATTCTTTGGTAATATACTTCGCTAAGCGTTTTGTTTGCTCTAGGTCTCTTACAATAACGGTGGGAGTGTGTTCTTGAGAATGAGAAAAAGTAGCACGTGTTTCTTCATGTTTGGGTTTTCCATGAACAATTATGGTGTATCCTTCCTTTCCAATACTTCTACTTCTATTCCATACTTTTTCTACAAAAGGACAGGTAGTATTATATTGCTTTGGTTCGATGTTTTTTTCTTTGAGAATATCTTCGATTTCAATAGTAGTACCAAATGCGGGAATTATAACTATATCTTGTTCATTAATTTCATCCCAAGGTATGATTTGTTTTCCCGAAGTGTCCATTATAAATTGAACACCTTCTGCTATTAAATCTGCATTTACTTGTGGATTGTGAATCATTTCACTAAGAAGAAATACTCTTTTATCCGGATTTTCGAATACAGCCCTAAATGCTATTTCAATTGCATTTTCAACTCCATAACAAAATCCAAAATGCCGCGCTAATATGATTTCTAAGGAACCAAAATCTAAAATGCTTGGTTCAAAATCTTTTTTCATGCGGTCTGCTTCTCTTCTTTTTTCTTTTAACTTAGTGATTAAAAAACTTCTATAATGTATAGGAACATCAAAGGTTCTCATAATTTTAATTTTCTATTTTTGGATGATAATCTACAACTTTTAAATAATATAACCTAATTCACTAAAAGTATATTGACGCATCTTTGTAAAATTCCAAATGCTATTTCAGCCATTAAATTCTCACTATCTAAAGTTGGATTTACTTCTGTTATCTCTAAGCAAGCTATTTTATGATGCTGCATAAAGGAGGCAAGCATATCTTCTGCTTCTTTTTCTCTTAATCCATTACGCACTGGAGTTCCCGTTCCTTTTGAAATAGAACTATCAATACTGTCAACATCAAAGGAAATATAAATTTCATCGCAATCATTTAAATATTGTGTTGTTTGTTTCACAATATTTTCAACCCCCTTTTTCCTAACTTCAGAAACAGGAATGACTTTTATGTTGTTTTTTTTAATTATTGATTCTTCCTCTTCTTCAAAATCTCTTAAAGCAATAAATACTATATCTTCTGCCTTGATTTTTGGACTGATTTTACCAATATTTTTTAATTTATCCCAATAATCTTTTGTGTTGTTATCTAATTCATGTCTTTTGAATTTTAAATTATCTTCTGCCAAAGACATAGATAAGGGCATACCATGCATATTTCCTGATGGAGTAGTGTAAGGTGAATGCAAATCTGCATGAGCATCTATCCAAACAACTCCCAATCTTTTTTTCGGATTTGCCATTTTTAAACCAGCAATAGTTCCAGCAGCGGTACTATGATCTCCTGCTAAAACTATTGGAAATAGACCAGAGTTTTTACTTTCTTTTACAGTATTCGCCAAGCGTTCTATAACTGTATATACTCCTTTTATTCTTTTTGCATGTGGTGAAGATACATGTTCATAAAGTACATGATTTTCATTAGGTATTTCTTCAGATGGGATATGAACAAAGAGATTGCTCATAAAATCTAAAGCTGCAATTTTTATGGCATCAACTCCTAAACTAGCTCCTCTAGTTCCAGCTCCAATTTCGGATTTTACTTCTATGAATTTAATATTTTTCATACCTTATATTTTAAGCTATAATTTTATTTTTCCTTATTTTTTTTAGTTTCTTTATCTTCTCTTAATTTTATATCTTCAGACTCTCCATTTTCTTTTTCATCCTTTTCTCTTCTTTTTAAGCTATTAAATGATTTTTTATATGCAATACTCAAGCCTTGCCTTGCAACAGTTTTTCCGTATAAAACATCATATTGACTATTTCTAAAAACACCTAATCTTACTTTGCCATCTTCAGTGACATAATACTGAATTCGAAAATCTCCCATAAAATCATTACTACTACTTTCGGCTTGTAATTTTCCCCAATCATAACTGCCTTCTACTTCAACATATAGTCTATTACTCAAAAAGTTTTTTCGTAATTGCACACCTGCTTCATTTCTATTTAAATAGTGCAATTCTTCTAAATTTTGCTTTTGTGTAAAGTTATAATTTTTGTACTTAATACCAATATCTAAATCTTCAATACCTAAGGCTTTATTTGCTAAATGTGTAATTTGACTTGAAGCAACGGAGGAAACTATTTCACTCATATTGTTGATAGATCCAGAAGCTATATTAGCATTACTAAGCCCCTCACTTGGGATAAATTGTTCTAATAATAATAAAGAACCAATTTGATTAATCAACTCTTTAGTATCCTGATTGATTCTTTGAAGGCGTTGATATGCTAATGATCCTAAGCTTCTTCCTTCTTCTAAAGAGATTTGGAAATTGAAAAGCGGATCTGATAATGGACCATCCATTGCTAATTGTACTACAACTGGTTGCGCTATTTGAGCATCTCGAATCTCTTGATTAGATAAACTCATACGCTCAGCTTCAGTACTTATCAAATCATAAAGACGTGCTTTAACAATGGTGTAAGCTTTAATATCTAATAACGCATTCCAAGGATTTCCATCCCATTTTATTACACTGTTAGGGTAAAGTATAAAATTCTTGCGAAAATTTAAAACATCTAATTGTCGAAATACAAAATCATAATTCCCGCTTTCAATAGTATAAGTTCCATGCATTTTAAGTGCATCACCTGTATTATAAGCCAATTGAATAAAACCGTTTCCTCGTGCTACGATTTTGTCCTTTAATGCTTCATCTAATATTAAATTAAGCTCTACATCACTATTAACTGAAGCTTGTAGGTTAAAATGAATATCATTTTTATTTATCTTAGTAGTTGAGGTAGTAGTAGCTTTATCTTTATTTTTTGTTTCTTCTTTGAAATTTATAAAAGTGTAATTATTAATAGCAGCGTCACCTTTTACTATTACATAAAACTTTGAATTTTTTAAAGGAGTAGCATTGATGTCAATAAATAAGTTTTCCAATGCTCCTCGTGCTTGTATGTATAATTTACTCTGTACATCTCCATAAAAATACGGATTTTCTTTAATTCCTAAATCTAATACTTGTAAAGAGTCGCTAGCTAAATTGAAATTAATATCCCAATCTTTCCAGTTTTTATTCTTTAATTCTAAATCGGCTTGTGCCTTATTGTTATTTTTATCAGAAATTGTAAAATTACTACTTGCCCAGACATTATCTTGAATACTAAAGTCTAAAGACGGAATCGAATATGCAACCCCAGTGAAAACAGGAGTAAACTCCAAGTCCTTTGCAGATAAACTCCCTTTCCAGATAGGTTTAAACTTGCTGCCTCCTAAAAATAAGCTACCATTTAATATGCCAGAAATATCCCTCAATTGCCCTTCGGTGTATTGATTTAATAAAGTTCCGGGGAATTTCTTTAACTGAATATGCAAAGAATTGTTTTTATTTTCATCCCAATAAAAGTCTCCGTGCCAATTAAGTGTTCCGGTGTTAGCTAAAGAACTTTTTTTCCAAAAAATCTTATTATTTTCTAGATCTATAAAACCTTCACTATTGAGCTTTCCAACACTCTGTTCCTTGATTTTTATATCTGAACTTGTTAAATTAAAATCTAATAATCCATTTTTATTTGTTTCGTTAGAATACTCTAGATTTCCTGATAATAAACCATCAATAGGATAGTTGAGTTCTGGTAAGAATGCATTTATAGTACCTAGATTAAATTTTTCTATTTGTAATTTATGTACGTTTTTTGAGGCTTTTTTAGTACTTGCAATATGTAGTGATTGATTGTTGCTTGTAAAGGAAATAGGATTAATAAATAAATTCTTTTCCTTCAGGTGAATATGAAAATTTTCAGAACTATTAGGAAAATTCCAAGTTTCTGTTTTTAAATCTAAAGAAGAGGCTAGGATTTTCATTTCATATCATGTAAATCCCCAAATAATAAAGATTGTGCATTTATATTACTGATATTATTAGATGTACCACTGTTTATTTTAAATAAAATGCCATCTTCTGCTTTATTCATAGTAAAGTAAAAATCATTTACCCACTCCTGAGAGTTTAGAATGATGTGTTCCACTTCTGTAAGCGCATTTAAATGAGATTTATTGAAACTTCCTTTAGAATGTAAATGATTAAAAGAAATGTTTTGCCAATCTATTTTATCAGAATGCATATTCCATTCCAATATATCTTTTTCGGTATCTATTTCAATAAATACCTTTTGCTGTCCTTGGAGTTTTAAATTAGGGAAAATAGCATTAATTAAGCCGCCATTTGCCTGGTAAACTATTTGAGTGTTTAGATATAGTGGATTTTGAAGAGGATTAATACTTTCTTGTTTTTCAAAAAACTTTTCTTTAAAAAAATCTTTAAAATATGCCCAATCTGTTGTTCTCCATCTGCCTTTAATGTATCCTTGTAAATCTTCTGCACTTAGAGTTATTGTTTGTAAACCCTGTTTTTCTTCATAAACTATATTAAGGTCCTTATAATAATCCTGCTCTTTAATGTTTTTAGCTTGAAGAATTTGTAATTCACCGTAGGAGCCTTCAGGTTTTTTTGTGAAATCAATAATGTTTTTTCCTTTTAAAATGATTGGATTATCTTCGAAAATAGCATGCCAAGGTGCCAAAGCGAGTCGTTCAATATTGTTATTAATTTTCCAATTTGCACCTTCTGCATTTTTATTAAATTCTATTTGACTGTGTAAGTTGATGTTAGAATCATAAATATCAACGAAAGAAGTGAAAGATTTACTGTTACCTTCTGCTTGAACAAAAATTGGTTGTATTAATTGATTGTTCAAATGTAGTTCATGAATAGCTGTGTTAAGTTTATAAACTACTTGTTGATTAATAGAATAATTTTTTATTGTTGCCTTTCCTGAAACTGTTAAAGTGTTATCTTCAGGAATCCAAGGATTTAAAAGAAGTTGATCAAAAGATATTTCACTGTTTTCTATAATACTTTTATCTAAATAAAAAGGATATTGTAAATGAATGTTTGCATTTACATCTCCTAAATTACTTTCTAGAATACCCTTAAACTTAAGGGAATCAAAAGAAAACTGTAGATTTCCTCGGCTTTTTAAAGAGCTGATATTTTTTGTTATTTGATTTAAATCATTTCCTACATCATAATAAGATATTCCAGTCCCATTTGATTTTAATTCGAAATTATTAAATGTATATACTGCATGTTCAATATCAGGTAAACCTACAATTTCAAAATCGGAAATTACTGTACTCGCATTATCGAATGCTTTAGCGTTTCTTCCTCTTAGATGATTTGTAGGACCTTCGAAGCTACCACTTATTCTATGTGTATTATGATTTAACCTATCTAAACTGTGCGAAAAAACATTTAAGTCTTTCCAAGATACATAAGAGCCAGGATGAATATTACCTCGCATTGTTACTTCTTCATTGTAATTTAAAAATGCTGGAAATTGTTCATACTCCATGGAATAATCTCCAAAAATCCTTGAATATAATGTATTTAACTTTATATCTTCGCAGTTGATTAATTGAGGACTGACCATGACGTTCATTTCTAGGGATGTAATGCCTAAGCCTGATCTTTCCATTGCCTTCAATGATTGTATCTGACTACGTAAGGTATCCCCTTCAATATATACGTTTTTTAAAATAGTGTGAATATCTTTTATGGCTAAATTTTGATAATCAAATAAATGCTCTTTGTAGCTTCGGTTAGGATATCTTAATAAAAAATTACCATCAATTAATTTGCTTTGTTTGATTGTAATTTCCCAATTATTGGGGTTGAATGGTAGTTTTAGCTTTCTATCTGCTTTATCGTCAATACCTAAAATATCTTGAACCTGATGTAAAATAGTGTCATTGCGTAAAATTCCAACATATACATTGGGGTTTTCGAAGCGTATGCTATTTATCAGTATTTTTTTATCTAAACTGCTCCATTTTTTTAGTTTTAATTGGATATTTGGAATTTGAATATCCACCATATTGCCTTTTAAACTATCTGCATATACTAAGGTGAAATCCTTTATATTAAATTTTCCTTTGATTATTTCCCAATTGTTTTTATTTTTCGAATTGTTTTTCTTCTTTTTTAAAAAGGAATAGTTCCATTTGTCACTTGAACTTGGTCGGGAAAGAATAAGTTTGATTCCTTCTACATCTAGAGAGTTTGGCAAAGCTCGTTTTTTCCAGAAGTTTATGGATAAAACGGAAAATTTAAATGATTTTATTTTAAGAAACTCTTCATTTGATGGATTATTGATGTGAATATTGTAAAATGCGATACGTCCATAGGGAACAAAGGCTACACTATCAATTTTTACATCTGTACCTAATTGTTTAGAAAAGTTTTCGATACCGTATTTTAAGATTCTTTGCTGCATTTTTGGAGAAGAAAATAATAAATGCAAGCCCAGTCCCACCAAAAGGAGGAAAATAATGAGGAAAGAAAAAATACGAAAAATCTTTTTCACTTTAATTTTATATTGCTATGCAAAGTTACTAAATAGCAATCGGAATACTGATATAAAATCATTTTAAATATACAAAGAAATTTCCATTAGATTTTACAATAAAAAAAGAAAATTGATTGGCTTTATATAAATTGGTTTTAATTTTATTCTTTTACGTATATTTGCTTGATTATTAATTTTAAATATGGATACCTTCTTAGAAATTCTTAAATATACCATTCCAGCAATTGTAATTCTTATTTCCAATGTTATAATTGTGAATAAATTCCTAATTAGTACTATTAAAAAGAAACAAATTGCATTGTTTCAACAAGGAATGGAAACTACATTACCCTTAAAAATGCAGGCATATGAACGTTTGACAGTATTTCTAGAGCGTATTCATCCTAGAGAAATCATCCCAAGAGTATATTATAAAGGAATGACTGTGAAAGAAATGCAAATTGCTTTAGTAACTTCTATAAAGGCGGAGTATGAGCATAACTTATCACAACAAGTTTATGTTTCTCCGGAGGTTTGGAGAACTGTACAAACAGTAAAAGAACAAGAACTTGTAATGATTAATTCTATTGCTGAACAAATGAATCCTGACGCTTCAGCAAATGAACTACATAAAAGAATACTAGAATATTTAGTTTCTGGAACAAATGATGAATCTACACCACGAGAGATTGCTTTAGAATTGATAAATAATGAAGCAAAAATGGTGCTAAGTATGAATTATTAAAATTGCCATTTTGAAAAAAGCCATTAATTTAAAATCCATTATTCAAGTTCTTATATTTTTATCACTAGGAATTGCATTAGTGGTATGGAAATACAAGGGATTAGAAGCATCAGAGAAAGAAGCAATGTATGAAAGTTTTAAAAACATCCGTTGGATATGGATGCTTCCCATTGTAATAGTAGGCTTTTTTTCGCATTTTTTTAGAGCGCTTAGATGGAAACAACTCTTAGGTACTATGGATATGCATCCTAGTACAACAAATATAACGCTTTCTGTTCTAATAGGTTATTTAGGAAATACAGTAATTCCTCGTTTTGGGGAAGTAGCAAAATGCACTATTTTAGCAAAGTATGAAAAGCTTTCCGTAGATAAGCTTGTGGGAAGCATACTTGCAGAAAGAGCTTTTGATTTAGTTTGTTTACTTTTGGTTTTTGTTATTACACTATGGTCAGAATTTCATACTATTTTACCTTTTGCTAATGATTTAAAGAGAAGTATTATAGATTTTATTGCTGGATTATCATTCTTTTGGACAATTAGCATTGTTTTGTTAATTATAGGATTTTTCGTATTTTTAAGTAAATGGTTATTGCCTAAAATCAAAAACTCTAAGTTAGGTGTTTTTATTACAGGAATAGGAGAGGGCTTAAAATCTATATTTTACGTTAAATCTGTATGGCTATTTATACTAAATTCTCTAATGATATGGGTTTGTTATACAACCATGGCTTATATTGGCTTTTTAGCAATCCCTGGATTAGAAGATTTGTCCTTAATGGCAGCTTTATCAGTAATAGCTTTTGGAAGTATTGCAATGATTATAACACCAGGTGGAATTGGTGCTTATCCCGCAATTATAGCTAGTTTATTGGTGCTTTATGGGATTAATCAAGGTCTAGGTTTGGCTTATGGATGGGTGAGTTGGAGTGCCCAAACAATTGTAGTAATAATTTTTGGTTTTGCCTCTTTAATCTTATTACCTTTAGTAAATAAAACAAATAAGAAAGATGAAAAACTTGGTTAAAATTCAAGATAAAATTCTAAAGAAAGAAGCTTTAATAAAACGTTTAAATATCTGGAGATTAAAGAGCGACAGCATAGTTATTACTAATGGTTGTTTTGATATTTTGCATAAAGGACACATACAGTTATTAGCGGAAGCTGCTGATAAAGGAAATAGATTGATTGTAGCTTTAAATGCTGATGAGTCTGTAAGAAGATTAAAAGGCACAGAAAGACCAATAAAGAATCAAGAGAGTAGAGCCTTGATATTAGCTTCTTTACAATTTGTGGATGCAGTGGTTATTTTTGAAGAAGATACTCCTTTAGATTTAATAAATGTTTTACAACCTGATGTATTGGTAAAAGGAGGCGATTATACCGAAGAGGAAATTATAGGAGCTAAGGAAGTGCGTAAAAATGGTGGAGAAGTTTTTATTGTACCCTTGATTCCAAACAGTAGTACCACTTCTATTGTGAGAAAAATTAAAAAAGATTGAATTCATGGGAATTGAAATATTAACAGATAGAATATATAGTTTTTTAGGAGAGATTACAGATCCTGAAATTCCTGTAGTTAGTATTTTAGACCTTGGTATTGTAAGGGATGTTATATTACATGGGGATAAACATGTTGAAGTTGTAATTACACCTACATATTCTGGATGTCCAGCTATGGATATGATAAGCATGCAAATTCGTATGAATCTTATGAGTCGTGGATTTGATAAAGTAGATATAAAGCAAGTTTTATCACCAGCATGGACAACTGATTGGATTAGCGAAGAAGGGAAGCGAAAAATGAAGGCATATGGTATTGCTCCCCCTCAAAGATTGGCTAAAAATGAAATGTCTTTATTTGAAAAAGATGAAGTGCCTTGTCCTCGTTGCGATTCAAATGCAACTACATTAATAAGTGAATTTGGTTCAACAAGCTGTAAAGCACTTTTTAGATGCTTGAATTGTAAAGAGCCTTTTGAATATTTTAAGTGCCATTAATCAGTAATTATTTATGATTTCAGCTGAATAAAGATGGATTATCTTTGTTTATATCAGAAGGGCGCTCTTTTCCTAAATGTTTATAAGCCTTATCAGTAACTTCTCTTCCTCTTGCCGTTCGAATAATATAACCTTCCTGCACTAAATAAGGCTCATACACTTCTTCTATAGTGCCAGTTTCTTCTCCTACTGCAGTAGCAATATTATTAATGCCAACAGGTCCTCCTTTAAATTTATCAATTAATGTTAATAGGATTTTATTATCCATTTCATCTAAGCCATTTTCATCCACTTGAAGTGCTTGAAGTCCAAATCTGCTGATTTCCATATCAATATGGCCTGAACCTTTAACCATAGCAAAGTCTCTAATCCTTCGTAGTAGACCATTTGCTATTCTTGGAGTACCTCGACTTCTGGTAGCTATCTCTAAAGCAGCATCATTATCAATACCTATATTTAGTATAGTTGCTGATCTAAGTATGATATTTTTAATAGTTTCAGCTGGATAATAATTTAAGCGCGATTTGATACTAAAACGAGAGAGTAGAGGACTAGTAAGTAATCCAGAACGTGTTGTAGCTCCAACAAGTGTGAAAGGAGCTATTTCTAATTCATAAGATCTGGCAGCTGGTCCAGAATCAACTACTATATCTATTTTGAAATCCTCCATGGCAGCATATAGGTACTCTTCTACCACTACGTTAATCCTATGAATTTCATCAATAAACAAAACATCTCTTTCTTCTAAATTCATTAAAATTCCAGCTAAATCACCTGGTTTATCTAAAATTGGGCCACTTGTTTCTTTTATGTTTGTGCCTAATTCATTGGCTACAATTCTCGATAATGTAGTTTTTCCTAAACCTGGAGGCCCATGAAATAAAACATGATCTAATGGTTCTCCGCGCATATTTGCAGCTTGTATAAATATACGTAAATTCTCTATTAATTGTGCTTGACCTGTAAATTCACCTATGGATTGTGGACGAATACTGTTTTCAAACTCTTTTTCTTTGGAGCTTAAAGGATTGTCATTATTTCTTAAAATATCACTCATAAATTAGCTGTAAATTTAACGTAATAAAGTAACATCTCCTGAAAGATATTCTTTTTTTCCGAAAGGATCAATAACTGTGATTTCCCAAATATAGGTACCAACATCCGCTTTCTTGCCTCCTTTATAATATCCATCCCATTCTGGATTGTTTTTATTATGTGATTGATATACCAATGCACCATATCTGTCGTATATTTTAAATTTTTGTATGACAGCATATCCTACTATTATTGGTCTAAATACATCATTAATACCATCTCCATTTGGAGAAAATCCAGAAGGAACAAATACCGTACCTTTATCAACTACAGTAATGCTAACAGCTGCTGTATCTTTGCAACCATGATCCGTAGAACCTTCTAAAACATAATGATATTCACCGATATCAGGAAAATCAGCCGCTGGTTGGGCCTGATAAGGATCAGATAGAAAATCGGAAGGATGCCAATGATAATATGTTGCTCCGCTTCCTCGTAGATTGAATGGGTAGCCTTTTACAATAATTGTATCATTTCCTGCATCTATATTTAAATAATCTATTGTAACTTCTTTTTGGATTGAATCTCTACAGCCTTTATCATTCCCACTAACTAAAGTAACATTTTTAAGTCCGCCAGGAAAATCAAAACTAAATTGAGGATTTTTTACACTTGAACTACCTTCATTATTAAAATTCCATTTCCAGTAATTTACATTTCCTAAAGAGCTAAAACTATTATCTAAAAACTGCAAAGTGTCTCCCGGACATAAGCTTCCGTTCCATTCAAAATCAGTAGAAAAATCAGGATAAATCCAAACTTCTTTTTCGATACTATCGGCACAGGTGCTACCAGGATTTACTACTAATTTGACATTGTATTTTCCGGTATCTGGAAAGGTATAAATAGGTTCGAATTCAGTAGAAGTTGCACCAGGAACACCAAAGTCCCAAAAATATTCAAATCCCCCAGATGAATTATTCTGAAATTCTACTGTTTTCCCATCACATACTATTTGATGCACCCCAGGCGTATCCGCTAATTCTGGAATATTTGCAACAACTGCTTTAGAGCAATTTGTTATTACGAACTGTATATCTCTTGTGTATTCTGCAATTATTTGATTATTTCGCCATTCACTTACACAGACAGTTACAATAAATCGTCCCATTATATTAGGAGTTCCCGTCATTATTCCTGTTATAGGATCGATTTGTAAAGGAGGTATTCCTGATACAGGGTAATTTGCTGTATAAGGAGGTATATAATTAACAGAATTATATGGAGGAGGACTAATATTTGATCCTTCCGGTTTAGGATCCAAAGGCGAACCACCAATTTTAGCATAACAAAAGGAGTAACTTAATGAGTCACCATCAGGATCTATAGCAGAAAAATCATAAATAAAAGGATTGTTTGCACATATAATTTGAGGAGGAACTTTGTTGAAAATAGGACTGTTATTTGTGCAATTACTACCTGTCCATCCTGGAATTTTCGCATAATATGAAATGCCCACATTTCCTGGATTAGTAATATTACTTATACTAGCGTTCCTGCAACATCTTTGTGAAACTATATAATATCCATTAGGGTTCGGAGGAAGTGTTTTTGTAAAAACAAAACTCTGTTTTTGCATACAAGTATTTGGATAATTATTAATGCAATCATTACTGAAGTTAGGATCCACAAGACCTTTTTCCTTATATCTAACTTCACCGCTTGTAAATAAAGTAGGTTGATTACCTGCTGTATATATTGCATAAAATGCAGGGTTGTCTTGTATAATGGCTTGTGGTTCACCGTCTAAACAGTCTTGGTAAAAGTTGATCGTAAATTCAAAAGTGTTATTTCCAAGACATTTATAGCTAATATCTCCTCCAATAATATGAGAAGCAAAACTTAAATTTCTTAATGAAAAGATAAAGATGAAAAAAATCCAACGTAATAGCATTGTTTCATGTCTTATAA
>Ga0079225_10001495_pt1 | contig 13122 bp, 7 predicted proteins | sample Poulit2012_FD_76344 | JGI IMG/M metagenome (GOLD analysis project Ga0079225, IMG submission 76344) | Agricultural soil microbial communities from Georgia to study Nitrogen management - Poultry litter 2012 | ecosystem: Environmental > Terrestrial > Soil > Agricultural land | place: USA: Georgia...
GTAAAAAACTTAAAATGTTTTCCACAACAGCTTTTAAACCATAAAAATCCATTGTTTTATTATCTGAATTCCATGCATTTTTTATCTCATATCCACTGGTCCAAAAAGCTAAAACTTCTTTTTCAATATAAATATTCTCTTTAGGTTGATGATACGTTTTTCCAAATTCAAAGATTTTTAAGCTATCTAATTGACGATTTAAATTATATGCAATTACAGCTAATCCACTTTGCAATATGGAAGGGCGCATAGTATCTAAACCTTTAGAAATAGAGTTTAAAAGTGGTACTAAATCCTTTCTATCTTGAAAATTTTGGCCATTTGTTAAAGAGTTTGTCATGATTTCAAAAAAACCTTGACCTATTAAAATATCACTAATTTTATTTTTTTCTTTCCTGCTATGTTCTGGTTTTAAAGGACGTAGAGGTATTTGAATTTGTTCTGGAATAGGAATTGCATTTAATCCATCAATTCGAATTACTTCTTCCACCAAATCTGCAGCACAGTGCATATCTTGATTAGTATGATGTACTTGAACATGAATAGAATCCTCTTGTACTTTTACCTCATAAAAACCTAAATGCTTAAATAGTGCTGCTGTTTTTTCTAAATCATAGCTTTTGCCCACTAATTTTTCTAAATAATTGCGTTTTAAAGAAATAGTACGCATATTATTTATAGTATTTACTGCTTTTTTCAAAAAAGGGCTAGCTATTTTTGCATTAGCATACTTTTCAAGTAAATATATAGCTCTTGCTAAAGCCTTATCTATTTGTGCAAATGGGATTCCTTTTTCAAAATGAACAGCAGCATCCGTTCTTAATTGATGGCGCATAGAAGTTTTTCTGATAGATTCCGCTTGAAAGTAAGCACTTTCTAAAAAGATACTCTTTGTATCTTCTTTTACACCAGAATTCAAACCTCCATAAACCCCTGCTATGGCTAAATTTTCATTGCCATTTGTAATCATAAGATCTTCTGCATGCAATTCAATTTTACTATTATCCAGGGTAGTAAACTTTTCTTTTTCAACAGCCTCTTTTATTACTATTTTCTCCGTTTTAAATGCGTTCAAATCAAAAGCATGTAAAGGATGTCCCATTTCATGTAAAACATAATTCGTAATATCCACTACATTATTAATTGGATTTAAGCCAATAGCTTTTAGTGCATTTTGCATCCATTTAGGAGATTCCTTAATTTCAATATCCTTTAATACGACACCAGAGTAGTAGGGACACTTTTCCGTATTTTCTATTATAATTTCTAGAGAGTTTTCTCCAGATAAGGTATCCAAACTTTTACTTTCAGGCCATTGTATTTCCCAGTTATCATCTTTATGATACTTCCAATATGCCACAACATCCTTTGCAACGCCAATATGGCTAAAAGCATCACTTCTATTTGGAGTTAAACCAATTTCTATTTGTATATCAGCTTCTTCTAATTGAAAATAGGCCGCAGCTGTTTTTCCTACTTCTGCATCTTCAGGGAGAACCAAAATTCCACTGTCATCATCATTCCAATTAATTTCTTTACCTGAACAAATCATACCATGACTTGCTTCTCCTCTTAATTTTGCTTTTTTAATAGTAAAAGGCTCATGTCCTTCTGCATAGATTTTACTACCAACTGTTGCTACAACAACTTTTTGACCACTTGCAACATTGGGAGCACCACAAACAATTTGTACAGGATCTTCTTCACCGATATTAACTGTTGTAACTTTTAATCGATCTGCATTGGGATGTTGTTCACAAGTAAGCACTTCTCCAATTTTAAAACCTTCCATACTCCCGGGAATTTGTTCTATTGCTTGAAGTCCTTCTACTTCTAAACCAATATCTGTTAAAATATTACTTAGTGTATCTATGTCAATTTTTTCTGGCATATATTGACTGAGCCATTTATATGAAATAAGCATATTCTATTATTCTGTATAATCGCTCCAAAGTTACTCTAAAATTTTGTTTTTCAAGACAAGTTATTGAAAAATCCGTAAGTTTAAAAGGCTTCTTTTTTATTCAGCTTTACGTAATTCCAAAATTTAAATTTTATCTTTGGCTTTTGTAATGATGGAAATATTTGAATTTAAAAAAAGCTTGGAAGAAGGTGCTACAATATTATATAATACTGATACAGTATTAGGTTTAGGTTGTGATGCTCGCTCTTTAGTTGGGATTGAAAAAATTTCTACTATTAAACAAAGACCTAAGGATAAAAGCTATATAGTTTTAGTAGCAAATTTAAAGATGTTAGAGTTTATTGTTGGTCCGGTTACTAAAGAAATAATCGAAAAGATGCAACATGTAGAACGTCCCACTACATTTATATTCTCGACATTTAAAAATCTTCCTGATGCTATATCAGGACATCATCGTAGTATTGCTATTCGCTGGACGCAAAATAAAAAACTACAAGAATTTATTGAAGAATTGGGTTTTCCTTTAATTTCTACTTCGGCAAATATTTCTGGGAATAAAAGTCCTAAAAATATAGAAGAAGTTGATGAGATTATTAAAAATTCTGTGGATATAGTTTTACCTCATTCCTTTGATGGAACCGGACAAGCATCCAAGATAATTAAAATTACAAAAAATGGATCTTTAGAAATTATTAGAAAATAGGATGGACAATAAATTGAGTAATTTTACTCTCTTACTAACTTACAAAATGTATATTCGCAAATTTTAAAAACATAAGAATGACAAATAATTTTTATTCTCTTATTGCAAATCAGTTGCACTTACCTGAAAAAGGAGTAAAAGCAGTATTAGAATTATTAGAAGAAGGAGCTACTATTCCTTTTATTGCACGTTATCGTAAGGATTTAACCGGAGCAATGGATGAGGTGCAAATTCAGAATATTCAAGAAAGATTTAAATTTGAAAAAGAATTTGCAGAAAGAAAAGAATTTATTTCTAAAACTATAAAGGAACAAGAAAAATGGACAGAAGAGATTGAAAAATCATTAGAATCTGCTAAGACTTTACAAGAATTAGAAGATATTTATTTGCCGTTTAAACCCAAACGTCGCACAAGAGCTCAAAAAGCTAGAGAAGCAGGATTAGAACCTTTGGCGTTATGGATTATGGAAGAACCTGAAGAAGATTTAGAAGAAAAAGCTAAAGACTTTGTCCAAGGTGAAATTGAAGATATTACAGCTGCTTTATTAGGAGCACGTTATATTATTGCAGAGCAGATGAACGAAAATGCAGAAATACGTGCAGCCTTAAGAAAGTTATTTGAAAACCAGGCCGAAGTTATTAGTGAAGTAGTTGAAGCAGAAAAAGAAAAAGGAGCGAAATATAAAGATTACTTTGAGTATTCTGAATCTGTAAAAAGCATTCCTTCTCATAGGATTTTAGCTATTTTACGTGGCTTTATGGAAGGAGTTTTAAAAATGAGTATACATCCGGATGAAGAAGCTGCAGTTGAAATAATTAAAAAGCAATATATTCAAAAACAAAACAAAGCATCGGAATTTTTAGAAAAAGCTGCTAAAGATGCCTACAAAAGAATGTTGCAACCAAGTTTGGAAAATGAAATTAGAGCGCAGTTGAAAACAGAAGCAGATGATGAGGCAATTGAAGTGTTTTCAGAGAATTTAAGACAATTATTACTTTCCTCACCTTTGGGAGGGAAATCCTTACTAGCTATAGATCCGGGTTATAGAACAGGTTGTAAAGTTGTTGCTTTAGATAAGCATGGGAGTTTTTTAGAGGATACTTTAATTTATGTACACGAAAAAAATCATAAATTATTAGAAGCGGAAGAGAAAGTACGTGGATTTATTCAAAAATATCAACTTGAAGCTGTTGCAATAGGAGATGGAACGGCTGGAAGAGAGACAGAAGCTTTTATTAAACAACTAAATTTAAATATTCCTGTATTTTTAGTAAATGAAGATGGAGCTTCAATTTACTCAGGATCTGAAATAGGAAGAGAAGAATTTCCAAGTCAAGATATTACAGTCCGTGGTGCAATTAGTATTGGTAGAAGATTGATGGATCCATTAGCGGAGCTTGTTAAAATTGATCCGAAAAGTATTGGAGTGGGGCAGTATCAGCATGATGTAAATCAAGTGAAATTAAAAGATAAACTAGATCTAGTTGTTGAAAGTTGTGTAAATGCTGTTGGAGTAAACTTAAACACTGCTGGAAAATATTTATTGCAATATGTGAGCGGTATTGGTCCAAGTGTTGCCGATAATATTGTAAAATACAGAACAGAAAATGGTTCTTTTAAAAATAGGAAAGAATTATTAAAAGTAAAAGGTTTAGGCCCTAAAGCTTATGAGCAATGTGCAGGATTTTTAAGAATTATGGATGGTGATAATGCTTTAGATGCAAGTGGAGTACATCCAGAAACATATGCTATTGTTGAAAAAATGCTGGGAGATTTGGGATTACAACTACCAGAAATATTAGGAAATAAGGAGAAAATTGCAAAAATTCCAGTGAGAAATTATATCAATGAAGAAATTGGCTTATATACTTTAGAAGATATTTTAAAAGAATTAGAAAAGCCAGGTCTTGATCCTCGTGGGCCTTTAGATTCCTTTGAATTTGCAAATATATATTCAATAGAAGAAGTGCAAGTAGGAATGAAATTACCAGGAATTGTAACAAATTTAACTCGCTTTGGAGCTTTTGTAGATATTGGAGTTAAGCAGGATGGTTTAGTACATATTTCAGAAATTGCAAATCGATTTATTGAAGATCCTTCAGAGGTGTTAAAATTAAATGATAAAGTGGAGGTTATTGTATTGGAAGTGGATATTGCGAGAAGTAGAATTTCTTTATCGATTAAACAAGCACAAGAAAACTATAATAAAACTACGCAGAATAGAAAAAAGACAGATAGGCGAAAAACTACTGAAGGGAAAAATAGTATGCAGGATGCTTTAATGGCATTAAAAGGAAAGTTTGGAAATTAAAGCTTTTTCTCCATTTGCATGAATAAGATGAAGTGATTGAAAATAAAGATGATAAAAAAGGAAGCTACAAAGTTCCTTGTAACTGCTGCTTCCTTTTTTATTTAAATTTAATTATAAATCCTCATTTTATACTTAGAATTCTTCTTTGCCTTCAGGTAAAATAATTGTAAATGTACTTCCCTTTCCTAAAGTGGAATCTTCTTTTATTTCACCTTTATGTAAATGTATAATTTGCTTTGTTAAAGCTAAACCTATTCCGTGCCCTTTATTTTCAGTACATTCTTTATTTTGGTAAAAAGCTTGGAATATTTTATCCTGTTCTTCTTTAGCAATTCCTCTTCCACAATCTTGAAAGGAGAGCATAATAGTATTATCTGAACTTTTATTTATTGAAATAGTGCAAGTTTTATCTTGTGAGTATTTATAAGCATTTTCTATAAGATTTAAAAATGCTTGTTGCATTAAATGAGAATTTCCCTTATAAGTATAAGTTGTTGCATCTTGAGGAAGTTTTGCATAATGTATATTTATTTGTGCATCCTTATATGCATTTTCTATTTTTTCTTTGCTTGCTCCTAATAACTCATCAATTCTAAAAGGGGAAAAGTTGATTTGCGATAAATCATATTGTGCTTTTGCAAGATCTATTAGTGATTCAAACAAAGTTTTTATTTTTAAAGCATCAGATTTTATTGAAGATAATACCATTTGAATATCTTTATCTTTGAATTGTTCCTCTGCTATTTCTATTTCCATTAACAAAGCTGCTAGGGGAGTTCTAAATTCATGTGAAATATGTGCAACAACATCTTTTTGTGCTTGGAAAGAACTCTGTAAGCGATTTAAAAGATTATTAAATATTCTACCTAATTTTGCAATTTCATCTTCATATTTTTTAATAGGAATTCATTTATTCAAATCGCTGACTTGAATTTTATCAATAGCAATTGTCATATTTTTTAAAGGCCGTAAAGAATAAATAGCGAAAATACTTGTAATAATAAATACAAGGCCGGAAAGACCAAAAATCAGCCATAGGCTCGTTCTTTTTTGATTTTCTAAATGTGCATAACCAAAACCATCAAATGAAGCAGCGGTTATTATATAAGTTGTATTTTCGAAAGAATAAGGAATAGCAATAACTTGCCAATCATCTTGATAAAAATGATGCATACCATATTTTAATGCTTGTTCCAACATTTCAGGAGTTTCCTTTACAAAATCTATTTCAACTGCATCATGATAAATTAATTCAAATGGAGCCTTATAAATTGCAACTTCTACTTCATGAATTGTCGCTCGATTGCTTTTGTAAATTGCACTGAGCGTGTTTGGATTTACTTTTTCTTTAAAAAATAAATCTGCCTTTGTTTTTGCTTCTTTCTCTAAAACCTCAAAAAACTCCTTCTCTCTATTCTTTGCACTGTTCCAATAGGAAATAACAGCAAAACTTGATAAAGTAAGAATCGCTAGAAAAGAAAATAAGATTATTAGTTTGTTTTTTAAAGTCATTTTTTTTGTTCTAAAATAAAACCTAATCCAGTTCTAGTATGGATTAATTTAGTAGGAAATGGTTTATCTATTTTTTGTCTCAAATAGTAAATATATACATCTATATAATTTGTTCCCGTATCAAAATCTGTATTCCAAACTGCTTTTGCAATTTCTTTTTTACTTAAAACAACTTCCGGATTTTTCATAAAGTATTGCAATAGCTCAAATTCTTTTGCTGTTAATTCAATAATTTTATTGGCTCTCATAAGAGATTTTCTTTTACTATCCAATTCTAAATCAGTATATTGTAAAACTGAAGTGGTTTTATTATTTTGAGATACTCTTTTTAAAAGAACTTCAACTCTTGCTATTAATTCTTTCATTGCAAAAGGTTTTACTAAATAATCATCAGCACCAGCATCAAAGCCTTTTAATTTTTCATCAGTTTCTCCTAAAGCAGTGAGCATTATTATAGGTAGGTCTTGATTTTCTTTTCGCAACCATTGCGCTAATTCAATTCCATCCATATGAGGCATTAAAATATCAGTAATCAAAAAATCATAATGATTTTCTTTCAATAATTCCTGCGCAATTAATCCGTTTTTAGTTCTATCAATAGGATATCCTTTTTGTGCAAATCCTTTTTGTATGAGTAAAGCCAATCTGTCATCATCCTCAGCTAATAAGATTTTTACTTGATGTCTCATAGAAGTATTTTATAAATGCTAAGATAAAAATTTATAAATAGAATGATGGAAACAAACAAAGTTCCTATTTTTTATAACAAAAAGCATTGAATTTTAATAAAATGTATATTTGACTATTCTATAGTACAAAAATTAATAAAAATTGCTTAAATTTGTGGCGAAAAAATCTTTTCATAAGAATAAGATATTACTATAAATTTCTATAAAAGCACAGAAATGTCACATTCAAAAATTTATTACACTTTAACGGATGAGGCTCCTATGTTAGCCACACATTCATTTTTGCCTATAGTTAAGGCCTTTACAAAGCATGCAAATATTGATATTGAAATAGCAGATATTTCCTTAGCTGGAAGAGTTTTAGCCAACTTTCCTGAATCCTTGAAAGAAGATCAAAAGGTTTCTGATGCTTTAACCGAACTAGGAAAATTAACACAAGAACCTGATACGAATATTATTAAGTTACCTAATATCTCAGCTTCCATTCCTCAATTAAATGCTACAATTGCAGAATTACAAGCAAAGGGTTACAATGTTCCTGATTATCCATCAGAACCCCAAAATGAAGAAGAGGAGGAGATTAAAAAACGTTATGCTGTAGTGCTTGGATCTGCAGTTAATCCAGTTTTACGTGAAGGAAATTCAGATCGTCGAGCTCCAAGAGCAGTTAAGAATTACGTTAAAAAACATCCGCATAGAATGGGTGTATGGTCAGCAGATTCTAAATCCAAAGTTGCGCATATGGAAGATGGAGACTTCTATGGTACAGAAAAATCGCTTACATTAGATCAGGATGGATCGTATAAAATAGAATTTGTCTCAGAGGATGGTCAAGTGGAAGAGTTAAAAGGAATTGCTCCTTTAAAAGCTGGTGAAATTATTGATTCTTCAATGATGAGCATGTCAGCTTTAAAACGTTTCGTAGAAGAAGTGAAAGAAGAAGCTAAAAAAGAAAATGTTTTATTTTCTGCGCATTTGAAAGCTACCATGATGAAGGTTTCTGATCCTATTATTTTTGGTGCTATTACATCTGTGTTTTTTAAGGATGTTTATACTAAATATGCAAGCGTATTTGAAGAATTAGGTATTTCTCCTAATAACGGTTTGGGAGAGCTATTTGCAAAAATTAAAGGCCATGCTTTAGAAGAAGAAATAATCTCTGCTGTTCAAGTTGTTATGGAAAACGGTCCAGATATTGCAATGGTAAATTCAGATAAAGGAATTACCAATTTGCATGTTCCTTCTGATGTTATTGTTGATGCTTCCATGCCAGCAATGATTAAAAGTTCAGGGCAGATGTGGAATAAAGAAGGAGAGTTGCAAGATACTTTTGCCATAATTCCCGACAGAAGTTATGCAAAGATTTATACTGCAACTATAGAGGATTGCAAGAAGAATGGAGCATTTGATCCAACCACTATGGGTTCGGTTCCGAATGTGGGATTGATGGCTCAAAAAGCGGAAGAGTATGGGTCGCATGATAAAACTTTTCAAGCAAAAGCTGCAGGTAAAATTCGTGTAGTAAATGCTAAAGGAGAAGTGTACATGGAGCAAGAAGTTGAGAAAGGAGATATTTTCCGTATGTGTCAAACAAAAGATGAACCAATTAAGGATTGGGTGAAATTAGCCGTGACAAGAGCTAGATTATCAAAAACTCCTGCTGTTTTCTGGTTAGATGAAAATCGTGCTCATGATAGAGAGATTATTAAAAAAGTAAATAAATACTTGCCAGAACATGACACCGAAGGATTAGATATTCGTATCTTGTCTCCATTGGATGCTTGTGCTTTTACCTTGGAACGTATTCGTAAAGGTGAAGATACGATTTCTGTAACTGGAAATGTTTTAAGAGATTACTTAACAGATTTGTTCCCAATTTTGGAATTAGGAACTTCTGCTAAAATGCTTTCTATAGTACCTTTAATGAAAGGCGGAGGATTGTTTGAAACTGGAGCTGGAGGTTCTGCACCTAAGCATGTACAACAATTTACAGAAGAAGGTTATTTACGCTGGGATTCCTTAGGAGAGTTTTTAGCTTTGCAAGCTTCTTTAGAGCACTTATCTCGTACACAAAATAATCCAACTGCAGGTGTTTTAGCGAATGCCCTTGATATTGCAAATGGAAGATTTTTAGATGAAGATAAATCTCCAGGTAGAAAGTTAGGAACTATTGATAATAGAGGATCACATTTTTATTTAGCAAAATACTGGGCAAATGCTTTAGCAGAACAAGATGAAGATCAAGAATTAGCAAAAACTTTTGCATCTATTGCTAAAGAATTAAATGAAAATGAAGATAAAATAAATGAAGAACTAATTGGAGCACAAAATAAGCCTCAGGATATCGAGGGTTATTATAAACCAGATACTGAAAAGACTTATGCTGCAATGCGTCCGTCTGTTACATTAAATAGAATTATTGATAACATGTAAAATAGACTTATCTTTAAATAATGTTTAAGCAGTTACATTTTTGTAGCTGCTTTTTTTCTATTAAATGAAATTTTATAATGAAATTTTGTACCTTTGAATTTATAATTTAAAAGTTTAATATGGATATTGTACAATTTTTAAATGGTACTGAAGGAAAAAATATTATTGAAGGAATTAGTGCGCAAACTGGAATAAATACACATGAAACTTCTTCTGTAATACAATCAGCTGGACCAGCTTTATTGGGTTTATTAAAAAATAATGCCTCTAATCCACAAGGTGCAATGGGATTAATTAGGGCTTTAAAAGAACATGATGGTAGTGTATTGGATAATATTGTAGGGTTCTTACAGGGAGATGCCAGTAAAGACGGTAATGCTATTTTAGGGCATATAATGGGAGATAAAAGAAATGAAATACAAACTGCTATAAGTAAGGATTCTGGTGTTTCTCTAGCATCTGTTCAAAAAATATTACCTTTATTAGCTCCAATAATTATGGGTTTTTTGGGAAAACAAAGTAAAAATAATAACGTGAGTACTGGAGGTGGTCTTGGTGACTTATTAGGTGGAATGCTTGGTGGTGGGCAACAAAGAAGTGGAAAAGTCTTAGGTGATATTTTAGGAGGTGTATTAGGAGGAGGTAATTCTGGTAAAAAATCAGGAGATGGTTTACTTGGTGGTCTTAAGGATATGTTAGGCGGGAAAAAGTAAATACAAGATATATAATTGACAATGAACTTATAGATAAGGAGATCTTATTGATATGTTATACAAATACAATGGATTGTATGTATAAGATTTAAAATTTGAAATGGAGTTTTCTTTATTTGTAGAATTGATTAAATGATTTTATAGAATTCTTAATGTACATAGAGACTTGTATATTAATTTCATCTGAATGTATAAATACATATAAAAAAATCAAGTGGAATTTGCTTTATAGTATTCATATCTTAATTTAATATTCCTGTGCATTTATTTATATATAAACTAAAAAATCCGAGTTGGTTTATTTTCAACTCGGATTTTATTATAAAAATACTTTAATTGTATTGATTATCTTTTTCCAAACATGTCCATTCCTGGCAAATTCATACCTGGTAAACCACCGCCACCTTTTCCTTTGAATTTATTAAATTGTCGCATCATTGCTCGCATACTTTCAAATTGCTTCATAAAAGCGTTCATTTCAGCTATATCTTTACCAGCACCTTTTGCAATTCTTCTTTTTCTACTAGTATCAATAATTTCAGGATTCGCTCTTTCTGCAGGGGTCATAGAGTCAATCATAGCTTCAATACCTGCAAAGGCATCATCACTAATATCTACATCACGAATCGCTTTACCAACTCCAGGAATCATTGCCAATAAATCCTTTATATTCCCCATCTTCTTTATTTGATTTAATTGATTTTTAAAATCATCAAAATCAAATTTGTTAGCACGGATTTTCTTTTCTATTCTTTTAGCTTCTTCTTCATCGATTTGGTGTTGTGCACGTTCCACTAGAGACACAATATCTCCCATACCTAAAATACGTTGTGCCATTCTTTCTGGATGGAATACATCTAGTGTATCTAGCTTTTCACCCATACTAACAAATTTGATGGGTTTATCAACGGTATATTGAATAGATAAAGCAGCTCCACCTCTAGTATCACCATCTAATTTAGTAAGGATTACACCAGTAAAATCTAATCGATCATTAAAGGCTTTTGCAGTGTTAACAGCATCCTGACCAGTCATTGAATCCACAACAAATAAAATTTCATTTGGATTAACTGCCTCTTTAATATTTCCTACTTCTATCATCATCTCCTCATCAACTGCTAGACGACCTGCCGTATCGATGATGACTACATTTTGACCATTTGATTTTGCTTCTTGTATTGCATTTTTTGCAATTTCTACTGGGTTCTTATTTTCTATTTCTGCATATACGGGAACATTAATTTGCTCACCTAGTACTTGAATTTGATTAATAGCAGCTGGTCTATAAACGTCTGCAGCTACTAACAAGGGCTTTTTCTTCTTTTTATCTGTGAGATATTTCGCTAATTTCCCAGAAAAAGTAGTTTTACCTGAACCTTGTAAACCAGCTATTAAAATTACAGTTGGATTACCCGACAAATCAATATCTGCTGCTGTTCCTCCCATTAATTCGGTTAATTCATCTTGTACGATTTTAACCATTTGTTGTCCTGGTGAAACAGATTGAATTACTTTTTCTCCTAAAGCTTTATCTTTCACTCTATCTGTAAAGCCTTTGGCAATTTTATAGTTCACATCCGCATCAGTTAAAGCTCTACGTATTTCTTTGAGTGTAGTAGCAATATTAATCTCTGTAATTCTTCCTTGACCTTTTAGGGTCTTAAAGGCTCCTTCTAGACGATCAGTTAAATTTTGAAACATATAATATAATTAGTTCTTTTTTTTTATCGGTACAAAGTTACAATAAATTCAAGAATTTATTGAATATATCGTATTATAATGCCATTTAATTCTCTGGCAATATCCCCATTTTCTTCATAAGGAAAGTCGCACTTCTGTTTTTACAAATACCAGAACGCAAAGTATAATCAAATAATAAATCCCCATCTTTTATTTGCGATTCAAAACAATAATTCTTATAAAAATTATTATATTGATTTTCCATACTACAGACCTCTAAATCGTGGGTTGCTATTATTCCTTTTACTTTAAAATGCGTCAATTGTTCTAATAAACCTATTGCTCCAGCTGTTTTATCATCTGAATTAGTTCCTCTTAAGATCTCATCTAATAATATAAAGTGTGCTTCTGTTTTTAAAGCTTCTTTGATAGCATTTAATCTTTTTATTTCTGCGTAAAAATAAGATTCGTTATCTGAAAGGGAGTCTGTTTGTCGCATTGAAACATATAAGGGTAGGGGACTTAAAATTGCTTTTTGAGCAAAAACTGGTGCTCCTATATTAAATAATAAACTATTAACTCCTATGCTTCTTAAAAATGTACTTTTTCCAGACATATTTGAGCCAGTTAGGATAACAAATGGTTTTTCTGTAAAAGATATGGAATTTGTAACCATTTTTTTAATTTCCATTAAAGGATGACCAAGCTTTTCAAATGTAAAGTGATCCTCTGAAATTTCAGGAAAAATATACTGAGGATGATTATAATGAAAAATTGCTAGCGATAATAAAGCTTCCCATTTTCCCCAGGTTTCCATTTGTGTTTTTAATTCTACATTTTGTTCTTGATGCCATTTCTTTAATAAATCTAAACTTTTAATATGATAGAGAAATATTCCATTAAGAATAAGATTTCCAAATATATTTTCTATATTTTCTATTCTTTTAAAAATTTGTGCTAATTGAAATAAATTAGTAGAAGCATTTTTATAATTTCCTAATATTTTTTTATGTAGTTTTTTTAATCCTTCTGAATGCCATTCTTTCTCTTCAATAGCTTTGAAGATATTACCATATTGGTATAAATGAATTGCCATTTTATCCATTCCTTTTTCTTGATGCGCATTTTTCTTTCTATATATACCTGCTATTAAAAA
>Ga0079225_10001496_pt1 | contig 13119 bp, 11 predicted proteins | sample Poulit2012_FD_76344 | JGI IMG/M metagenome (GOLD analysis project Ga0079225, IMG submission 76344) | Agricultural soil microbial communities from Georgia to study Nitrogen management - Poultry litter 2012 | ecosystem: Environmental > Terrestrial > Soil > Agricultural land | place: USA: Georgia...
GCTGACGAAGACTCGCTGGGTGCCAAGCTGGTGGCTGATCCGCGAGTAGAACGCGTGATTCTGACCGGCGGATATGACACGGCTCAGCGTTTCACCGACATGCGACCAGATATGCCGCTCTTTGGGGAAACCTCCGGCAAAAATGCTCTGATCGTGACCCCGACAGCCGACCTGGACCTGGCGGTAGCTGATGTGGTGGCTTCGGCCTTTGGGCATGCCGGACAAAAGTGCTCAGCAGCTTCACTGCTCATCCTGGTCGGCCAAACCGCGGTCAGCAAGCGCTTTCATCGTCAACTGCTGGACGCCGTCGAATCTTTAGTCGTTGATCACCCAACAAATCCGGCGGCCCAAATGGGGCCGGTGATCGAAGCACCGGGCGAGAAGCTGACCCGTGGGCTGACCCAGTTAGAATCTGGTCAGCGCTGGCATCTTGTGCCCAAGCGGCTCGATGACACCGGACGGTTATTTTCTCCAGGGATTCGTTCTGGGATTCGTCCGGGTTCGGAATTTCATACGACCGAATACTTTGGTCCGGTCCTGGGTGTCATGTCAGCACCCACGCTGGATGAAGCCATCGACTACGTGAATGCGGTGCCATACGGTCTAACGTCTGGTATTCACTCGTTAGACCCCGACGAAATCGCGACCTGGACCGAGCGCGTCGCCGCCGGCAATCTCTACATTAATCGCGGGATTACCGGCGCGATCGTGCAGCGGCAGCCTTTTGGCGGTTGGAAGCGTTCTTCGATTGGACCCGGGACAAAAGTTGGTGGCCCAAACTACCTTTTGGGCTTATCTGATTGGTCTGACGCACCGGACACCTTACCGGAGGTGCACGAAGAAGTCACCGAAGAATTCATCGCTGCGGTTGCACCATATCTCGATAACGACGATGCCCAGTGGTTGGCGCACGCAGTCGCACACGATGCGGTCGCGGTAGACACATACACCGGTCAGCGCGATGTCACGAATCTTGAAGTCGAAATCAATGCGTTGCGTTATCGACCCGTCCCGGTCCACGTCCGTCTGACCGACACCACCTCCACTGGTATTGCCCAGATGTTGCGAGTCGTGGCTGCCGGGCTGCGGGTGCAGCAAGCTACCGCCACCGGGGAAGGCACCGGAGTGCTCCCGCAAAATACTGTCTCACTCCCGCCGCAGTTACCTCGTGAACTTGGCGACGTGTTTCCTCATGCCATGGCTGAAGTAGTGTTTGAAGACACCGCGACCTGGCTGCATCGCGCCATCCAACTGGCTGAAACTGATCCAGCGAAAGGCTCAGGTCGAATTCAACTCATCGGGTCAGCCGAGACTCAAGAGACGATTCACGCGATAGCGCACCGGCCAGAGGTCGCAATCTACCGGCAACCCGTCACCTCGGCTGGGCGATTGGAGATGCTGCCGTTTATCCGAGAACAAGCCATCACCATGACAGCCCATCGCTTCGGGACGATCAACGATTTAGCGCAGCGAGCTCTTGGAGAAATTCAGTCCTCGCGGTTGGCATAGATGCCTGTTTTTTGATCGTAGGCCCGCATTTGAGTCCACGCGACAGCCACCACCGCGATGCCAAGAATGATCCACGACTGTTGACTGCCAAAAAATGTTTCCTCATCGTTGAAGCCCACCGCGAGTAGTTCGATCACCACGGCGATCACGCCACCTACGGCTGCACCCAACAGGGCGGCTTTGACTTTACCTGGCATCTGATTGGTTATCCTGACTGGTTTCGGGGTGTTCGCTATCTCGCAGGGAATCCTGCCACGCCTGATGCAACTGTGAAAATTGTCCACCGGCGCTGATGAGTTCTTCGGGGGTGCCATCCTCGATGATCTGGCCGTCTTCAACAACCAACACCCTATCGGCGATCATCACGGTCGAAAGGCGGTGGGCGATAATAAAAGAGGTACGTTTGCCTAAGAGTTCTTCCAGCCCCTCCTGGACCACGGCCTCGGTCGGAGCGTCCAATGAGGAGGTCGCCTCGTCCAAGATGAGTACGGTGGGGTCGGCCAGAAAGGCTCGAGCAAACGAGACCAGCTGTCGTTGCCCAGCTGACATTCGACCGCCCTTCGCCCGCACATCAGTGTCAAACCCATCGGGGAGTTGATCAATGAACGTATCGGCGCCGATAATTTCTGCCGCCGCGCGAATCTCTTGCCGGGTGGCATCGGGATTGCCTATGGCGATATTGTCTGCCACTGAGCCCGAAAACAGATACGACTCCTGGGTGACCATCACAATGTGGTTGGTCAGTGTCTCCAGATCCATATCCTGTAGATTCACGCCGTCTAAGGTGATGGCCCCATCTGTGACGTCATAAAAACGGGCCATAAGTTTGGCGATCGTCGATTTACCCGCGCCGGTCGAACCCACGATCGCCACCGTTTGCCCGGCAGGAACGTGCAGCGAGGTCGGTTGGAGGGCTAATGGGAGGTCGTCTTGATAGCGGAAGGAGACGTTATTGAAGACGATCTCGCCTCGTGCCTCGGGCAGGTCAACCGGTGATTCTGGGTCGGTCACGGATGGTTTTTCAGCTAATAGGCCGGAGATTTTCTCCAGTGCTGCCACTGCCGACTGAAATGTGTTGTAGAAGTTCGCGATCTCATCGATGGGTTGGAAAAATCGCCTGGCATACAGAACCAGCGCCACCAGCACTCCGACTTGTAGCTCGTTATCGAGCACACGGAACCCACCGACCATCAGGACCGCTGCGATCGTGATCGAGGATAACCAGCGCAGGGTGGGTTGATAAATGCCAAAGAGATGAATCGACCGTAGCGCGGACTGTCGGTGATCTTCAGCGAGTTGTTCATAGCGTCGACCATTGGCCCGCTGCCGACGGTAGGTCTTGACCGCGCGAATGCCACTGACGGTTTCCACAAAGTGCGAAATCAACCGCGCAGAGTTCGTTTGGATCTGACGATAAATTACCGAGGAGCGTTTCTGAAACCAGATGGTAAGCATGGTCGCAGGTACTAGCAGTCCTGCCATCACGAGACCCGAGGGTACATCCATCGTCACGATGAGCACCATGGTAAAAACCATCTGCAAAACCGAACCGACCATAATGTCGAGTCCGGAGTTCAGTAGCTGGGCGAGCGCGTCCATATCTGAAGTTTGGCGCGCCACGGTCCGTCCCGAGGCGTAGGTTTCGTGGAACTTCATATCCAGCCGTTGGCTGTGTAAAAACAACCGTCGGCGCAGCCCATACATCATGGCCTGACCGATGGTCATGTTCCAGCGAATGAAGACATACATGAGGCCACCGGCAACGACAGCCGCCACGATATGGGCCACGGCCGCAGCGATGGCGGGGGTGGCGTTGCCCTCGAACAGCGCAGGTAACCCGTTGTCGATACCCCAAGCAATGATGGCAGGTCCAGCAACCGAGGCCAGCTGGGCGATCACCACAACGATGGAGATGCCTACTAGTTGCCACTTATAGGGTTTGAGCAGGGTGCCCAGCAGCCGCAGTGAAGCTCGCCGTTCGGCCTTGGTCATGCGCTGGTAGTCCAACGAACCCGCACCGCGGGCGCGTCCCGGTCCACTCATGGCTGTACCTCCCAGAGGTCTTCTTGGGAACTGGCCATCAGATAGCGGTAGCGGGCCGAGGTGCGTAACAACTCGTGATGCGTGCCGACCGCGGCGATTTTGCCGTGATCTAACAGGGCCACACGATCAGCCAGGGCTACGGTTGATGACCGATGGGCGACAATAAACGTTGTAGTGTTGTCCAAGACTTCACGTAACTGGGCGATGACCCGTTCTTCGGTCTTGGTATCTAGAGCAGACAGCGGGTCATCAAGCAGCAGTAGAGCAGGTCGGGCGGCGATTGCCCGTGCCAGCGCGATGCGCTGCCGTTGACCACCGGACAGTGAGAAGCCTTGTTCTCCAATATGCGTATCGATTCCCTCAGCAAGGTCTGCCACGAAGCCGGCATCAGCGGCATGGAGCGCTTCCCAAGCAATGTCTTCACGGACATCCTCCGACAGTTCCGGATCGACACCCAGCAGCACATTTTCTCGAACCGAAAAGGAAAACAGTGTGGTGTCTTCGAAAGCAAATGCGGTCAAACGACGTAAATCGTCCAGTTCCATGTCGTGGACTGATACACCGTCGATGGTGATTTGTCCGCCCGTGATGTCAAAGATTCGGGGAATCAGTTGCAACAGGGTGGATTTGCCGTTGCCGGTGACTCCCACTAAAGCCATCGTCTCGCCCGGGCGGATGTGCAGATTGATGCCCTGAAACATGTCTGGCGCATCTTCTGGGGCATCAGGGAATCGGAACCGTACCTCATCCATGATGAGCTCTCCGGTGGCCCCAGCAACATCGACTGCTACCGGTTCGACGGGAGAGACTATCGGATTGTTGGCAACCATCACTTCAAAATACCGTTCTAACGCGGTGGTCGTTTGAACGGCCTGGCCAAAGAGCATGCCTAACATTCGGGTTGGTCCAACCACGAGTGTTGCGGTGGCAAAGAAACTCGCGAGTTCGCCGACGTTCATGGTGCCAGCGTTGACCTGGAGCAAACCCAGGAGGAGGCACAACCCTAGCATCGATTCGGGGATCGCGAGCATGAACATATTGAATCGTGCCAAGGTGGTGGCTTTTCGGATTTCGTTATCTCGCAGGGCTGCAGCGTCGGTGTCAAAGTTTGCCAGTGCCTGTTTGCTGCGTCCAAACGCTTTCAGCACTCGGATTCCTTGCACTGATTGTTCGACGGCGGTTGAGATTTCGCCGTTGAGGTCTTGTGATCGACGAGTAAAGATCGAAAAATCGCGTTGGAAACGGTAGGTCAGTATCACGATCGGAAGGATGATGATCATGAAAATCAGAGCGAGCAGCCAGGACGATCGCGACATCATGTAAATACCGACCAAGATGGTTGCCGCTGACGAGACTGTCATGATCATCCCGAAGGCGATCCAGCGACGAATCTGGGTCACATCTTGTTGTGCGCGTGACAGCAGCTGTCCCGAACCCCAGTCATTGTGGAAGGCCACGGGCATGTCCAATATCCAGGTATAGAATCGCACCCGCATCTTGCGTTCAATCTCCGTTGACGGCCCGACCGCAAAAATCCGGCGCAACCATAACAACACGGCCTCCAGTAGGCCCAGAGCAATGATGACTCCGCCGGCGAACCAGACGGTGACAGCCACAGGTGAGGTCGCTAAGTCATTGACTAAAAACTCCAAGACTTGTGGGATCATCAGCCCCACCACCGAGGCTGCAATGGTTACGATTAGCCCCAGAAATAACCGAGTACGAATTGGCTGAATGATACGCCATAAACGCCCCATGGCATGGATCATGGACGATGCCTCCCGGAACCGACTAGCTGCGCTTATATAAGGATTTGCGCCAGTATACGGGGTCGGCGGTCACCAGCATGCCGAGCTGGCGGAACATCGATTCATCAACCGAGCCCAGTATTGTGGTGGTGTGGACGTCGCAACCACGAAGATGCTGCAATTCAGCAATCGCTTTGCGGGAGTCTTCTGATTCCGCCGCAGATACCGACAGCGCAATGAGAACCTCGTCAGTATGCAACCGTGGGTTGATCGAACCCAGATGCTCTGTTTTCAGTGTTTGGATTGGTTCAATGGCTTGCGGGCTGAGCAGATGGACTTCCTTTTCAATACCTGCCATATATTTCAATGCGTTCAGCAGCATGGCAGCAGAACAACCCAGCAGATCACTGGTTTTACCCGTCAAAATCGTCCCATCTGGCAGCTGGACTGCGCTGGCGGGCTGACCGGTGCGTTCTGCGAGTTCGGTAGCGGGTGCAACCACCGGGCGATCCTGAGTAGAGATCCCGATGCGCTTCATGATGACTTCGATGCGCGATGACACGGAATGATCGGTGGTATCTGCACGACGTTCTTCCACCCGGGCTTTATACCAGCGCCGAATGATTTCCTGTTCCGCGGCCGCAGCACAGGCTGCATCGTCGCTGATGCAGTACCCGGCCATGTTGACTCCCATATCAGTTGGTGACTGATAGGGGGATTCGCCATAGAGCTTTTCCAGCATAGCTTTTAGCAGCGGAAAGACTTCCACGTCCCGGTTATAGCTAACTGATTGTTCCTGGTAGGCAGCTAAATGGTACGGGTCGATAATGTTGTTGTCATCCAAATCTGCGGTGGCTGCCTCGTAAGCCTGATTGACCGGATGTTGTAAAGGCAGGTTCCAGATCGGGAACGTTTCGAATTTTGCGTATCCGGAGCGGGTGCCGTGCTGGAAGTCGTGATACATCTGGGACAGACAAGCCGAAAGCTTGCCAGACCCTGGGCCCGGACCGGTCACGACGACAAGTGAGCGCGTGGTCTTGGCATACTCATTTTGGCCAAAGCCCTCCGGTGAGATGATGCGTTCAGTATCGGTGGGATAGCCTGCGGTGGGGTAGTGGTGTGTGACCTGGAGTCCAGCTCGTTGCATTCGGTCGCTGAAGGCAAGGGCGTTGGAGTAATCGGCGGACAGCTGGGTAATCACCAAATGTTCCACCATGAAACCTTCAGCGCGGAAGATATCTATCAACCGAAGCGCCTCATCTTGATAGGTGATGCCCAGATCGGCGCGGACCTTCTCGTACTCCAAATCTTTGGCATTCAACACCATCATGATCTCGAGTTCATCTTTGAGCTGCTGGAGCATAGAGATCTTGTTATTAGGTGTGAAACCCGGCAGCACCCGAGAAGCGTGCAAATCGTCAAAGAGTTTTCCGCCCATTTCCAAGTAGAGCTTGCTACCAATCTCTTGGCGACGCTGAGAAATGAATTGGGACTGGAGTTGGATGTATTTTTGGGAATCGAATCCAATGCCTGGGCGAAATGATGCTTCTTGGGTCAAATTCTCAGCTTCCACAACTCACTATTGTTCCATGGACTCCCGTGGGATCCTAGTTGGAGGTCTTTAACAGTTTCCAGAGCCCAAAGATGAACCCTATCCGGCGGCGAATCGATGGTGTACAGTATGTCGCCGTTGTCACCTCGACACCACAAGGTGTAGGGGTAATCACCTTCACAGAACACAATCGATGGTGGTTTTTGGACACAACACGCCGAATAGAAAAATATTTTTGTTGTGGATTGAACCTTCTTTTCGCGCCTGTGAGGATGTGGAGAACTTTTGTAGTTCGGGACTACACCCGCATCATCGCGCGGAAGTGTCGGCGGCCGACTGGATAGTCAGGCTGTGGAGAACCCTGTGGGTGGAGTGCAACGATGCAAGCACAACATCTAGTTACGTCTTGCCATCATCATCCCAAGATGTAGTATTAATGGTGTGGATGAGGCCATGAAGGCTTCACCAAGAATTCACCAGAAAGACCGCGCGAACTTCACATACAGTTCCGCGGTGAGGGATCAGACGACGCATCGTTTAAGGGAGATAGATCATGACCGTCACCGTTTACCGCAAACCAGCGTGTGTTCAGTGCAATGCCACCGTACGTGCCCTGGATAAAAAAGGTATCGAGTACAAAGTGATCGACATGTCCCAGGACATGGATGCTCTTGAGCGTGTTCGGGCTTTGGGTTACATGCAGGCTCCCGTTGTGATGGCTGGATCCGACCACTGGTCCGGCTTCCGCCCCGACAAAATCGCGAGCTTAGAAGAAACCAGTTCTTCCGCATCAACGGTTGCGTAGGCTGATATTTCACATCATCTTTTGAAGGCAGGGGTAAAATGACTACCCAGGTTCGAGATAGATCCTTCGTCAAATCACCAGAGTCACAAGACATGGTGGAAACCAGTGCGAAGCTGATCTACTTTTCCTCGGTATTTGGTTACACACATAAATTTGCAGAAAAGTTAGGTTTTGAAGATGGGTACATGGCACGTCTGCCATTGATCACCCGAGAACCCACACTTTATGCATTAGAGCCGTTCGTCTTGATGCTACCGACCTATGGTGCAGGCAAGGGGCCTGGGGTCGTTCCGAAACAGGTCATTAAATTCCTGAACGTAAAGAACAACAGAGAACTCATCCGGGGTGTCATTGCCGCGGGGAACACCAACTTTTATGACGCGTATTGTCTTGCCGGTGACATCATTTCGGCAAAGACCAATGTCCCGGTTATGTACAGATTTGAACTGATGGGCACACCAACCGATGTGACCAAGGTTCGTGAAGGATTGGATGCATTTTGGCAACAACATTAACTGAAGAAGAACAACTCATTCAGTCGGCTAAGAAGCTTCCTGAGGCCTGGAAAGGTCTCGGATACCACGAACTGAACGCTATTTTGAATCTTTATGGTCCAGACGGTGAGATTCAGTTCGAAGCCGATCATGCTGCTGCACGGCAGTATTTCCTCCAACACGTCAACAAGAACACCGTGTTCTTTCACAGTCGTCGTGAACAAATCGATTACCTCATCGAAAACGACTACTACGAACCGGCTACCTTCGAGCAGTACCCCGAGCAGTTCGTCTTTGATCTCTACGATCAGGCTTATGCTCACAAGTTCCGCTTCCCGTCATTCTTGGGCGCTTTCAAGTTCTATACCTCGTATGCCCTGAAGACCTTTGACGGCGAACGCTACCTTGAACGCTATGAAGATCGGGTCGTGATGAACGCCCTCTACCTGGCACGTGGTGACCAGGACATGGCGAAACGCCTCGTCGATGAAATTATTCTGGGTCGTTTCCAGCCAGCAACCCCAACATTCCTGAACGCTGGGAAAAAACAGCGTGGCGAGCTCGTATCATGCTTCCTGCTGCGCGTTGAAGACAACATGGAGTCCATCGCACGCGGCATCAACTCCTCCCTGCAGCTCTCCAAACGCGGTGGCGGTGTCGCGCTGAACCTGACCAACCTGCGTGAACAGGGCGCGCCGATTAAGAAGATTGAAAACCAATCCTCAGGTGTCGTGCCAGTCATGAAGCTCTTGGAAGACTCCTTCTCCTACGCCAACCAGCTGGGAGCACGGCAAGGTGCCGGTGCGGTATATCTCAACGCACACCACCCGGACATCACGACCTTCTTGGACACCAAGCGTGAAAACGCTGACGAGAAGATTCGTATCAAAACGCTGTCCTTGGGCGTTGTCGTCCCAGACATCACCTTTGAGCTGGCCAAGAAGAACGAGCCAATGTACTTGTTCAGCCCTTACGATGTTGAACGAGTCTATGGTGTGCCATTTAGCGAAATCTCGGTCACTGAGAAGTACTACGAGATGGTTGATGATCCACGGATCAAAAAGACCAAGATCAAACCACGCGATTTCTTCCAGACCGTGGCAGAACTGCAGTTCGAATCTGGATACCCGTACATGGTCTTCGAAGATCATGTCAACGCGGCGAACCCGATCAAGGGTCGCATCTCGATGTCGAACCTTTGCTCCGAGATTCTCCAGGTCTCAGATCCGTCGACCTACAACGCAGATCTGTCCTACGACCACGTCGGTAAAGACATCTCCTGCAACCTCGGTTCGATGAATATTGCCAAGACCATGGACTCCGAAGACTTCGGGGGCTCGATCGAAACAGCAGTCCGTGCCCTGACCGCAGTGTCTGATTTGTCAGATATCTCCTCGGTGCCATCGATTGCCAAAGGGAACTCCGAGTCCCACGCAATCGGGTTGGGACAGATGAACCTGCACGGCTACCTGGCACGTGAACAGGTCCACTATGGTTCCGAAGAAGGCATTGATTTCACCAATATGTACTTCTACACCGTGGTCTACCATGCGCTGCGCGCATCCAATAAGATCGCGATTGAACGTGGTGAAACCTTCGGCGGGTTCGAAGATTCCAAGTATGCATCCGGGGAATTCTTCGACAAATACACCGATCAAGAGTGGAAACCGGCAACTGAAAAAGTCGCCCAACTGTTCGCCGACGCGAATGTTCACATCCCAACCCAACAGGACTGGCAAGAACTCAAGGCTTCCATTATGGAACATGGGATCTATAACCAGAACCTGCAAGCGGTCCCACCAACCGGTTCGATCTCATACATCAACAACTCGACCTCATCGATTCACCCGGTCGCGTCGAAGATCGAAATCCGTAAAGAAGGTCGATTGGGTCGTGTGTACTACCCAGCCCCGTACCTGACCAATGACAACCTCGAGTACTTCGAAGACGCCTACGACATTGGCTACAAGAAGATTATTGATACCTACGCGGCTGCAACACAGCACGTGGATCAAGGCCTGTCGCTAACGCTCTTCTTCAAAGATACTGCCACTACACGTGACGTCAATAAGGCCCAGATCTACGCCTGGACCCAGGGCATCAAGACCTTGTACTACGTCCGTGTACGCCAGATGGCGCTTGAGGGTACCGAAATCGAAGGTTGCGTATCCTGCATGCTGTAAAGCCCACACGAAGTGTGCCGTTTGAAATAGACTCCAAGCGGCACACTTCGCGTGTGAATTTCAGCGCTAAAGTTTTTATCTCGTAGAAAGAAAGTTGCATGACTCCTGAAGATGTAGCGCAGCGCATCCCCACATACCAGGCCATTAACTGGAACCACATTGAAGACGATAAAGACCTTGAGGTCTGGAACCGTCTAACCACAAACTTCTGGTTGCCTGAGAAGGTTCCGCTGTCGAATGACCTGCAGTCGTGGGCGAATATGACCGACGACGAACGCGAAGTGTCGATGAAAGTGTTCGCAGGGTTGACCTTGCTTGACACAATCCAAGGCACCATTGGCGCAGTTTCCTTGCTCCCAGACGCACTGACCCTGCACGAAGAGGCTGTGCTGTCCAATATCGTCTTCATGGAAGCGGTCCACGCGAAGTCGTACTCGTCCATCTTCTCCACCTTGGCCTCAAGTGAGGCCATCGATAATATTTTCCGGTGGACACGCGAAGAATACACGCTGCAGTACAAAACCCACGAAATTATCAAGCACTACGAGGGTGACGATCCGCAGAAACGCAAGATTGCCTCGGTCATTCTTGAGTCATTCTTGTTTTATTCCGGGTTCTACTGGCCGATGTACTTGTCCTCTCAGGCCCGTCTGACCAACACTGCTGACCTCATCCGTCTGATCATCAGAGATGAAGCTATCCACGGCTACTACGTGGGGTATAAGTACCAGCGCAATATGGAGACAGAAACCCCAGAGCGCGAAGCAGAACTCAAAGAATTCGCTTTCGACCTGCTTCAAGATCTCTATGACAACGAAGTGGCCTACACCCACGACATCTATGATCCGCTGGGACTGTCGGAAGACGTCAAAAAGTTCCTGCACTACAACGCTAACAAGGCGCTGATGAACATGGGCTATGAGCCAATGTTCCCGGACTCCGTCACCGACGTGAACCCAGCGATCCTGTCAGCATTGAGCCCGAACTCCGATGAGAACCATGACTTCTTCTCCGGTTCCGGTTCTTCATACGTCATCGGTGCGAAGGAAGAAACCGAAGACAGCGACTGGGACTTCTAAACCCCGCGCTTTCAACACATCCCATCACACCCCGACTCACTTCAGGTGAGTCGGGGCGTTTTGCTCTCACGACCCAACACCCAGGCGTCATGTGTTTTTCGATCATGCCGTCGTCACGTTCCACCTGATGTACGGTGCGTCGCACGAGCTCGGTTGAATATCCGGCCTCAAAGCCACCGCCACACAGCATCGAATCCCCACCAGAGTCAGATTGCACAACTTTCCTATCCCCTCGATGACTCCGGCACTGCTGGACTGTGCATTAAGCGATCGACGTGAACAGTTTCTCCAGCTTGTCAACTTCCTCTTGCTCAAAATCATCATCCGACAAGCATTCTTGCAATGCAGAAGCGATCACCAGAAAGGCTGTTCGATCGACCGCCTTCGAGACAGCAGATAATTGCTGGACAATCTTTTCGCAATGCTTATCATCGTCGACCGCATCGATCACAGCGGCTAGCTGACCGTGGGCCCGCCGTAATCGATTCATGATCTTCTTTTTTGCTACTGGATCATTTTCTAGTCCGGTAGGTTGCGCCATTTCGACCTCCTAAGGTTGCGTGCACTCTTGCAATCAGTATACCCTAGGGGGTATCCTTTACATACCCCCAGGGGTATATTGGATTCATATTTCGTAAACTAAGAGGAGCAAGCAATATGTGTCGAGCAGTGCGTTGTGATGTCTGCGGAAAAACCACGTGGGCTGGTTGCGGACAGCACATAGACAGCGTCAAGGCCTCCGTGGCCGCATCCCAATGGTGCAATGGCAAACATTCCCAAGAAGAAATTGACCAGGCCAAAGCCCAAAATCGCGGCTTCCTGGCACGGCTGTTGAATCGATAACACGACCCGGTAGGAGGCTCGTATGCTACTTGAACACATCTACGACTCAGACTTAGCCCAAGGCAGTTATTTCATTGGCTGCCAAGCCGAAAACACGGCCATCGTGGTTGATCCGCGCCGAGACATTGAGGTGTACCTCGACCTGGCCGAAAAAGAGGGTATGGAGATCGTGGCAGTGACTGAAACCCATATCCACGCCGACTACCTGTCAGGCACGCTCGAATTGGCCAACGCCACTGGGGCACAAGTTTATGTATCTGACGAGGGTGGTCCAGACTGGATTTATGGTGACGGTTTCGAAAATGCCGTCCGGATGAAACATGGTCATCGGATCACCCTGGGCAACATCACCCTCGAAGCAGTTCATACGCCGGGACACACACCCGAACACATGGCGTTTCTCGTCACCGATGGTGCCCAGGCTGAAGAACCCGGTTTTATGCTAAGTGGGGACTTTGTATTCGTTGGGGATCTTGGGCGACCAGATCTGTTGGATGCAGCGGCCGGAGGAGTGAACACCCGTTACGACGGGGCACGTGAACTTTTCACATCGTTGCGCGACCACTTTTTGACGCTGCCAGACCATGTGCAAGTGTTGCCGGCACACGGAGCTGGCTCAGCCTGCGGCAAGGCGTTAGGCGCGGTTCCCACAACCACTGTCGGATATGAGCGCAATTTCTCATGGTGGGCAAAGTATCTTGAAACTGACGACATCCAGGGCTTTGTCGACGAACTCCTAGACTCCCAGCCCGAAGCTCACGCATACTTCAGCCGGATGAAAGTACAAAACCGTCAGGGTCCTAAAGTGCTAGGCCAACTTTCAAAACTGACGGAATATACCACTGACGAACTGCGGCCTCTCC
>Ga0079225_10001497_pt1 | contig 13111 bp, 11 predicted proteins | sample Poulit2012_FD_76344 | JGI IMG/M metagenome (GOLD analysis project Ga0079225, IMG submission 76344) | Agricultural soil microbial communities from Georgia to study Nitrogen management - Poultry litter 2012 | ecosystem: Environmental > Terrestrial > Soil > Agricultural land | place: USA: Georgia...
CGACCGGTCTCACGGGCCCGCAAGGCGACTGGTCTCACGGGTACAAGAAGGCGACCGCCTCGCCGGTGCGGTCAGCGGGCAGGGACCCCGTGGAGAGCAGTGAGCTGCTCGCGAAGCTGTCCGGTTCCGGCGTGGCCGACCTTCTCGTAGATCATCAGCGCCTCACTCCACGCTTCGGCCGCTCGGTTGTGCTCGCCGAGTTGCCGGTAGGTCTCACCGAGACCGATCAGGGTCGCGGAGCGTTCCGGCCAGTGTCCGTGCACGAACTCCATAGCCAGTACATGCTGGCGCCGCGCCTCCTGGAGATCGCCGACGTCGCGCGCGATGTCCGCCAGACCATTGTGGGCCCCAACCATCACATCATCGAGATGTCCCAATTCCCGCCAGATCGCCATCGCCCGACGATGGTGATCGCGCCCTCGGTCGAACTCCCCCAGACGCCGGTGGGCCATGCCTGCCGAGATCAGGATCTTGGCTTCGGTGTGGCGCCGGCCCAACTCCCCGGCCAGGATGAGCCCGCGATCCGCGCAAGCCAGCGCGCGGTCGTAGTCGCCGAGCTCCCGCCAGCATGCGACGAGGTTCATCAGCGACGCAGTCTCACAGTGCGGGGCAACACCGCCCTCGCTCATCTTCAGACTGGACTCCAGCCACCTCAGCCCTTCCTCGGGTCGGCCGAGCAAACAATGCAGGAGCCCATAGTTGGCCATCGAGTAGCAACCCGCCGAGCCGGGCAGCGTGCTGAACTCCGCGATCGCCTGCTCCATCTGCTCGATCGCCTCCGATGCCCGGCCGGCAAACATCGCCACCCCAGCGAGCAGGTTGTGGGTATCGGCCTTCTGCCGCAGGTCGCCGGCCTGCTGGTGACGGACCACCGCGGCACTCAGGTACTCCCAGGCCTCATCGAGGCGGTCGCGACGCAACCCGAGCAGACCGAGCATACGAAGGGCGCTGCCTTCCTCATTAATCTCACCGCTACTGCGCGCGGCCGTCAGCGCCGCGGTGTGCACCCGGTCGGCATGGTCCGGCAACGAGGTCACGTCGAGATAGCGGGACAACAGGGTCGACAGGGTGGTGGGGTAACTGAGCGGCCCCTCGATCGCAGCATGCTCAGCGACCAACACCACGTTCTCCAGTTCGGCCTCCAACCATCGTGCGGCCATCGCCGGGCTCTCGAAGGGGCGTGGCAGCTGCTGATCGTCGAGGATTGTCCTCGCTTCGGGAGAAGACAGCTTCTCGGCCATGAATCGCTCCACGGCGGCAGCCGCGGTACGTGAGTAGTAGTCGCACAGCCTCGCGAACGCCGCCTGGTGGATCCCAGCACCATCAACCTCGTCGGCCAGCTCGGCGGCGTAACTGCGCAGCAGGTCGTGCTGGTGGTAACGCTGAACGTCGGAGACCTCAACCAAGTGCGCGCGCACCAGGATGTCCAGCGCGCGCCGCGTGGGGCCCGGGCCAAGGCCAGCCATCGCGGCTACCGCTGCGGCGCTCATTTCGCGCGCCGCAGTGCGGCCGAGGCACCGAAAGACCCAGGCGGCATCACGGCTCAACTCCCGGTAGGACCAGGAGAACACCCCTCGCACCGAGGTCTCCGAGTCGCCGCCGTCGAGCACATCCAAGCGGAGCTGCTCATCGTTCAGATCCGATGTCAGGTCCGGCAGGCTCACATGGCCGAACGTCCGGATGCGTTCTGCCGCAACCCGCAGCGCCAGGGGTAGCCGCGCACACGCAGCAGCCAACTCGTCAACGGCGCCGGGATCGTAGGCCTCGTCGAGCAGGGCGGTGAGCAAGTGACGGGCCTCGGCATCACCCATGCGCTCCAGACTCACCGCCCGGGCGCCTTCCTGGACGGTGAGGCTGGTGAGCACCGCGCGGCTGGTGATCACCGTGGCACACGTGTCGGTACCGGGCAGCAGCGGGCGCACCTGCGCGGCGTTGCGGGCGTTGTCCAACAGGATCAGCAGGCGCCGGCCGGCGACCTCCGAACGGAACCGCGCGGCTCTCTCGTGCAGTTCGTCGGGTATGGACTGCGCCTTCACACCGAGGGCACGCAGGAAACTGCCCAGCACCTGCGCCGGCGCCAGCGGCTGGTCCGGGCCATAGCCGTGCAGATCCACGTACAGCTGCCCGTGGGGAAACTGGTGGCTGGTCGCATGCGCCCAGTGCACAGCCGCGGCCGTCTTGCCGACACCCGCACTGCCGGTCAGGGTGACCAGTGTCGCGGAGCCAGCCTCGTCGTCGAGCAGCGTATTGAGCTTGTCGAACGCGCCCAGCCGGCCGACGAATCCACTCGGGCGAACCGGCAACTGCGCCGGTATCGGCACAGTGGCGATCTGCATCGCCGACACGTCCGGCCCGACCTGTTCACCATTGAGGATCTGCATCTCAAGTTCACGCAGGCGGGGCCCGGGGTCAATACCGAGCTCGTCGACCAGCAGCGAGCGGGCGTGGCGGTAGGCAGCTAACGCATCGGCTTGCCGCCCGCCCATCGCCAGACTCATCATCACCAGCTCATGCAGCCCCTCACGCAACGGGTGGGCGGCGAGGATCGGCGGCAGCTCTCGGGCGACAACATCATGGCGCCCGCAGGCGAGTTCGGCACCATAGAGCTGCTCGACGGCGGACAGTCTCAGCTCTTGTAGCCGCCGGGCCTCAGTTCTGAGCTCGGGTGCGTCCAGTCCCTCATAGGGCTCACCACGCCAGTGGGCCAACGCTTCGCGCAACCTGCGCACTGTCTGATCTGGATCGTGATCATCAGCCTGTGGCGATTGGGCAACGGCCGACTCGAACAGCGCGGCATCGAGCGAGCCGGCCGGGAGGGACAACCGGTAACTTCCGGCCTCTGCGGCGACCGTCGCCTGCTGACCGTGCAGGCGACGGAGACGGTGGACATGGGTCTGCAGACGATGCTTGGCACGGGAGTCAGCCGCCGACCCCCACATCACGTCGATGAGGCGGTCCGCCGAAACCGCCTGGTCACGGTGTGCCAGCAGCATGGCCAACAGCAGGGCCTGCAACCCGCCGACGGCGGTGGCTTCGCCACCGGCGCCACGAACCTGCACCGGTCCTAAGACTTCGAATCTCACCATCATTGTCACTGCGGCAACCGGGCAGTGAATAGCGTCAAGACCTCGATGCCTCGCGCCGCTGCCCCATCTGCGCCACCCCTCGTTACATTCGACGCCGCCCTCGTTACATTCGACTCTAGAACGAGCCACAAGCTCCGCTCACTGTATTCCAGCGCCTCAAAGCAATTCCACCTGCAAAAGGGGCCGCTCGCTCAGCGCACACCCGCACGATAAGCCGACGGCGTGACCCCGATGAGCTGGGTGAAGGCGCGCGTGAAGTGGGCGTGGTCGGCAAAGCCCAGGGACGCTGCGAGCGCGGCTATGTCCCCGCCGTCGCCGGCATCCAACGCCGCCACCGCGTCCTGCAGCCGGTGGCGGCGCAGCACCCACAGCGGGGAGACACCGACGTACCGGGCGAATAGCCGCTGCAGAGTGCGTACCGAGACGTGCACCTGCTCGGCGATCGGCGCCAGGGCCACCTGTTCGCGCGAGCGCATCAGGTCCACCGCGCGCCGCACCGTGCGATAGGCGCGGTCGGCGCGCACCCGGTCCAGATCCGGCTCGAGGCGAGCCTGCAGGAAGGCGGCGATGGCCTCCCGTCGGGCTTCGTCGTCGTCGGCCGATAAGACCTGCTCGGTGAGCTCACTGGTCCCGGCGAAAAGTTGCTCGGCAGACACGACGGCGTTGGTGAGGTCACCTGCGACCTGACCCACCAGGGCGGTCAGCCCGCCGGGGTGGAAGGCCACACCCGCCACCCGCCCGGCCACCGGCAATTGCACGGTGAACACCTTCGTCACCACCCCGTGCACCAGCGCCGCCGGGACGTCCAACCCGTGCAGTCGCCCGCCGTCGGCGGACTCGATGGTCAGGTGGGACATCGGGTGGGTAAGCACCTGCTGGCGGACCGGTGCGGGGCGGTCATGGCGCCAGGTCACCCACCAGTAGTAGGGCGCGACGTCGGTCAGCGGCTCGGGCAGGTCGAGCCTGCCGCTCTCGAACACGTTGGCGCCGGCGGCCGGCCACAGCACCGCACCCTGCCGGCCGGCACCGGGCGCAGGTTGTCGCGGATCTTCAAGCCCCACCAACAGCACTCTAGAGACTCTGGAGACCATGAGCACCCACTACCTACCCGATGGTTTCACCTCCCTCAGCCCGCTGGTCGCGGTGTCCCCGGCGAGTGCGGCAATCGACTTCTACTGCGCGGTCTTCGGCGCGCGCATCACCTCGAGGATGGACGGGCCCGACGGGTCCGTCTGGCACGCTGAGCTGGACTTCGGCCACGGCCGGATGACCGTGATGGACCCCAACCCAGCATTTGCTGTGACCGGCTCCGATGCGGATATCGATGAGGTCACCTTTTCGCTGGCCGTGTACGTGCCCGACGTCGATGCCGCCTTGGCCTCGGCCCGCGCCCGAGGCGCGCGGGTCCGTGAGGAGTCCGCGGACTTCGCGGTGACCGGGGACCGATTCGCCTCGATCGCCGACCCGTTCGGCGTGCGGTGGACAATCATGACGCGGATCGAGGAGCGCACCGATGCCCAGGTCCAAGAAGCGCTGGACGCCTGGGCGGCCTCGATGACGTAGATCGTTGGCGTGAGCCGGTGGGGTGCGCCTGGGCGTGATCGCCTCGCCTGGATCAGTCGGGAGGGGCGAGCACCTCACACGGCGGCGCACTCCTGATCAACCTGGCATCCGTGGTCAGCAGCGCGCCGTTCATGCGTTCAGCGAGGGCCACGTACAGGCCATCCAGCAAGCGGATGCGGCCCCGCAATTCGAACGCCCTGCGACTGAGCTCGAGGTCCACGGTGACAAGTGTCTGTGGCAGCGACATCGCAGATTCCAGGGCAGTGGACGCGTCGTCGGCCGCCAGAGCCCCGGCTCGCTCCAATCGGCCGATGGCCGAAAGCACCTCGGCAGGCTGGTGCGCGGGCGCCACAAGCTCGGCCTCCGCCAACTGCTCCAGCAGCCAGGCTGCGTGCCGGCGCCCCACCACGATGTCAATCAGTGCCGAGGCGTCCAGGACGATCACTGACCGAACTCCGCCCGAACCTCGTCAAGCAGATCTGTGGTATCAACCTGCTCGCGGAGCCGTTGCGGTGCGCTCCGCTCCCGCTCGATCCAGTCGGCGAGCTCCTGACGACGAAGTTCTGCATCGATGGCTCGCTGGGCCAGGGTCGACACCGACAGCCCCCGGGCGCGGACCTTCTCGTATATCGCATCGGAAAGATACACGCTCACCTTCGGCATACCGCCAATATACCCCCACTATGCCCCCATCGCCGAGGTGGTCCCGTCACCCAGTCGTAGGCCCGTGCCCCTCGAGTTGTTCGCAGCGGGACGCGGGCCCGCCACGCTCCACCAGGGCCCTGGCTGCTCCGGGGGCTCGGCTGCTCCGGGGCCGGGCGGCGCCGGGGCTACCGGGCGGTGCGCAGGGCGCGCAACGCGATCACCGCCGCGGCCATCATCAACACGACGGCGATACCGGAGGTAATGATGACCCCGGAGTCGAAGGCGTGCTGCGCCGACTCCAACAGGGCCTGGGCCTGGCGCGCCGGCAGGTCACCGGCCACTTCGGTCGCACCGCCGAGGGTCTCGGCGGCCGCCCGGCTATCGCCCGCCGAAAGGCCGCCGGGGACCTCGACGTTGGTGCGGTACACCGCGGTGAGGATGCTGCCCAGCACTGCGGTGCCCAGGACCGCGCCGAGTTCGTAGGCGGTTTCGGAGACCGCGGAGGCAGCGCCGGCCTTGGTGGGCGGGACGCTGGCGAGGATCAGGTCATTGGAGATGGTCTCGGCCGCCCCCACCCCCGCGCCCAGGATCATGAACGCCACCAGCAGACCCAGGTCCGAGCCACCCGCGCCGCTGATCAGCACCAGGGCGTAACCGGCGGCGTTGAGCAACAGACCCCCGGCGACCACGTGAGCCGGGCGGACGCGGCGCACCACATGTACCACGGTGAGGCCGGCGATCACGGTCACCACCAGGCCCGGCACCAGCACCAACCCGGCCTGCATCGGGCTGCGGCCGCTGACCAGTTGCAGGTGCTGGGAGATGAAGAAGATGAAGCCGACCAGAGAGAACACGCTGAGCAGGTTCGCCGCGACCGAACCGGAAAAGACGGGGTTGGTGAACAGCCGCACGTCCAGCATCGGGACCCGCCGGCGCAGTTGGCGCCACACAAAGCCGGCGCCCACCAGCAGCCCGAGCACCAATGGGGTCAGGTTGCTGATCGACATCCCGGACCCGGCGATGGCCTTGATCCCGTAGACCAACGGCACCATCGCACCCAGGGACAGCGCGATACTCACCGGGTCCACTGGGCCCGGGGCAGGGTCACGAGACTCCGGAACCAGGATCGGCCCGAGGACCAGCAGCGGCACGAGCACCGGTACGGCCATCAAGAACACCGAGCCCCACCAGTAGTGCTCCAGCAGGAACCCGCCGACGACCGGGCCCAGCGCGGCACCGCCGGAGAAGCCCGCCGCCCAGATCGCGATCGCGGTGCGCCGCCGGGTCGGGTCGACGAAGATATTGCGGATCAACGACAGGGTCGCCGGCATCAGCATCGCCCCGAAGAACCCCAGCGCAGCCCGGCCGGCGATGAGCCATCCGGCGCTGGGAGCGAACGCCGCCAGCGCCGAGACCACGGCGAACCCACTGGCACCGATGAGGAGTAGCCGCCGGCGCCCCACCCGGTCCCCGAAGCTGCCCATCGGCACCAGGAGGCCGGCGAGCACCAGCGGATAGATGTCCACGATCCAGAGCAGTTCGGTGCCGCCGGGCCGCAGCGCCTCGGAGATCGCCGGCACGGCGAAGCTGAGCACGGTGTTGTCGACCGCGACGAGCAGCACCGGCAGCATCAGTACGGCCAGCGCAGCCCACGGCCGGCGGGCAGGTGAGGTCGCGCCCAGGCGCGGGGGCGTGGTGGTCGATGTCATGGACTTCTCGCTGGGCAGGGTGAGCTGGGCGGGGTGAGGAGGGCAGGGGTGAACGGTGGCAGGGCCAGGGCGAGACTATACCGTCTGGACGGTATATTTGATAGTCGGTAGTGTCACTCCCATGTCCGCACGCGAGAAGGTCCTGGATGCCTTCGAGGAGCTCCTGCTCAACGACGGCGAGCGCGGGGCCACCCTCGATGCCGTCGCGGCTCAAGCAGCGGTGTCCAAAGGCGGGGTGCTGTACCACTTCAAGAACAAGGACGCGCTGGTGCAGGGACTGACCGAGCGCCTGGGCGACCTCACCGCAGTCGATACCGCCGCCATGATCGCCGACCCCCGCGGGCCCTCGGCGTACTACGTGGACACCTCGGTCTATGACGGTTCGGCCATCGATCGCGCGCTCATCGCCACGGCACGCCTGGCCCAGGAGGCTCACCCGGTGGCTCGCGAGGCGCTGGCGGGCACCCAGCGGGCTTGGTATGAGTTGATCGAGGAGGAGGTGGGCACCCGCGCCGTTGCCCGGGCCATCCTCTTACTCGGCGACGGCCTGTACTACAACGCCGTGCTGACCGATGAAGTCGCCAACACTCAGGCCCTTGGCTCCGGGGCAGCGGACCGAGCCGAGTTGCTGGAAGTGGTGGCGATGCTCAAGGATCAGGCCGCGGCCCGCGAGCGGGCGGGGGGCGCCGGGGACCCGGCCTGAGCCACAGCTCGGCTAGCCCGGCCCAGTCACGCAATTCAGTCACGCAATTCAGTCACGCAGTAGCGGCTCGGAGGAGAGGCGCACCGTCTTGAAGCCAGCGGCCAGCACCACCTGTTCGACCTTCGTGGCGACCTCTGCCGCCCTGGCCTGGTCCAACTCCACCTGACCGAGCTGGACCACGGCACCCTCGGCGCGGTGCCGCACCCGCAGCTCCCGAAAGCCCAGGTCGCGAAGGCCGTCCTCGGCCTTCTCCACCTCACGCAGCCGGCCGATCGTGACCGGCACAGCGCGCGGGATACGGCTCGCCAGGCACGGCGAGGAGGGCTTGTCCCACACCGGCAGGCCCAACTCCCGGGCGAACTCCCGAACCGCCGGCTTATCGATTCCGGCACCGGCCAGCGGGGAGAGCACACCGAGCTCCTCGGCGGCCTTCCGGCCGGGCCGGTCAGGATCCACGATGTCATCGGCGGTATCGCCGTTGAGCAGGGCGTCTGCAGCGTTCGCCGTGACCGCATCCATCATGGTGCGCGAGTACAGCTCGAACTTGCAGAAGTAGCAGCGCAGGCCGTCGTTGGCCACGTACCGCGGGTCGGACATCTCCTGGGGGTAGACCTCCACCAACTGCACCCCGATGACCTCGGCCACCCGGTGCGCCTCCTGACGCTCCCGGTCGGCCAGGCTGGGGCTGACTCCCAGCACGGCCACCACCTGATCGTGGCCCTTGGCCCTGGCGGCCAGCGCCAGCACGAGGGAGGAATCCACACCGCCGGAGAAGGCCACGGCCACCCGCTGATGATCTGCGAGCAGCTCGCTGAACCGCTGGGCACGGCCGGCCAGCGCGGCCGGAAGCTCACGGTTGGCATCGAATACAGCTAGTTCTGCGACGTGGGTCATCGCGCACCTCCTGGTCTCGGCTGCTGTCCAGCGACTTTAGCTAATTTACATGTAACATGCAGACTGGCATCGTCGTCGAGGAGATTGGGATCAGAACATGCGCGAAATGCTGGAATACGGCGATGGTCACATTGCAGTGGACCTGCCCGATGACGCCACAGTGGTCCGAGCCGCAGACGCCACCCACGAACCACCGCCGCTGGGCGACCCGGTGGCCGCGACCCGTGCGGCCCTGGAGTCCCCGCTCGGCACCGAACCAGTGGCCGGGCTGGTCAAGGCCGGCTCGACGGTGACCATTGCCTTCCCGGACCGCGTCAAGGGCGGCACCCAGGAGACCGCCCACCGCAAGGTGGTCCTGCCGATGCTGCTGGACCAGCTGGCGAGCGCGGGAGTGCGCCCCCAGGACATCAAACTGGTCTGCGCGATCGGCCTGCACCGGAAGAACCGCCTGGAGGAGATCGCCGACTATCTCGGCCGCGGCATCCTGGAGCGGGTCCCGGCCCAGAACATCGTCAACCACGACGCCGAGGACCCGGGCGCCATGGTGGACCTGGGCCCCTCCGAACTCGGTGATGCGGTGCAGGTCAACCGCGCCGTGATCGAATCCGACCTGTCCATCATGCTGGGTCACACCTCCGGCAACCCCTATGGCGGTTTCTCCGGCGGGTACAAGATGCCGGCGACCGGACTGACCTCCTGGCGCTCGATCGCCTCCCACCACGCCCCGCGCAGCATCTATCGCGATGACTTCGTCCCGGCCTCCACCAGCAGCCGGTTCCGCGACCAGCTCAGCGCCATCGGCCGCCGGATGGAGGAGGCCATGCCGCAGCCGTTCTTCAGCATCGATGCGGTGTTGGACTCCCGCTCGCGCCAGCTCGGGGTGTACGCCGGCACCATCGGCGAGGTCGAACAGGCCTCCTGGCCGCTGGCCACCGCCCGCACCGACCTGCAGCTGGACATGGAGCCGGCCGACGTCCTGGTGGTCGGGATCCCCCGCAACTTCCACTACGGGGCCGGTATGGGCAGCAACCCGGTGCTGCTGATGCAGGCCATGGGCTCCAGTGTGGTGCGGGCCAAGAAGGCGCTGGTCGATAAGCCCATCCTGATCGGCGCCTCGATCTGCGACGGCTGGTTCAACGCCGCAGAGTTCCCCCCCTACCAGGCGGTCTACGAGCGGTACCAGGACTGCCACCACCCGGCCGATATGCGCGCCCACGAGGAGGAGCTGGCCACCGACCCGGAGTGGGTCTACAAGTACCGCCACGAGTTCGGCTACCACCCCTTCCACGCCTTCTCCATGCTCTACATGGGGGGTGTGGCCCGCGAACACTCCTCCGGTGTGTACATCGCCGGCGCCAAGCGTCCCGGTTACGCCCGCGGGATGGGCGCCCGGACCACCGAGAACGTCGAAGAGGCCCTCAGCGAGGCGCGGGCGATCCTTGGCCGCGAACCGCGGGTGCTGGTGATTCCCGAGCTCACCAAGCCGGCCTTCCACCTCACCGCCACCCGGAGATGAGCGAGGCAGTGCACGCCGACCCGCACGCCGATCCGCGCGTCGGTCCGCCCACGGCTCCGCCCGCCGAGGAAGTCCTAGACCTGGGCTATGCGCGCCTGGACCTAAGTCGCGCGGCCCGCACCGGGGACCCCGAGGTGGTCTACGGGCCGGGTAAGAGCGGTGAGCAGGTCGTCACCGCACTGCGCACCCTGCACCAGCGCAATCCGGACCGGGCCGTGCTGGCCACTCGCCTGTCTCCTGAAGCGATCGCGCTCGCTCAGCAGCAGTTGCCCAAGGCGAGAATCGACTCCCTGGCCCGTACCGCCGTGCTGGGGACCACCCCGAGCCCACGTGGGCGGGTGCTGGTGCTCAGTGCCGGTACCGCGGATGCGGCCGTGTCCCGGGAGGCGGCGATCACAGTGGGTACCCACGGCGCGGCCGTGGAGGAGATCCACGACGTCGGCGTAGCCGGCCTGCACCGCCTGCTAGCGGTACAGCACCGGTTCGCCGAAGCTGACGCCCTCGTGGTGGTGGCCGGTATGGAGGGGGCCCTGCCCAGTGTGGTCGGCGGCCTCACCGGTGTCCCGCTGATCGGGGTGCCGACCTCCACCGGATACGGCACCGGAGCCGGCGGGCATGCCGCCATGCTCGCGATGCTGAACTCATGTGCCCCCGGCCTGACGGTGGTCAATATCGACAACGGCTACGGCGCCGGGGTGCACGCAGCCCGGATCGCCCGGCGAGCGGGCGCTCCCGAGGAGGAATCCAGATGATCGGTTGGTTGCAGTGCTCGGCCGGGGTCAGTGGGGACATGCTCCTGGGCGCCCTGGTCGACGCCGGAGTCCCGCTCGAGGTGATGGCCGCCGCCGTGGAGGTGGTCGCCCCGGAACGGGTCTCGCTGCGCTCAGAGACCGTGATCAAGGCGGGTGTCGCAGCCACCAAGGTGCACGTCGAGGCTGCAGAGTCCCACACCCATCGCACCTGGCGCGATATCCGGGCAATGCTCCAGGAGGCCAGCTTCTCCGGCCGGGACCGGGCCCTGGGCGTGTTCAGCCGCCTCGCCACGGCCGAGGCTGCCGTGCACGGCACCACCCCGGAAGAGATCCACTTCCACGAGGTCGGGGCGTTAGATGCAATCGCCGACGTCGTGGGCGCCTGCGCCGGACTGGACCACCTGGGCCTCGATGAGCTGGTCGTGTCCCCCATCGCCCTCGGCGGCGGAACTGTACGGGCCGCACACGGGGAGTTGGCGGTTCCGGGTCCGGCGGTGCTGCGGCTTCTGCAGGGAGTCCCCAGCTACGGCGGGCCGGTGCCGGTGGAACTAGCCACCCCGACCGGCGCCGCCCTGGTCACCGAGTGGGCCACCCGCTGGGGGGACCAGCCACCGATGATCCTGCGCCGGCAGGCATTCGGCGCCGGCACCCGGGACCTACCGGATCGGGCCAACGTGCTGCGCTTGGCGGTGGGTGAAGCGGCCACAACCGCCGGCCAGGAACCTGCTGCCGGGGCTGCCGGGGAACCGGCCCAGACCCCCGAGGGCGTGATCCTGGAGACCAATGTCGATGACCTCGACGGCCGGATCTGGCCGGAAGTGCTGCACGCCCTGCTCAGCGCCGGAGCCGAGGACGCATGGCTGGCCCCAATTCTGATGAAGAAGGGGCGCAGCGCCCACACTCTGCGCGTGCTGACGACCCCCGAACACGCACCGCAGTTGCGCCGGGTCATCTTCACCCATACCTCCGCGATCGGTCTGCGCGAGCAGCCCATCCGTAAGCACGCCCTGGACCGTGCGTTCACGACGGTGCGGGTTGACGGTTACCCTGTGAGGGTCAAAGAGGCATACCAGGGTCAACACCTGCTCAACGCCCAGGCCGAGTGGGAGGACGTCCTCACCACTGCGGACCGGCTGGACCTACCACCGAAGGTAGTGCTGGCACGGGCGATGGCCGCTTTCTGGATCGACGACCAACGATGAGAAGGAGCCTCCACCCTAGGAGCAGCCCCCGGAGTCGCCGGGTAGATGTAGGCCGGAAACGTTCCGGAGGGGAGAGTTGAAGATGAGTGTCCTGGACAGTGTGCCCTCCCAGCCGCGGGTCGCAGATGCAGTGTATGAGCGCCTGCGTGCAGCGGTCATCGGGCGGCACATCGAGCCCGGGGAGCGGTTGAGCATTCCGAATCTGGCCGAGCAACTGGGCGTCAGCCGCAGCCCGGTGCGCGAGGCTGTGCAACGCCTGGTCCAGGATGGTTTGGCCACCGAAGAACCCCGGCGGGGGGCCGTCGTGGCCACCCTCGACCTGTCCGATGTGCTGCCGCTGTATGAGCTGCGCGAGGTCCTGGAAGGTTTCGCTGCCCGCCTGGCCGCCGAGCGGGCCACCGCTGCGGAGATCCGCAGCCTGGAGGACGTGGTCGCCGCCCATCGTGGCGCAGTCGACGACGGCGACCGCAAGCGCCAGATCGAACTCGACATGCTCTTTCACAAGGGCATCCGGGAAGCTGCTCGCAACCCGGAGCTGGCCGGCACCCTCGAACGGGTCCAGGGCCGGATCACGATCGCCATGCTGGCCTCCCGGGAAAGCTGGCACGCCCGGGCCCTGGCCGAGCACGAAGCGATCCTGACCGCGCTCCGCGACCAGTCCACCACCGAGGCTGAGCGACTGGCCATCGCCCATATCGCGCGTGTCCGGGAGGACCTCAGCCACCAGTCCGGCGACGGCGACGGATCTGACGCCTAACCGGACGCACGGCACACTAACCGGACGCACGGCACACCTGCCCGACCGGCGCGCTACGGCGCTCGTCGTCGTCGGCGTGGTGAGTGTTACGCGGGGCGATCGTCGTCGTACGCGCGGCGATCGTCGTCGTCGGCGCGGTGACGGCGGGCCGAGATGCCCGCCACCTTCTCCAGTGCCTTGATCACTGCCACCGAGTCCTCATCACCGTGGCCGGCGGCTACCGCCATCGTGTTCAGGAGCTGGGCAGCACTGGCCACCGGCAGGGCCAGCGCATGACTCTCGGC
>Ga0079225_10001500_pt1 | contig 13097 bp, 8 predicted proteins | sample Poulit2012_FD_76344 | JGI IMG/M metagenome (GOLD analysis project Ga0079225, IMG submission 76344) | Agricultural soil microbial communities from Georgia to study Nitrogen management - Poultry litter 2012 | ecosystem: Environmental > Terrestrial > Soil > Agricultural land | place: USA: Georgia...
CTGGGCGCCTGGGGGATCGTCGACTGCCTGGACCGCGGCGCCGACGTGGTCGTCACCGGCCGGGTCACCGACGCGTCGGTCATCGTCGGGCCGGCGGCGGCGCACTTCGGGTGGGCCCGCACCGACTACGACCGGCTGGCCGGCGCGGTGGTGGCCGGCCACGTCATCGAGTGCGGCACCCAGGCCACCGGCGGCAACTACGCGTTTTTCACCGAGATCCCCACCGAACAGGCGCTGCACCCGGGGTTCCCGATCGCCGAGATCGCCGCCGACGGCTCGGCGGTGATCACCAAACACGCCGAGACCGGGGGGCTGGTCAGCGTCGACACCGTCACCGCCCAGCTGCTCTACGAGGTCACCGGCGCCCGCTACGCCAACCCCGACACGACCGCCCGTCTCGACAGCGTCACGCTGACCGACGACGGCCCCGACCGGGTGCGGATCTGCGGGGTGCGCGGCGAGGCCCCGCCCCCGACGCTGAAGGTCTCGCTGAACAGCATCGGCGGATACCGCAACGAGATGACGTTCGTGCTCACCGGGCTCGACATCGAGGCCAAGGCCGCGCTGGTGCGCCGCCAACTCGAGGATGCGCTGACCGTCACCCCGGCCGAGCTGCAGTGGACGCTGGCGCGCACCGACCGCGCCGACGCCGACACCGAGGAGACCGCCAGCGCCCTGCTGCGCTGCGTGGCCCGCGACCCCGACCCGCAGAAGGTGGGGCGTCGCTTCTCCGGCGCCGCCGTGGAACTGGGCCTGGCCAGCTACCCGGGATTCACGCTCACCGCGCCCCCCGGCGACGGCCAGGTCTACGGCGTCTACCGCCCCGGCTACGTCGACGCCGCGGCGGTGCCCCACGTCGCCGTGCACGCCGACGGCGTTTGCACCGCCATCGCCGCGGCCACCGACACCCGGGTGCTCACCGACGTCGAGGACCCCGCGCCGCCGCCCGCGCCGCCGCCGCCGGGGGCGACCCGGCGGGTACCGCTGGGTCGCATCGCCGGGGCCCGCAGCGGCGACAAGGGCGGGTCGGCCAACGTCGGGGTGTGGGTGCGCACCGAGGCGCAGTGGCGCTGGCTGGCGCACACGCTGACCGTCGAGGCGCTGCGCGCGCTGCTGCCCGAGACCGCCGAGCTGCCGGTCACCCGTCACCTGCTGCCCAACCTGCGTGCGGTCAACTTCGTCATCGACGACCTCCTCGGGCTGGGGGTGGCCTACCAGGCCCGCTTCGACCCGCAGGCCAAGGGTCTGGGCGAATGGCTGCGCAGCCGCCACCTCGACATCCCGGAGGACCTGCTGTGATGACCGTCTGGACGACCCCCGAACGCGTCGCGCTGCGCCACACGGTGCGCACGTTCGTCGAGCGGGAGATCACCCCGCACATCGACGAGTGGGAACGCGGTGGGGAGCTGCCCCGCGAGCTGCACCGCCGCGCCGGGCAGGCCGGCCTGCTGGGCGCCGGTTTCCCCGAGGAGGTCGGCGGGGGCGGCGGCGACGGCGTCGACGCGGCGATCATCTGCGAGGAGATGCACGCCGCCGGCGCCCCCGGCGGGGTGTTCGCCTCCCTGTTCACCTGTGGGATCGCGGTTCCCCACATGATCGCCTCGGGGGATCGGCGCCTCATCGACGAGTTCGTGCGCCCCACCCTGCACGGCGAGCGGATCGGCGCGCTGGCGATCACCGAGCCCGGGGGCGGCTCCGACGTCGGGCATCTGCGCACCACCGCCGTCGCCGACGGCGACCACTACGTGGTCAACGGCGCCAAGACCTACATCACCTCCGGCGTGCGCGCCGACTACGTGGTGACCGCGGTGCGCACCGGCGGCGCCGAGTCGCCCGGCGCGTCGGGGGTGTCGTTGCTCGTCGTCGAGAAGGACGGCCGCGGCGCCACCCCCGGGCTGCAGGTCACCGGCAAGCTGGAGAAGATGGGGTGGCGCTCCTCGGACACCGCGGAGTTGTCCTACACCGATGCGCGGGTGCCCAAAGCCAACCTGGTGGGTGCGGAGAACAGCGGGTTCCTCCAGATCGCCCAGGCGTTCGTCTCCGAACGGATCGGGCTGGCCGCCCAGGCCTACTCCAGCGCCCAGCGCTGCCTGGACCTCACCGTCGCGTGGTGCCGGGACCGCCAGACCTTCGGCCGTCCGCTGATCTCTCGCCAGGCGGTGCAGAACACCCTGGCGGAGATGGCGCGGCGCATCGATGTGGCCCGCGTCTACACCCACCACGTGGTGGAGCGCCAACTGGCCGGGGAGACCGACCTGATCGCCGAGGTGTGTTTCGCCAAGAACACCGCGGTCGAGGCCGGCGAGTGGGTCGCCCATCAGGCGGTGCAGCTTTTCGGCGGAATGGGCTACATGGCCGACTGCGAGGTCGAACGCCAGTACCGTGACATGCGGATCCTCGGCATCGGGGGCGGCACCACCGAGATTCTGACCTCGCTGGCGGCCAAGACGCTCGGGTTCCAGGGCTAATCAAGGAGAGACGACCATGACGGTGTTGCAGTCGACGCTGGACCCCGCCTCCCCGGGCTTCACCGAGGCGGCCTCGGCGCTGGCCGACAAACTCCAGGCGCTCGACGCGGAGTTGGCCGAGGCGCTGGCCGGCGGCGGGGCGAAATACGTCGACCGCCACCACGAGCGGGGCAAACTCACCGCGCGGGAGCGCATCGAGTTGCTCGTCGACCCGGATTCGCCCTTTCTGGAGTTGTGTGCGCTGGCGGCGTGGGGCAGCGACTTCAAGGTCGGGGCGAGCCTGGTGGTCGGTATCGGCGTGGTCAGCGGAGTGGAATGCCTGATCGTCGCCAACGACCCGACCGTCAAGGGCGGCACCAGCAATCCGTGGACACTACGGAAAATACTGCGGGCCAACCGGATCGCGCTCGAGAACCGGTTACCGGTGATCTCACTGGTGGAATCCGGCGGGGCGGACCTGCCAACCCAGAAAGAGATCTTCATCCCCGGCGGGCAGATGTTTCGCGACCTGACCCAGCTGTCGGCGGCGGGCATCCCGACCGTCGCGTTGGTGTTCGGCAACTCCACCGCCGGCGGCGCGTACGTGCCGGGAATGTCCGATCACGTCGTGATGATCAAAGAACGTTCCAAGGTGTTCCTCGCCGGGCCCCCGCTGGTGAAGATGGCCACCGGCGAGGAGTCCGACGACGAGGCGCTCGGCGGCGCCGAAATGCACGCCCGCACCTCAGGTTTGGCCGACTACTTCGCGCTCGACGAGCCCGACGCGATCCGGATCGGCCGACGCATCGTGGCGCGCCTGAACTGGACCAAGAAAGGGCCGCGGCCGCATCCGGTCACCGCGCCGTTGTTCGACCCCGAGGAGTTGATCGGGGTGGTGCCTGCGGATCTGCGCATTCCGTTCGATCCGCGGGAGGTGATCGCCCGCATCGTCGACGGCTCGGAATTCGACGAGTTCAAGCCGTTGTACGGCTCCTCGCTGGTGACCGGCTGGGCGCGGCTGCACGGCTACCCGGTGGGGATTCTGGCCAACGCCCGCGGCGTGCTGTTCTCCGAGGAGGCCCAGAAGGCCACCCAGTTCATCCAGCTGGCCAACCGCTCGGACACGCCACTATTGTTCTTGCACAACACCACCGGGTACATGGTCGGCCGCCAGTACGAGGAGGGCGGCATGATCAAGCACGGCTCGATGATGATCAACGCCGTGTCGAACTCGACGGTGCCGCACATCTCGGTGGTGATCGGCGCCTCCTACGGTGCGGGCAACTACGGGATGTGCGGGCGCGCCTACGAACCGCGCTTCATGTTCGCCTGGCCGTCGGCCAAATCCGCGGTGATGGGCGGAACCCAGCTGGCCGGGGTGCTGTCGATCGTGAGCCGGGCCGCCGCGGCCTCCCGCGGTCAGGACTTCGATGAGGAGGCCGACGCCGCGCTGCGCGCCGCCGTGGAGGCCCAGATCGAGGCCGAGTCGCTGCCGATGTTCCTGTCGGGCCGACTCTACGACGACGGGGTGATCGACCCGCGCGACACCCGCACCGTGCTGGGGATCTGTTTGTCGGCCATCGCCAATGGCCCGGTCGAGGGGACGTCGAACTTCGGCGTCTTCCGGATGTGAGGGTGCCGCGATGATCACTTCGGTCCTGGTCGCCAACCGCGGGGAGATCGCCCGGCGGGTCTTCGCCACCTGCCGACGGCTCGGTCTGGCCACGGTGGCGGTGTACACCGAGCCGGACGCCGGCGCCCCGCACGTCGCGGAGGCCGATGCCCGGGTGCGGTTGCCGTCGCCCGACGGCTACCTGTCCATCCCCGACATCATCGCCGCCGCGCACGCCGCCGGCGCCGACGCCGTCCATCCCGGCTACGGATTCTTGTCCGAGAGTGCTGATTTCGCGGCCGCGGTCAGCGAGGCCGGACTGGCGTGGATCGGTCCTCCGGTGGCCGCCGTGCGGTCGATGGGCTCGAAGATCGAGGCCAAGAAGATGATGGCCGCCGCCGGGGTACCGGTGCTCGAGGAGCTCGACCCGGCGGCGGTGCGCGCCGATCAGCTCCCGGTGCTGGTCAAGGCGTCGGCCGGCGGCGGGGGCCGCGGGATGCGGGTGGTCGACGATCTCGCCGCGCTGCCCGACGAGGTCGAAGCCGCCCGCCGCGAAGCCGGTTCGGCGTTCGGCGATCCCACGGTGTTCTGCGAGCGCTACCTGCCGACCGGCCACCATGTGGAGGTCCAGATCCTCGCCGACGACCACGGCACGGTGTGGGCGGTCGGCGAACGGGAGTGCTCGATTCAGCGCCGCCATCAGAAGATCATCGAGGAGGCCCCCTCGCCGCTGGTCGAGCGCATCCCGGGGATGCGGGCCACGCTGTTCGAGGCGGCCCGGCTGGCCGCCGCGGCGATCGGCTACACCGGGGCGGGCACGGTGGAGTTCCTCGCCGACGACAACGGCGCGTTCTTCTTCCTGGAGATGAACACCCGTCTGCAGGTCGAGCACCCGGTCACCGAGGAGACCACCGGGCTGGATCTCGTCGAGTGCCAGCTGGCGGTGGCCGACGGGGCCGCGCTGCCCGCCGAGCCGCCCGCCGCCCGCGGACACGCGATCGAGGTGCGGATCTACGCCGAGGACCCCGCCCGGGGGTGGCAGCCGCAGGCCGGCGCGGTGCACACCTTCGAGGTGCCCGGTGTCGCCGCCGAGTTCGACCGGCTGGGTCACCGCGGTGGCATCCGGCTCGACTCCGGGGTGCGGGCCGGCTCGACGGTGTCGATCCACTACGACCCGATGCTGGCGAAGGTGATCGGCTACGCCCCGAGCCGCACCCAGGCGGCCCGGCTGCTGGCCGACACCCTCGCGCGCAGCCGCCTGCACGGGGTGCGCACCAACCGGGACCTGCTGGTGCGGGTGCTGCGCCACCCGGCGTTTCTCGCCGGAGAGACCGACACCGCGTTCTTCGCCACCCACGATCTGGGTGCGCTGGCCGCGCCGCTGGCCGACGCCCACGCGGTGCGCGCCGCCGCGGTGGCCGCCGCGCTGGCCGAGGCCGCCGACAACCGGGCCCGCGCCGGGGCGCTGGCCGGTCTGCCCAGCGGCTGGCGCAACGTGGTCTCGGCCGACCAGCACAAGACGTTCCGCGACACCGCCGACGTCGAGCACCGTGTGGCCTACCGGCACAGCCGCACCGCGGTGCTGCTTCCCGACGACCCCGGCTACACGGTGGACTTCGCCGGCCCCGCCGAGGTGGTGCTCACCGATGCGGCCGGGGTGACACGCACCTTTCACCTCGCCCGCCCGACCGAGCGGGATGTCTTCGTCGACTCCGTGCACGGCGCGGTGCATCTGACCACGGTCCCGCGGCTGCCCGAGCCCGGCAGCGAGGTCGAGCCGGGCTCACTGGTCGCGCCGATGCCCGGCAGCGTGATCCGGGTGGGCGCGGCGGTCGGGGAGACCGTCACCGCCGGGCAGCCGCTGATCTGGCTGGAGGCGATGAAGATGGAACACACCATCAACGCCCCCGCCGACGGGGTGCTCGACGAGCTGCACGTGCACCCCGGAGCCCAGGTCGACGTCGGGGCGGTGCTGGCCCGCCTGGCGACCGACCCGCCCACCGACCCCCGCCCCACCGACGAAGGAGAACCCCGGTGACCGACACCAGTTTCATCGAGAGCGACGAGCGCCGCGCCCTGCGGGAGGCGGTCGCCGCGATGGCCGCCAACTACGGCCAGGAGTACTACCTGGCGAAGGCGCGGGCCGGCCAGCACACCGACGAACTGTGGGCCGAGGCCGGCAAGCTCGGCTTCCTCGGGGTCAACCTGCCCGAGCAGTACGGCGGCGGCGGGGCGGGGATGTACGAGCTGTCGCTGGTGATGGAGGAGATGTCGGCGAACGTCTGCGGGCTGCTGATGATGGTGGTCTCCCCGGCGATCAACGGCACCATCATCTCCAAGTTCGGCACCGATGAGCAGAAGCAGCGCTGGATCCCCGGCATCGCCGACGGCTCGTTGACGATGGCGTTCGCGATCACCGAACCCGACGCCGGGTCGAATTCGCACCGCATCACCACCACCGCCCGCCGCGACGGCGGTGACTGGATTCTCAAGGGCCAGAAGACGTTCATCTCCGGGGTCGACCAGGCGCAGGCGGTGCTGGTGGTCGGACGCACCGAGGAAGCCAAGACCGGCAACCTGCGCCCGGCGCTGTTCGTGGTGCCCACCGACGCACCGGGGTTCAGCTACACCCCGATCGAGATGGAGTTGGTCAGCCCGGAGCGGCAGTTCCAGGTCTTCCTCGACGATGTGCGGCTGCCGGCCGACGCCCTGGTCGGCTCCGAGGACGCCGCGATCGCCCAGCTGTTCGCCGGGCTGAACCCGGAGCGCATCATGGGCGCGGCCAGCGCGGTCGGCATGGGACGGCTGGCCATCGACCGGGCCGTCGACTACGTCAAGACCCGGCAGGTGTGGAAGACCCCGATCGGGTCGCATCAGGGCATCGCCCATCCGCTGGCCGCCAACCACGTCGACATCGAGCTGGCCAAGCTGATGATGCAGAAGGCCGCCACGCTCTACGACAGCGGCGACGACGTCGGCGCGGCCGAGGCCGCCAACATGGCGAAGTACGCCGCCGGGGAGGCCTCGACCCGCGCGGTCGACCAGGCGGTGCAGTCCCTCGGCGGCAACGGGCTGACCAAGGAGTACGGGATCGCCGCGGCGATCACCAGCTCGCGGCTGGCCCGCATCGCCCCGGTGAGCCGGGAGATGATCCTCAACTTCGTCGCGCAGACCTCGCTGGGCCTGCCCCGGTCGTACTGATGGACACCCCGGTCGACTGCACCGTCGCCGACGGGGTGGCGCGGCTGACCCTGAACTCGCCGCGCAACCGCAACGCGCTGTCCCCGGCGCTCGTCGACGGGCTGCACCGCGGCCTGCGCGACGCCGCCGCCGACGACGCGGTGCGGGTGGTGGTGCTCTCCCACACCGGCAACACGTTCTGCGCCGGGGCGGACCTGTCGCAGGCGGCCGGGGGCGACCCGTTCGACCTGGCCGTCGAGCGGGCCCGCGAACTCGACCAGACGCTGCGGGCCATCGTCGAGTCGCCGCTGCCGGTGATCGCCGCGATCGACGGGCACGTCCGGGCCGGCGGGATGGGGCTGGTCGGCGCCTGCGATATCGCGGTGGCCGGGCCGGCCAGCACGTTCGCGTTCACCGAGGCCCGCATCGGGGTGGCGCCGGCGATCATCTCGCTGACCCTGCTGCCCAAGCTGTCGGCGCGCGCGGCCGGGCGCTACTACCTGACCGGGGAGACCTTCGACGCCGCCGAGGCCGCCCGCATCGGGCTGATCACCGAGGCCGTCGAGGCCGCCGACGGCGCCGGCGGGGTCACCGCCGCGGTCGAGGCGCTCACCGCGCAGCTGCTGCGGGCCTCACCGCAGGGGCTGGCCGCCTCCAAGGCGTTGACCACCGCGGCGGTGCGGGCCGGGTTCGACCGTGACGCCGAGCGGCTGGCCACCGAGTCCGCACGACTGTTCGTCTCGGCCGAAGCCCAGGAGGGCATGCTCGCCTTCCTGCAGAAACGCCCGCCGCGGTGGGCGCCGGAGACGTCCTCGCACCGGGGGTCGTGACCGGGCCGAGACCCGCTCGCCCCGCCCCGGCTTGCTCTTGTGCGGGTTCGTCGTAGGCTCTTAGGCCATGAGCACGCCAGGTCAGCCCCAATCGCGCGCCGCCGACACCGACCGGTTCCACGTCGCGCAGCTGCTCGGCGAGGCCGCCGACCAGGGCCAGATCGCCCCGGAGGACTACCGCGACCGGCTGTCGAAGGCCTACGCCGCCCAGACCCAGGACGACCTGGAACGCATCAGCGCCGACCTTCCCGGCGCGTTCGGCAGCCACCGCCCGGCCGGCGAATCCAAACCGGCGCCGTCGACGCTGCTGCTGGCGATCCTGAGCGGCTTCCAGCGCCGCGGGCGCTGGAACGTCCCGAAACGGCTGACCACGTTCACCCTCTGGGGTGGCGGGGTGGTCGACCTGCGGTATGCGGACTTCACCTGCGCCGACGTGGAGATCAACGCGTATTCGATCATGGGCGGGCAGACGATCCTGCTGCCGCCGGAGGTCAACATCGAGGTCAAGGGCCACGGTGTGATGGGCGGGTTCGACCACGAGGTCAACGGCGCCGGCACCCCCGGTGCCCCGACGGTGACGATCAAGGGGTTCTCGCTGTGGGGCGGGGTCGGGATCAAACGCCGCAAACGGGGCCGCGGGGACTAGAGCGCTCGCCGGCGCGTCGTCAGCGCCGCCGCCGGCGGGCGTTGAGGTAGTCGCCGACCACCGCCGCACCGAGCCCGTCGAGGTCGGGGTCGATCACCCGGCCCCCCACCCGCCGGGCGATCTGGTCGATGAACTGCGCCAGTCCCGGGTCGTCGCCGAGGCGGAAGATCGTCACCTGCGCGCCGAGGCGGGCGATGTCGTCGAAGCCGCGCACGGTGCGCCCGATCGTGCGCGGGTGCGGCGGGTAGGCGAAGTACACCTCCACCCCGTCCCCGAAATCCTCCAGGTGCGCGGTCGGCTCCCCGTCGGTGACGATCAACACCACCGGTTGCGCCCCGGGGTGGCGGCGCAGGTGCCGGGCGGCCAGCGCCAACGCGTGGTGCAGGTTGGTGCCCTGCTCGTAGATGCCCTCCAACCCCATCAGTTCCTCGGCGCTGACGGTGCGGGCATGGCGGCCGAACGCGATGATCTGCAGCGCATCGGCGCGAAACCGGGTGCTGATCAGATGGTGCAGCGCCAGCGCGGTGCGTTTCATCGGCACCCAGCGGTTCTCCATCACCATCGAGAACGAGGTGTCGACCAGCAGCGCGACCGCCGCCTGGGTGCGGGTCTCGGTCTCGGAGACCTCCACGTCGTCGACGGTGATCGACACCGACGCGCCCGCCGTCAGCGGCCCGGATCCGGCTTGGCGCAGCACCGCGTTGGTCAGGGTGCGCGCCACGTTCCACGGCTCGGTGTCACCGAACTGCCAGGGCCGGGTCGCACCGGTCAGCTCCCCGGCCGCCCCGGCGCGGCGGTGGTCGCGTTGCCCGCGGCGGGCGGAGAGCTGATCGGCGACGTCGCGCAGCGCGGTCTGGCCGAGTCGGCGCATCGCCTTGGGCGAGAGCCGCCACTGCCCGTCGGGGCCGCGGCGGAAGAACCCCTCGCCCAGCAGGGCGCGTTCGAGCTCGGCCAGCGCTTTCGCGTCGACGACGGCGTCGTCGCCGAGCTGGCGGGAGACCGCGTCGAGGTCGACGTCGTCCATGCTGGCGCCGGGATAGCTCTGGGAGAGCTGCTCGGTGAGTTGTTCGAGCTCGCCGATGTCGGCCAGCGCCTCGGCGGCCTGCCCCATCCCCAGCGGGTTGTCGCCGGAGAACCGCTCGCTGCCGGTCCAGTCCTCCCCGGGCCGGGCGGCCTGCAGGTGGCCGTCGAGACGGGTGAGCGCCTGCTGCAGCGCCGGGGAGCCGAAGGCCTGCATCGCCAGCGCGTCGAGTTCGTCGCGCTGCTCGGCGCTGAGGCTGTTACGGAACCGTTGGGCCGCGGCGGCGCGCCGCGCCAGCGAGTCGAGCAGCTCCTCGACGTCGGCGGGGTTCTCCGGGAAGAACTCGCCGTGGCGGTCCATGAACTGCTCGAAGTCCTCGGCGGTGTCCTGCCCGCGGGCGTGCGCGTCCAACAGCGCGTTGAGGTCGTCGAGCATGTCGGCGACGCGCTGGCGGTCGGCGTCGGTGGCGCCTTCGAGCGCCTGTTTCATGCCGGCGAACCGCTGGTCGAGCATCTCGCGGCCGAGCAGATCCTTGATCTTCTCGTAGGACTCCCGTGCCTGCTCGGAGCGCCAGTCGTAGTCGCTGAGCTCCTGGACCGCCTTGGCCGGTGAGGCGGAGAGCGCCCCCAGCTGCATCTCGGCGAAGCGGGCGTCGTCGTCCAGCGCGCGGGCCAGCGCCTTGCGCTCGGCCAGCACGGCGTCGTCGAGCAGTTTTTTGATGTCGGCCAGCGTCCCGTCGAGGTTGTTGTCGCGCAACAGCTCCCGGCGTCGCCGGTGCGCCTCGGCGGCCAGTTTGTCCGCGCCGGTCACGGTGGAGTTGCCGCGGCGCAGCAACTCCGCCAGCGCACGCCGCGGTGACGCGCCGGCCATCACGTCCTCGCCGATCTGTTCGAGGGCATCACGCAGATCCAGCGGCGGCGCCAGCGGATCGGGTCCGCCGGTGTAGGCCGAGTATCGCGACGAATGCCGATCAGCCATAGACGGTTTCGCCCTCACCGGAGTGTTTGTCGAGGCGTTTGGCCAGATACAGCGCCTCCAGCGCCAGCTCCACCGCGGCGGCGCGCTGCCCGGCGGACTCGGCGCCGACGCGGGTCGCGATCTCGTCGAGGACCGGCAGTTCGGGCAGGGCGGCCAGCACCGCCTTGGCCGAGACCCGGTCACCGGTGGTCACCACCGAGCCGGCCTCGACCGCGGTGACCAACGCGCCGACGTCGATGCCGCCGAGCACCGTCGCGGCGGTGTCGGCGACCGCCCGGCGCAACAGGTGCTCGAGCACCGTCTGTTCGCGGCCCTCCTCGCCGGATTCGAACTCCAGTTTGCCGCGCAGCACGTCGATGACCGTGCCCAGATCCACCATCCGCGCCACCGGGTCGGACTCGCCGAGCACCGCGCCCCGGTGCCGTGCCGCCGCCGCGACGGTCTCGGCCGCGGCGATCGAGAACCGCGCCGAGACCCCCGAGCGCTGATCGACCGAGCGGGATTCGCGCAGGCTGCGGGTGAACCGGGCGATCACGGCCAGCAGATAGTCGGGGACCTCCGCGCTCAGGTGGGCCTCCTGGGCGATGACCCCGACCTCGGCGTCGAGCGCCCGGGGGTAGTGGGTGCGGATCTCGGCGCCGAACCGGTCCTTGAGCGGGGTGATGATCCGGCCCCGGTTGGTGTAGTCCTCCGGGTTGGCGCTGGCGACGACCAGCACGTCCAGCGGCAGCCGCAGCGTGTAGCCGCGGACCTGGATGTCGCGTTCCTCCATCACGTTGAGCATCGCCACCTGGATACGTTCGGCGAGGTCGGGCAGTTCGTTGACCGCCACGATCCCCCGGTGCGCGCGCGGGATCAGCCCGTAGGCGATGGTCTCGGGATCGCCGAGGCTGCGCCCCTCGGCGACCTTGATCGGGTCGATGTCGCCGACGAGGTCGGCGACCGACGTGTCGGGGGTGGCCAACTTCTCGGTGTAGCGCTCGTCACGGTGGCGCCACACGACCGGCAGGTCGTCGCCGAGTTCCTCGGCGCGGCGGATCGACGCCGGGGTGATCGGCGTGTAGGGGTGCTCGTCGAGTTCGGCGTCGGCGATCACCGGGGTCCATTCGTCGAGCAGCCCGATCAGGGCCCGCAGCAGGCGGGTTTTGCCCTGACCGCGCTCACCGAGCAGCACGACGTCGTGTCCGGCGATCAGCGCGCGTTCCAACTGCGGGAGCACGGTGTCGTCAAACCCGAGGATGCCCGGCCAGATCCGGTCGGTGTCGGTGCCGTCGGTGAGGGCGGCGAGCAGGTTCTCGGCGATCTCCTGTTTGACGCTGCGTTGACGATGGCCGGCGGCGCGCAGCTCACCGACCGTGGTGCGGGGTTGAAAATCAGGTGCGGGCACCACCCCAACCTACGTGGGCGCGGCCGGGCCGTCGACGCTCAGTGCGCGAAGTGCCGCGTTCCGGTCAGATACAGGGTGATCCCGGCCTGGGTGGCCGCGGCGATGACCTGCTCGTCACGCACCGACCCGCCGGGCTGCACGATCGCGCTCACCCCGGCGGCGGTCAGCGTCTCCAGGCCGTCGGGGAACGGGAAGAACGCGTCGGAGGCGGCAACCGCGCCGCGGACCCGCTCGCCGCCGCGCTCGACGGCCAGCCGTGCCGCGTCGACCCGGTTGACCTGGCCCATCCCCACCCCCACGGTGGCGCCGTCGGCGGCGATCACGATCGCGTTGGATTTCACCGCCCGGCAGGCCCGCCAGGCGAACGCCAGGTCGGCCAGCACCGCCGCGTCGGCACGCGCGCCGGTGGCCAACGTCCACGAGGCGGGGTCGTCGCCGCCGGCGTCGAGGTTGTCGCGCTGCTGCATGAGCATCCCGCCGCTGATCTGGCGCACCTCGGTGCCCGAGCGCAGCGGCTCGGAGACGACCAGGATCCGGATGTTCTTCTTGGCCGCCAGCGCCTCCACCGCGCCGGGCGCGTAGGCCGGGGCGACGATCACCTCGGTGAAGATCGTGGCGACGTGTTCGGCCATTTCGACGCTGACCTCGGTGTTGGTGGCGATCACCCCGCCGAACGCGCTCAGCGGGTCGCAGGCGTGCGCCTTGCGGTGCGCGTCGGCGACCGACTGCGCGGAGACCGCGATGCCGCAGGGGTTGGCGTGTTTGACGATCGCCACGCAGGTCTGCTCGTGGTCGAACGCGGCACGCCAGGCGGCGTCGGCGTCGGTGTAGTTGTTGTACGACATCTCCTTGCCGTGCAACTGGTCGGCCTGGGCCAGCCCCGGCCACGCGCCGGCGTCGCAGTACAGCGCCGCCTGTTGGTGCGGGTTCTCGCCGTAGCGCAACACCGCGGCGCGATGCCAGGTCGACGCGGTCCATTCGGGCAGCGATTGGCGC
>Ga0079225_10001501_pt1 | contig 13091 bp, 8 predicted proteins | sample Poulit2012_FD_76344 | JGI IMG/M metagenome (GOLD analysis project Ga0079225, IMG submission 76344) | Agricultural soil microbial communities from Georgia to study Nitrogen management - Poultry litter 2012 | ecosystem: Environmental > Terrestrial > Soil > Agricultural land | place: USA: Georgia...
GAGGCCGGGGATCTGCCCGAAGAAATTGCACAACGATTCCCTGCTTCGTCGTTGGCCTGGGCAATGGCCGCCGAGGACGCCTGGAATGACGGGCGCACGTTAGAGTCCTATGCCTACGCGCGGGTCGGATACCACCGAGGGCTAGATTCGTTGCGTGGAGCCGGGTGGAAAGGTGCCGGCCCAATCCCCTGGGAACATGCACCTAACCGTGGCTTTTTGCGAGCACTATACTCATTGGGCCGTGCCGCTGGTGCAATCGGTGAAACCGATGAGGTAGACCGGATCACAAAATTTCTCAACGATTCTGATCCGACAGCCGCCGAGCAGATCGAGGCGGCCCAATAGCAGACCGATCTTTGCTGGTTAGTCTGCTGCGCCGTTTGACGGCGTAGCAGTGTCTTTGCCCCACAGGTAGTCGGTAGCCAAGGCTGCACCTTGGGCCAGGGCTTCCAATTTGGCATTGGCAATCTGCGGGTGAACGCGTCCGCCCAGTCCACAGTCGGTTGACGCGATAACGTTTTCGCGACCCACCCGCTCGGCGAAGCGGATGATGCGTTGGGCTACCAGTTCTGGGTGTTCCACCACATTGGTTGCGTGTGAAACGATACCTGGCAGAATGACTTTGCCTTCCGGAAGTTTCACCGTATCCCACACGGTGTATTCGTGTTCGTGGCGGACATTGGCAGCCTCGAAAGTGTAGTACTTGGCATCGATGCTCAGGACAAGATCGACGATGTGCTTGAATTCGATGTCGGTGGTGTGTGGTCCATGCCAAGAACCCCAGCAGGTGTGGAATCGGATCTGGTCTTCGGGCAGGTCGCGGATGGCGTAGTTGAGTGCTTCAACCCGGATTTGGGTAAATTTGCGGTAATCCTCAACGGTAGGTTCCGGCGTAATTTGATCCCAGTTTTCGGCGATCGAGGGGTCGTCGATTTGTAGGATCAGACCTGCCTCGATAATGGCTTTATATTCTTCACGCAGTGCATCGGCCCACGCGTAAATATGCGCTTCATCGGTGGCATAATACTGGTTGCTGATACGCGCACCGGAACCCGGCGAGAGGGATGTGATGAACCCAGTCTCATAACCGGCGGCACCCAAGGCTTGGCGGAAGTTGCGCACGTCGGAGGCGATCGCATCGTAGCCGATATATTTGATGGCCGAAGTGGTCGCAGGAAAAGGGGTAGCGGTTCGTCCGGTAGAGATCCCGCTGTCTGGGTCGGCATAGGCTTCACTAAAAAGCGTGCGATCGCGGCGATGCGGAAAACCAGTCAGTTGCACATTGCCCGGTGAGGATTTCACATTGGGCTGGTTGGTGATATCTTCGCCGGTCAGCGACAGCCCTTCAACGCGTTGGAAAATATAGGACCACCAGGCGCCGTAGTCTACGCCTTGACTCATAGCTTTACCGAACTCACCATCACCCGGCACGGTAATGCCTTGGGCCTTCTGATGTGCCACCAGGTTTTTGACGGAGGCGGCAAGTTGTTGTTTGAACTCCTCGGTAGATTTGATGGTGAAGCCGTCATCTTCAAACTGACGGGCCTGGTTGGCCTTGATCAGCTCTGGGGTGCGGGGCAGTGAGCCTGCGTGTGACACGAGGATCTGTTCTGCTGGGTTGGGCATGGGCTATTTCCTTTCGGTAGGAGATACCACGTGATTTAGGGCGGTGACAGTTCGTATATGAAGAATTATAACGTCGCCCGTCAAGACGGTTTGCAATGTCGGCTGCTTTTTGCGTAGCAGCCTGAAGCTCGGTGGACGGTACTGGGGTAATTGAGACGACGGGCACTAAACGCCCAAGTCGTAACCGGGTTTTTGCTATAGTTTGCTGGTCATCATCCACAACCTTGCACTTCGTTGCAGCATGAAAGAGGTATCAACAGCACAGCATGAGTAGAAGAATCATTCAGAACGTTGTGTCCATGGGCCTGTCTTTTGGGGTCCTGGTGTCAGGAGCTTCCGTTGCCGCGGCAACGGGAGAAGCACCAGATACAGCCGACCAAGAGTTTACGGCGCCCGATAAATCCATCGCCTTCTACGTTGGCGGAGACCTGACCGAAGACGGTCACCCAATGCTTGGTGGTTTTGGGCATGAACCCTCCAGCCACTGGGTTGAAGTTGTCCCGGAACAAGAACACCCTGAAGGCTCCACTATTACCGTTGGAGCGACCGAAGAAGCTGATCTGCCCGGAGAGCTCACCGAGATCCCACAGGTAGAAGAAACCTACCGGTACATCACCTCGAATTATTCCGAGTTTGCAGGGTTCCCAGCACCGTTAACCAACGGTGGTCTCAACGAGAAGAACGTTGCTGCACGCGACGTATGGTCCGACTCTCGTGAAGAGCTCGTCGAGATGACCCCTGATGGACAGACCGGACCGCAGTACTCTGATCTTTCGCGCATTGCCATGGAACGTGCGTCCACAGCGGAAGAAGCCGTGGAAATACTGGGTGAGCTGATCGATGAGCACGGGTACACCACCTACGGCGGAAACTCTCACCTATTTGCCGATGAAAATGAAGGCTGGGTTTTCGTTGAATTTGCCGGTGGTGAGGGGCTCTGGGCTGCTGAACGTCTGGGCTCAGATGACATTCGAGTTTCCTATCCGGGCTATATTCAAGACTTCCCAACAGACGCCGTCGACGGTGAACATGAGGATTATCGTGGCTCGGCCAACCTTGTAGAATTTGCTGAGTCTCAAGGTTGGTATGACCCAGAAGAAGACGAAACGTTTAACTTACAAGACGTCTACTTACAGGAGTTTCCTACCGGCGACTTTGAGCCCAATGAAGTTGCTGATGCCGATGATGAGGCACCGTACCGCAACCCGGTGTCGTTAGCCAACGAAATCGAAACACTGGGTGATTCGATAACCTTAGAAGACATGATGCGGCTAGTGCGCGATCCCCGATGGTCTGATGACCGTTCTGGTTACGGACAAGTCGCCCAATTACGTGATGATCTGCCCGATCCGCGCTTGGCAACCCTCTGGTTAGCTCCGACTGCCTCGGCCACGGCACCGTATATTCCGATCTCTATCGGTACTGAAGAACTGCCGGTTGAATATGCCCAACACCGGTATCTGACCGCGGATTCTCCGTCCACCTATTTGGCACCAGAATTCATGGAGCAAGAGGCCACCGAGTATGCCACGCAGACGTTTAAACGCCTGATGTATGGGACTTGTTCGCGGCCTGAAGACCACCTCGGGACTGTCACGAGCGCGTTTGAGGGTTTCGACGCCGAATCCCTGAGCGACTGGGACGAGGTCCTAGATGAAGCCGCTGACCTTGTAGCTGACGGCGAAGATCCCGCTGACGTGCTAACCGAATATACCAACCAGCGGGCTTTGGAAGGCTTGCAGTTGGGTAATCATCTGCTGGATAGCGTGCTCGCCGAGTCTCGAGAGGACGGCGGCATTAGCGTTCCCGATGTTGAGGTAGAAGAAGGAGTGACCGCGTCACAGCGTTCACACTCGATGGTTCTTGACGGGGTGTCCTCCCGAGACCGCGTCAACTGTGATGTCGGCGGTGGCTGGGCTGAAGGCAATACGATCCAGCGTGCAGGAGAATACGGCAACCCCAGTGATGTTCCAGATTATTCTGCAGCCACTATCTCCGGTCATCCAGAATTCGGCGATAATAATACCAGCCTTGGACCGTGGGTCTGGGGTGTCGGCGGTCTGATCCTGGGCGCCATCGTGGTGGGCATCGTCATGTTCGCCCGTTCAAAGAAAGCTGGTAGCGATTCCAGCACCAACTAACCCCGAGTATTTCTAACGTTCCGGATATGAACTTCTAGGAATGCAACACTCCGTCAAAGTGAGCTCCAAAGAGCCGCTTTGGCGGAGTGTTCTTATGTAATGGGCTCTAGAGTAGCGATGAAGTCGTAGAGCAGTTCAGCTGCCGGTTGCAGATTGCGGTGAAACGCTTCTGCATGCTCGGTGCCGGTTATCCAGGTGAGCAAAAACTCGGTGCGATTGGGCAAGGTTGTGTAGTTGATGCCAAATCCGCCTTCGACAGTAGGCGCGTAAATATACCTGATAATCGCTTCGGGGCCACTCAGCGAAGATGTCGAGAGAAAATCGTTTACGGCATCGGTATGTTCGGTAAAAATTGCTGCGTTGGCACCACCGAGCTCTTGGCCGATATGGCGTAGCATGAAAAAGTGCCGGTCAAAGCCTTCACCGTTTTTAGCGGCAATAACCCGCTGTCGGTGCGCCGATAATGCCGCCTTGAATTGTGCTTCTGTGGCGCGGTTAGCAAGCAGGTTGGTAACGAAGTGTACTGCTTCGAGGCTAACCGGGCGGATTGCTTCGGTTCGGCCAGCACGGAAATGGCGCATATCGCAGGATTGATAGTGTGCCCGGATATGTCCGTATGTCAGTTGCTGGGCGATCATCAGGATCAGCTGGGCTAGGGTGTCGGGGCTTATTTCATAGGGCAGCTGTTGATCACGGCGCACCAGAACCCGTTCGGCACAGATCGATGCAGCCTGGGCATGGTATTGCGTCAGGTCATACGTGAGGTTATCCCATACGAGTTCTTTGGGTTTACTCACTTGGGTATCGGATTGGCTGTCGAGGGTCTCAAGGTTGACCTGTTGCATTCTGGTGACGGCTGCATGCAGGGTGCCACCGTCTATGACGGAGTGTTCCACGGTGGCAGCAAGCATTTGGGTGCCAAGCGAGACCTGATAACTAATCGGTTTATAGGCCCAGGTATTGCCCGGGTGGAATGCCCAGCGCGCTAAAGTCTGGGTGTCGTCCTCGGCGTTGGGATCCAGGGTCATGGTGAATAACATGTTGGCCAAGCGATCATAAGTCGACCGGTTTTCTTCGGTTTGCCATATAGCATCGTGGCCGAGGGTTTCTGAACCCAGGGCCGAAAATCCAGCGAAACTTTGTTCAGCAGGCTGGGTTTGAGATAGCACGTACTGTACTGATTCTTGCAGCTGGTTGGCGTTCAAGAGTTTGCCCTCGGAGCCGGTCAGTGGAACTTCCCACATGCGGCCCAGATGCAATAACCCAATGGTCCGGTAGGTGGCACCAGTCCCGGCACGCATCCATTGGTCTTCTTCGATACCCGGAGTACGAATCCCACCGTTAAAATCTGCCCAACCATCCATCGACACTCGTTGACCTCGAGCGTTGTACTCCTGTGGAGTTTGGCGTTTTGCCTGCAAAATGTGGATCGCGCCGATACGTTGGAGCAATTCGACAACCCGCTCAACACCGGTCGAAGCGGTAACTAAATTCAACTGGAATGTCACATTGGACGCTAATAATAGCGGCTGACGAACCCTAAGATATTGTTCTAACCATTGTTCGGCCATCCAATTCGAACCGGACTCGGCCATCGTTTCGGCGTATTGTTCCAGAGTCTGCTGAAGTGCCGGTGCGGGGCCAATAGCAAAATCCGCGATCGCCTGGTTCATATCCGCTTCTGCTTCGGCGTTGAGCACTGCGGCCGAGGACTTACGGTAGCGCTCTAATGATTCGGCCAGCTCTGGTACGGGCAGCACCGGTAAATCCGTGGTCAAATGGTGCGGATAGGTACGCAAAATAGCTCCCCTTACACAGCTCACAGTGTTAGACCGACGGTCATATTCTACTGGGTTCACCAGCACAAACGTAGAACCGCGCTGTGGGTTTCAAATGACAACCGGGACGGTCGTTCCCAGATGGAAGGGCTTAGCTATCGTCTGCCGAAAAAGTTACTAGTTCGGAGCGTCGAATGGTGGTCTGCACGAGACTGGGCACCGGAATAAAGCTAATAATTGCCAGTAACAGGGCGAGATTTTCCAACATGGTGGCATTCAGCAATGGAAGCGCCATCGAGATCATTCCCACCGCGATTGCAGGTACGCCAACACCGGCATAGAAGGCTATGTATAAGGCGGCAGTGATTCCGGCCCGCTGTGTTGGTGGCGTCAACACATCGATCTCGCGATTAGCACCCCAATAACTTAGACCATGTCCAACGCCGGTAGTCATTGCGGCAATTACCATGAGCACCAATGCCGTGGAAGACCCCAAAGCTGATAAATTTGAGCTGAGCAGCAATGCAGAACCAAGTCCCAATAAACTCAAGCCAATGGTTTGGGCCGCACGTGGAGCCAAGACGGGTGCGATGAGTTGGCAAGCCGCTGAGATGACTAACACGGCTCCAATAATCAGTCCGCTGGTGAGAGTACCGGAACCGGTAAGGACGGACTCGGCCATAGAGGGAAGTAGCGCAAGAAAAATCCCCAGGGCTGCCCAACCAAGAAACCCGGTAATAGCGGCTATATTGAAGTTCCAGAACATCGGGCTGGGCACTGATGGGCGGGTGGGACGCCAACGTTGTCGTGTGAAAGGCCGGTGCATACGCAGTCCAAAGACGAGCACAGCGTTGAGAACCAGTACCCCAACCATCAAAATGAATGGAGTCGTCATAGCACCTGCATCAAGTGTTGTGACTGCGCCTGTAAAGATAGGACCAGCGCCGGCGCCTAGTACGAATGAAATCGTAGCCGCTGTTGAACCAAGCCAAGGGACGCGGTTCGGCGAGGCTTCGACCATCAGAGCAATTCCAGCCCCGGTCCCCAAGCCTAGTCCGATACCCAACAAGATACGCCCGGCGAATAACCCGATTATTCCGATACTGGATACAGCAAACAACAGTGTCCCCACACCAGCGCAGCCAATGGCTGCCAATAAAACGGGTTTGCGCCCCAGTGCATCGGCTGCAGAACCAAAAAGCACCAGCGCGGGAATACAGCTAGCAACATAGGCTGCATACAGTGCCGTCATCGTCCAGTCTGAGATCGCATAGTGCTCCTGATACATGGGATACAGCGGGCTGGCCATATTCGCCGCGGCAGACAGCATAAATAACACTGCGGCACCCACCCAAAGCTGGTGTGCCGAACCTTTTGCCCCGGCAGTCATGTAAATACCTCCTTCGCAGCAACTAGTGACATTCGGTGAAATGGGCTATGAACGTACTTCCCATATTGCACCCTGCCGAGTATTCTTGACTATCGCAAGATAACAATCCTGGTCGTTCGAAGAGGTCGAATGATAGACACCCGGTTGACCATGCTCAGCATGATTGCATTACACGGGACAGTAACTGCGGCGGCAGAGGCGATGCAATATTCGCCATCCACGGTTTCATACCAAATTAAACGCCTTGGTACCGAGCTCAACGTCGAACTGTTAGAACATCGTGGTCGTTACGTGCAGCTGACTCCGGCAGCGACCAAATTATTGGAACATGTCGACGTGATGACGGCCGAATGGGAACGGGCTTTAACGAATCTTGATGCCTATGCTTCAAGCGTTTCTGGCACGCTTACCCTGTGTGGTTTCTCAACGGCGGCAAGTATCCTGCTGCCTCGTACCATGCAAGCCCTCAACACAGAATTTCCGCAATTGGCGACCCAAGCGGTAGAAGCTGAAGCCAGTGAGTGCTACGACTTACTACTCTCTGGCGATGCAGATCTGGGAGTTATTGTTGTTTCTGCGGAAACTCCCGCACGTAATGATGCCCGGTTTAGTCATGATTTTCTCATCGACGATCCACTGGACCTTATCGTTCCACGCGACCACCCGCTAGCCCAGTGTTCCTCAGTGTCTTTGACTGATGTAGCAGAAGAGACCTGGATTGTTGGCCGCCCGGGCACCACATACCACCAATTGGTGATGGCTAACTGCGCCAGTGCAGGCTTCACACCTCATATTGGCCACTATGCAAACGAATGGGAGACGGGCATGGCGCTGGTCTCGGGTGGATTCGGAGTTTGCGTTGTCTCTCGTTTATCACGGGCAAGTGAATTGCATCCTGTTCAACGCATCCCGTTGAGCGGCGAACACGCTCCGACACGACATATTGCAGCTATTACAAGAGCCGGTGCTAAAGACAGGCGGGCAACACGTTATGCACTCGATGCGCTCAAACAAGGCGCAGCCAATCTCGTTACCGAGCTGAGTTAAAAATTGACGCCGGCATATTTCTCGAATTCGATGTTCAGTTTGTGACGAGTAGAAGCAAAAGTTATTAGTTCCCTTTGGTTTAAACTTATGTGCTGCTGCTGACAGCAAGGGCTATCTGTAGGTTTTTCATGCTGTCAAACCTGGTATACCGATACCGGCGGTTGGTTTGGATTGCTTCAGCTCATATCTTGTTCTAAGACTGTTATGAAGAGCTTCCACTGGCAAAATTGCGCGCAGAAGCAGTGTTCGACATCTGCCACCCTTTGGCTGCGTGTTCATTCCAAGTTGGTTCTGATTCTTCCGGCTTTGCTGCCATGAGCCTAGAATGTTTAAACGTAGCTTGAGGAGTGATACATGGCAATACTCATCATTGTGATCACAGTGTTGTGTTTAGTATTGGCTGTCCTGTTTATGAACGTGAAGGCTAGTTTTCTCATTGCTGGGTATAACACCATGTCTGCAGCACAACGAATCCAATACGACATCGTTGCATTATCCAAGTTCCTCGGCAAAATAATGTTTGCCATTTCAGGGAGTTTATTGCTGCTGGTGTTGGGCGTTATCTTTAATTCAAATAGCCTCCTTGCGATAAGCACAATCCTGTTGATTGCAATAAGCTTGTTGGCGGTAATACGAACCACCACAGGCAATCGATTTAAAGCGGATGCTGATTCAACATAATGTTGGCTGCTAAGCGCACTGCCTTCTACGATCTGTGCAGACAGCAGTTGCGCTCCGGCATGCTGGAAGCATAGCGCGAGCTAACGTGTAGCTGACTATCGGCAGGCGGCTCAGAGTCGGGCACCGATACCAGGCTGGGCGAAAACATCGATGCATGAGGCTGCTAGTTTCGTTTTGATCAGGGCAAGATTGATGCCATAGATCTGTTCGACCCGGTCGATGCCATCTTCGATCGCTGGTTTGATCTAGAAACTCGGGGCCCGACCAGTGGTGGCCGCTAACATAAGTCTTAGAATGGACAAGTGTTTCTTCCAGACCAGCATCAAAACACCGTCTTGACGGCCCAGCAGTGGCAACCGTTGGCCCGTGCCCATGCTGACCGGATCAGTGCCTATACTGATCCGCTGCTGCAGCTCCATAAAAAGGGTATGAAACACCCCGTCTACGATTTCTTGTTTTCGTATTATTATCTCTCGGCCGGCGCGCTGAAGCGCTGGCATCCGGGAGCGGGCGTGGTCATCGCGAACCCAGGCCAGAATACCGCTGCCGAGCACACCGACTGGAAATTCTACCGGGAAGTCAGACCCAATACCGCTGCGGGCCTGCGCTATGGAGGATGGACCGTAGATACGGCACAGTTCCGTCAACAACGTGCCCGAATGCTAGAGTTCGTGCCCCGATTGCTATCTGCAACTGAAGCTCGTCCCGCCAAGCTTAGCTGTTTTGGTTTGCACGAATGGGCTATGGCTTATAAATCCGATAAGCATGGTATCCGGCATTCCACTGTGCCACTCAGGCTTGGTGCCCAGGGCACCAATGAGGTGGTTGAGACGCATAACATCTCGTGCTCACACTTCGACGCGTTCCGGTTTTACGCTCCCGAAGCTCGGGGGATGAATCGGTTACAGCCCACCCGAGACACGATGGTTGAAATGGAGCAGCCCGGTTGTTTACACGCCAATATGGACCTGTATAAGTGGGCAACCAAACTCATTCCTGCGATCAGTTCTGATCTGGTCGCTGACTGTTTCGAGCTGGCCTGGGATATTCGTGTGCTGGACATGAAGGCCTCGCCGTATTACCTTGCCGACTGGGGGTTCGCTCCGATTGCAATCGAAACTGCTGAAGGTAAAGCCGAATATGTGCGTGCTCAGCGTGAGTTTTCTGACAGCTCTCAGATCTTACGCCGACGCCTGATCGACAGTATTAACCAAATTTGTCATGAGTAGTACTCGTTGCAACCTATCACGGTTTTAGATTCCCGGACATGGTTAGATGCTCAGGGCATTAGGACGTGAGTTTTACTCGAACTATTTTTGCACCTGTGCTGAGAGCAGTGAGCCAGGTGTTCGAATTCGATTCCGAGTATTGGGTGCTGATTGTTCGTACGACTTACTCGTTGAGACGCTAAGACAAATAACTGGTGGCATGTTCGTCGCGTTGTTGCATAGCAGATCAGTCTTTTAGTTAGTGATTTCCACCGAATAGCCGCTCCAGGGGAATGCTGTTGTCGCGCCAGGGCGTGATCATCCAAACGACAACGTAGAGTACCCACCCTACGAATGGCAATAAGAACGACACTAAGATCAGCGATCGCACGAGCCATACGTCGACGTGAAAGATGGAGGAAATGCCGCCGGCAATGCCTCCCAACATCCGTTTGGGGCCACGGCGAAATCGCATGCTGCGGATTGTGTCAAAAATAGAATTCATGACAATGACGCTATGCTAATTCTTTGGCGGTGGCTACAGTAATTTTATGATTTGTAGGTGTACTCGCGCACACCCGGATTCAAATTCGTCAAGCTACGCCACGCCACTTGGATCCCGCTGCTTATCGTAGCCGCACAAAAAATACCGTAGCTGTGGAAAGCAGCAGGCAACCGGAACCAGCGCATAGTGACGTTTAACGACGAGATAAATTAACAGTGGCAGACTGAGTAGTTGTGAGGTACCGATCAGGATAGACAGCACATACCAAATGGTGGGCAACAGTTTATGCTGCCGCCCACCATTTGGTGTGTCAGATGATCTTAGCCTTCGTAGTATGCATCGGCCACAGCCAGCGCCTCATCGAGGATGGCTAGGCCTTCGGTAACCACATCGTCGGGGGTGTTCAGTGGTGGCACTACGTGGATGCGGTTGAAGTTCGCAAAGACGATCAGCCCGAGCTCTTTGCATTTGGCAATGACTTCACCCATCTCGGCAGAGTTGCCACCATATGGTGCCAATGGTTGCTTGGTTTCGCGGTTTTTGACCAGTTCCACTGCCCAAAAACAGCCGACCCCGCGTACATCACCGACGGCGGGGTGCCGCTGTTTGATGCGTTCAAGTTCCGGACCGATTACGTCATCACCTAGTCGTGCCGCATTTTCGATCATGTCTTCATCGGTCATGGCGTTGATGGCCCCCACGGCAGCAGCGGTTGCCAAAGGATGCCCGGAATAGGTGAGCCCACCCGGATAGGTGCGGTCGCGGAACGTATCGTAGATGGCTTCATTGATGATGACGCCACCTAACGGTACATAACCGGAGTTGACGCCTTTGGCAAAGGTGATCAGATCCGGGGTTACGTCCCAGAGATCCACAGCGAACCAGGTGCCGGCGCGGCCAAACCCAGCCATCACCTCATCGGCGATGAATACGATGCCGTATTTTTTGGTCAACTCGCGCACCCCGGCCATATAGCCGGCCGGCGGTACATAAATTCCGGCGGTACCTGGAATAGCCTCCAGGATCAGGGCCGCAATCGTATCGGGCCCCTCCAGGACAATGGTCTGTTCCAGGTGCTCTAAGGCCCGGGCCACTTCTTGTTCTTCAGTTTCAGCGTGAAAATACGACCGGTACGGATAAGACGGCATAAAGTGCACGGTGCCCGCCGAAGCCGTATCGACTTGAAGCCGGCGGGGGTCACCGGTGACGTTGATGGCCAGGTCGGTGCCGCCGTGATACGAACGGTAGGCCGAGAGTACTTTGGGTTTGCCGGTATGTAACCGCGCCATGCGAATGGCATGCTCGTTGGCATCGGCGCCACCATTAGTAAAGAACACGTAGTCCAAACCCTCGGGTGCCCGTTCGGCAATGAGCCGAGCGGCCTCGGAGCGCGGTGCTGAAGCATGTGCCGGGGCGATCGTAGCAATCGTGGCCGCCTGCTCCTGAATTGCCGCTACCACCTTGGGGTGTTGGTGGCCAACATTGGTATTGACCATCTGTGAGGAGAAATCAATATAGCATTTGCCATCGGCATCCCACAGATGAGAGCCTTCAGTTTTGACCACATTGAATGGGTCCAGCCCGTCCTGTGCTGACCAGGAGTGGAACACATGTTTGCGGTCCAGCTCATAGGCGCGCTGGCCCTCAGCTTTCAGTGCCTCGGTAATATCTGAATGTGACACAGTCATGATGCTCCTTATTGGTTTTGTGGGAAGCCCAGGTTGATGCCACCGTGCGATGGGTCAACCCAGCGGGTGGTGACGGCTTTGCCGCGGGTAAAGAAGTGCACACCTTCGGTGCCGTGAGCGTGGGTATCGCCGAATAGCGAGTTTTTCCAGCCCCCGAATGAGTAGTAGGCCATCGGCACGGGAATTGGGACGTTGATGCCAATCATGCCCACTTCGACTTCGTTTTCGAAGCGGCGTGCAGCCCCGCCGTCGTTGGTGAAAATCGCCGTACCATTGCCGTAGGGGTTGGCATTGACTAGTTCAAGTGCTTCATCATAGGTATCGACGCGCAGCACTGACAGCACCGGACCAAAAATCTCTTCTCGGTAGATGGTCATATCCGTGCTGACGTGATCAAATAGGGTCGGCCCAACAAAAAATCCGTTGCCATCGGCATCGAATTCGCCCTGACGTCCATCCACGAGCACCCGGGCGCCTTCGTTTTCACCGGTATCTATATACCCGGCCACCTTATCGCGATGCTCGGAGGTCACCAGTGGGCCCATATCGGTGCCGCGTGTACCATCACCGGTGTGCAGATTGCGTGCACGCTCGGCAATCTTATCCACCAGATCGTCGGCTATATCTCCGACCACCACGACGGCTGAAACCGCCATGCAGCGTTCCCCGGCGGAACCGAAACCGGCGTTGATGGCGTTATCGGCCACCAGATCCAAATCAGCATCCGGCAGCACGACCATGTGATTCTTCGCTCCGCCAAGCGCCTGGACCCGTTTGCCGTGGGCGGTTGCCGTCTCGTACACATACTTGGCAATCGGGGTCGAGCCCACAAACGACACCGACTTGATGTCATCATGTTCTAACAGTGCGTCAACGGCTGGTTTTCCGCCGTGGACGACATTGAAAACTCCGTCGGGCAGCCCGGCTTCTTTCCAGAGTTCGGCTTCCCAGTTGACGGCTGAAGGATCCTTTTCCGAAGGTTTGATCACCACGGTATTTCCGGCCGCAATCGCAATCGGGAAGAACC
>Ga0079225_10001502_pt1 | contig 13091 bp, 13 predicted proteins | sample Poulit2012_FD_76344 | JGI IMG/M metagenome (GOLD analysis project Ga0079225, IMG submission 76344) | Agricultural soil microbial communities from Georgia to study Nitrogen management - Poultry litter 2012 | ecosystem: Environmental > Terrestrial > Soil > Agricultural land | place: USA: Georgia...
CGTTCAAGACCCGTGCGACGGGCCACAAGGCTGCGAAACGAGTACGGGGGTCGAGGCGCTTGTGGATCTCGCGGGTCGGTTTCGTCAAACCGCGGCATGCTGAGGTGTGTATCCCTCGTATGAGATCCCTCCCGCCCTTGCCCATGAACCGTTCACCCGCACCCAGGCGCTTCGCGCCGGGCTGACCCCGAAGGCGCTTCGAGGTCAACGCTTCGTCCGGATGTTTCGCAACGTGTACCGGAGCGTCGACCACGACCCGACGTTCGCGACGTGGGTCGTTGCCGCGCTCCTCACCCTGCCGAGCGATTCGGTCATCTCCCACGTGACGGCCCTGTGGTGGTACGACGTGCGCATCGGTTCGATGTGGCCGTTGCATTTCTCCACCAACACCACCCAGACCACCAAGCACGATGGCGTCGTGCTCCATCGCCGCAGGGGCAGACTACGCCCGCGAATTCGTCTCGGACGACGTGTCACAGGTCCGGAGCGGTCGTTCGTCGACTGTGCGACACTCCTGCCTTTCGTACTCCTGGTGACCGCCGGTGACACGCTCATCCATGCGAAGCACACCAGCCTGGATGCTCTGCGCGACTACGCACATGACAGTCACATTCACGGTGTCGTTCGAGCGCGGTTGGCGCTGGAGTACGTATGCGAGCGAGTCGAGTCCCCGATGGAGACGATGGTTCGGCTCATGTTGATCTTCGCGCGGCTTCCTCGACCGACGTGCAACCCGACGCTGTACCGCGACGGTCGCTTCGTCGCCCGGTGCGACATCGTCTATCGCGCGTACAAGGTCGTTGTCGAGTACGACGGCGAATGGCATGAGCGAAGTCGGCAACAACGTGCGCGCGACCGTACACGGCGTGAAGAGCTCGAGGCGATGGGATGGACGGTCATCGTGATCATCGTCGAGGACCTCAAGGACAAGCGTCGCATCGTCCACCGTGTCCACGAGGCTCTCGTCGCGCACGGATACTCCGGCGCCGCACCGCACTTCAACGCGATGTGGACGAAGTGGTTTGCCTGAGTTCGTTTGCGTTTCGCAGCCTTGTGGCCCGTTCGGCGGAGCCTCAACGGGCCACAAGGCTGCGAAACGGGAACGCCCGCTAGTAGACCGCCTCGCCGTTCTTGCGGCGGGTACGCAACGCGCTCAGGGCCTCGTCGAGAATCGCCTCGGCCTCGTCATCGGAGCGGCGTTCCTTCACGTACGCGAGGTGGGTCTTGTACGGCTCGATGCGAACCGGCGGCGGCGGGTTCTCGGAGTCCGAGCCGGCGGGCAGCCCGCACCTCGGACAGTCCCACCGATCCGGCACGGACGCGCCGACGCTGACGCTCACCGGTGTCTGGTGCCCGTTGGCGCAGTAGTAGTCGACGTACGTGCGCGGAGCGGGCTCGCCGCGCTCGTCTTCTCCCATGGGCCCAGAACCAATACGGGTTCCGCGGATTGCACTTCCACTGCCCACGAAATCGTCCTCCGATCGAGGGGCTTGGAATCGGTTGTGTCAGACGTTCAGGCCGAGACTTTGAGCAGGAGGCTCAGCGCGATGATACTGACGGTCCAGATCACAGCGGTGCCGATCGTCAGTCGGTCGAGGTTGCGTTCGGCCACGGACGATCCGCCCAGACCGCTGGAGACGCCGCCACCGAACATGTCGGAAAGACCGCCTCCACGACCCTTGTGCATGAGCACGAACAGGATCATCAGCAGGCTCGAAACGACGAGAACGATCTCGAAGAGCAAAATCACAGCGGAGCGACTTTCATGTGTGGTCGAGGTTCAGGTCCGGCATGTCGTAGAACCGCCCAATCGCCGCGAACTCATCGGCCTTCAGGCTCGCCCCGCCGACGAGTGCACCGTCGACGTCGGACTGCGCCATGACCGAGGCGATGTTGGTGGCCTTGACCGAACCACCGTACAGGATACGCGCCGACTCGGCGGCCTCCGGCGCCGAGGTTTCGGCCAGACGGCCGCGAATCGCCGCACACACCTCCTGTGCGTCGGCGGGTGTGGCGACTTCTCCGGTGCCGATCGCCCACACCGGCTCGTACGCGATCACGAGCCCCGCGACCTGCTCGGCGGTGAGTCCGGCCAGCGCGCCGTCGACCTGGGCGAGCGTGTACGCGACGTGCTCGCCGGCCTGGCGTACGTCGAGGCCCTCGCCGACACACACGATCGGTGTCATGCCGGATGCGAGGGTGTTCTTCGCCTTGACAGCGACCGTCGCGTCGTCCTCGCCGTGGTACTCGCGGCGTTCGGAGTGTCCGACGACGACATAGGTGCAGCCGAGTTTGGCCAGCATCGCCGCGGAGATCTCCCCGGTGTACGCGCCCCCGTCGTGAACGGAGACGTCCTGCGCCCCGTACACGACTTTCAACCGGTCACCGTCGACCAGAGTCTGCACGCTACGCAGGTCCGTGAACGGCGGGATGACCGCGATCTCGGCGCGAGAGAAGTCGTGGCGCTTGTCTTGCAGGATCCACGCGAGCTTCTGCACCAGAACAACGGCTTCCTGATGGTTCAGGTTCGACTTCCAGTTGCCCGCCATGAGCGGAGTGCGGTTGTTCGCCACGTCAGTTCTCCAGTACGTCGAGGCCGGGCAAGGTCTTGCCTTCGAGGAACTCCAGGCTCGCTCCCCCGCCGGTCGAGATGTGTCCGAACTGGCTGTCGGCGAACCCGAGCGTGCGCACCGCAGCCGCAGAGTCGCCGCCGCCGACGACGGACAGCCCGCCTGACTCGGTCAAGGCCTGCGCAACCGCCTTCGTGCCCGCGGCGAACGCGTCCATCTCGAACACGCCCATGGGGCCGTTCCAGAAGATGGTCCGTGCCCGCCTGACATGGTCGGCGAAGGTACGCGCCGACTCCGGCCCGATGTCGAGGCCCATCTGCTCGGCCGGCATCGCATCGGCGGAGACCGTCGTCGCGGGTGCGTCGGCGGCGAACTCCGGCGCGACGACGACATCGGTCGGCAGTACGACCTCGACGCCGCGCTCCTTCGCCGTCGCGAGGTAACCGCGGACGGTGTCGAGCTGGTCCGACTCGAGCAACGATGCGCCCACCTCGTGGCCTTCGGCGGCCAAGAACGTGAAGACCATGCCACCGCCGATCAGCAGCGTGTCTGCCTTGTGCAGCAGGCTGTCGATCACACCCAGCTTGTCGTAGACCTTCGAGCCGCCGAGCACGACCGCGTACGGGCGCTCCGGTGACTCGGTGAGCCGGCGCAGCACCTCGGTCTCGGCTTCGACCAGACCGCCGGCCGCATGGGGTAGCAGCTTCGCGACGTCGTAGACGCTGGCCTGCTTGCGGTGGACGACGCCGAACCCATCGGAGACGAACGCATCGGCGAGACTCGCAAGCTCGCCGGCGAATGCCGCACGCTCCGTGTCGTCCTTGCTCGTCTCGCCCGGGTTGAAGCGAACGTTCTCGAGTACGCACACGGCGCCGTCCCCGAGCTCGTTCACCACGCGTCGAGCATCCTCGCCCACCGTGTCGGCGGCGAATGCGACCTCGGACCCGAGCAACTCCCCGAGACGTCGCGCGACCGGTGCCAGGGTGAACGCCGCATCCGGTGCCCCCTTCGGCCGGCCGAGGTGGGCCGTCACGATGACCCGCGCTCCGGCGTCACGCAACCGAGCGATCGTCGGCACGCTCGCACGTACCCGGCCGTCGTCGGTGATGGTGCTGCCATCGAGCGGCACGTTCAGGTCGCTGCGTACCAAGACACGGCGACCGCTGAGGTCACCGAGATCGTTGATCGTCTGCACTGCGTACTGTCCTCGGAGCCGCTAGAGCGAGGAGCCGACGAGCTTGGTGATGTCGACGAGACGGTTGGAGAATGCCCACTCGTTGTCATACCAGCCGAACACCTTGACCTGGTCGCCGATCACCTTCGTCAGGCTCGCGTCGAAGATGCACGACGCCGGGTCGGTCACGATGTCGCTGCTGACGATCGGGTCCTCGGTGTAGGTGATGATGCCGTTCAGCGGCCCTTCGGCTGCCGTGCGCACGACCTGATTCACCTCGTCGGCGGTCGTCTCGCGCGATGCGGTGAACGTCAGATCGGTGATCGACCCGGTCGGCACCGGAACCCGCAGCGAATAGCCGTCGAGTCTGCCCTGGAGCTCGGGCAGCACGAGGCCGACCGCCTTGGCCGCGCCGGTCGTCGTCGGGATGACATTGAGCGCAGCCGCCCGAGCGCGACGAAGGTCCTTGTGCGGGCCGTCCTGGAGGTTCTGGTCCTGGGTGTAGGCGTGGATGGTGGTCATCAGGCCGCGCTCGATGCCGAGGCCGTCGTTGAGCACCTTGGCCATCGGGGCGAGGCAGTTCGTCGTGCAGGACGCGTTCGAGACGATGTGGTGCGATGCGGGGTCGTACGAATCCTCGTTGACGCCGATCACGAACGTCGCGTCCTCGTTCTTGCCCGGCGCCGAGATGATCACCTTCTTGGCACCGGCGTCGAGGTGCGCCTTCGCCTTCGTGGCATCGGTGAACAGGCCGGTCGACTCCACGACGACGTCGACGCCGAGGTCTTTCCAGGGCAGCGCCGCCGGGTCACGCTCTGCGAGTGACGTGACGAGCTGGTCGCCGATCTTGATGCCGCCTTCGACGACGGAGACCGGCTTGTCGAAGCGCCCGAGTATCGAGTCGTACTTCAACAGGTGTGCCTGCGTCTCGTCGTCGCCCAAGTCATTGAACGCGACGATCTCGACGTCAGCGCCAGTCTCTTGGACGGCCCGGAAGAAGTTGCGGCCGATCCGGCCGAATCCATTGATACCTACACGCACGGTCACGGCGTCTGCTCCTCGGTGCGGGACGTACTCGGGTCCTTTCCGAGACTACCGGTCCGCTGTGTCCACACCCGAGGCGGGAGGATCTGTACGCACGATCGCCTACGCTTGTCGCGTGGACTTGTTCGCCGATCCGGCCTCGGTACTGGACGGTGGCCTGGCAACCGAACTCGAACGCCGAGGCAACGACCTCTCGGACGCGTTGTGGTCGGCGCGTCTGCTCGTAGACGATCCAGAAGAGATCCGAGCCGCGCACGACACCTTCTTCGGGGCCGGCGCGGTCGTCGCCACGACCGCGACCTACCAAGCGAGCTTCGACGGTTTCGCGGAACGTGGCATCGACCATCGCGACGCCGCGCGGCTGATGCGGTTGGCCGTCGACCTCGCGACAGCAGCACGCGATGCGCGTGCCGACGACGGCGTACGTCGGTGGGTCGCGGCGTCGGTCGGGCCTTACGGCGCTGCGCTCGCCGACGGTTCGGAGTACCGCGGCAGGTACGGCCTCTCAGCCACCGAGCTGACCGACTGGCATGCTCCCCGCCTCGACATCCTCTGCGAGACCGACGCCGACGTACTCGCGCTCGAGACCGTCCCGGATGCCGATGAGGCAGCGGCGCTCGTGCAGGCGATGTCGGGTCGCACACTCCCGGCATGGTTGTCCTACACCATCGACGGAGACCGCACCCGTGCCGGTCAGCCGCTCGTCGATGCGTTCTCCGTCGTCGCAGACTCTCCCGAGATCGTCGCCGTCGGCATCAACTGCTGCGCTCCGCGCGACGTCGGTCCGGCAGTCCGGATCGCACGCGAGGTGACCGGCAAACCCGTCGTCGCGTACCCGAACAGCGGTGAGGGGTGGGTCGATCGACACTGGGCGGGTACCTCGACGTTCGACACGAGCCTCGCCCCCGCCTGGGTCGACGCGGGCGTCGTGGCCGTCGGCGGTTGCTGCCGCGTGACACCGGCCGACATCACGGCACTGACGCGTACGCTGCAGCGAGCACGGTCAGGCTGAGGTCCAAGGGCACCAGCGCACAACGCGTGCCGTACGGCGCCCTACACCTCCTCGCGGAGCATGTCGTCGGTCAGCGAGGCTTCGGTGTCGGCGACGCCCAGCTCCTTGGCACGCTTGTCCGCCATCGCGAGCAGCCGTCGGATCCGCCCGGCGATCGCATCCTTGGTCAGGGCGGGATCGTGCAGCTGTCCGAGCTCCTCGAGGCTCGCCTGCTTGTGCTCGACGCGCAACGAACCCGCCATCTTCAGATGGTCGGGAACCTCGTCACCGAGGATCTCCAGTGCGCGCTCGACCCGCGCACCCGCGGCCACCGCGGCACGCGCCGAACGTCGGAGGTTCGCATCGTCGAAGTTCGCAAGGCGGTTCGCGGTCGCGCGCACCTCGCGGCGCATCCGCCGCTCCTCCCAACCCAGGAGCGTCTCGTGTGCGCCGAGACGTGTGAGCATCGCACCGATCGCCTCGCCGTCACGGATGACCACGCGATCGACCCCCCGTACTTCACGCGCCTTCGCGGTGATGCCGAGCCGCCGTGACGCCCCGCACAGCGCAAGCGCTGCCTCCGGACCCGGACACGTCACCTCGAGCGACGACGACCGGCCCGGCTCCGTCAGCGACCCCCTGGCCAGGAACGCGCCTCGCCACGCGGCGACGGAATCGCATGACGAGCCCGACACGACTTGTGGCGGAAGGCCGCGCACGGGTCTGCCACGGCCGTCGAGCAGGCCCGTCTGGCGCGCGAGCGCCTCGCCGTCCTTGACCACTCGCACGACGTACGTGGTGCCCTTACGAATGCCGGAACCGTTCACGACGAGCAACTCGCTGTCGTGCCCGTAGACCTCTTGGATGTCTTTGCGAACCCGACGCGCCGCCGCGCCGGTATCGAGCTCTGCCTCGACGACCACTTTGCCTCCGACGATGTGCAGTCCCCCCGCGAACCGCAACAACGACGAAACCTCAGCCTTACGGCAGCAGGCTTTTGTGATCGTCGTGTTCGCAAGCTCTGCCTTGACTTGCGCAGTCATAGCCATGGATACGTACCTGCCCCGTTTCCGTCGCTCGCGCGACCCATTGCTGTCCGAGTCCAACGACGCCACTCTATGTTGCGTACTGAGGTTACGCCTGATCGAGTCAATGCATTACATCTTCAAGTACGGCCGCCAATCGCAGCGGATCGTGACGGGGACTGCCGTCGGCCATCGCCACCTCGACGACCACCAGCTCGGCCGACAGGTTCGCCGCCGCCTTCTGCAGGCTCGAGACATCGCCGACAGTCGCCGGATCTGCGATGACGGCATCGACCGGCAGCTCAGGGGCGTGTGCGGCCAGGACCTCAAGGTGCGTCTCAGGTTCGAAACCGTCTGTCTCGCCCGGCTGTGCGGCGAGGTTGAGAATCACGACGCGTCGAGCCGAGGTCTCATGCAGGGCATCGAAGATGCCCGGTACGAGCAGGTTCGGGATCACACTGGTGAACCACGATCCCGGGCCGACGACGATCCAGCCCGCGTCGTGGATCGCGGTGACGGCTTCTGGACATGCGGGCGGATCGGGCGGATCCAGCCGCACGGCGACGACCTCCGCTTCGGTCGAGGCGACCTCCACCTGGCCCCGGACCCGGTCGAGCGTTCGCTCGCCGTCGAGCTCGCGTCGTACGAGAGCCTCGATGTCCAGCGGTACAGAGCTCATGGGCAGCACGCGGCCCTGTGCGCCGAGGAGCCGAGCAACCAGGTCGAGCCCACCGACGTGGTCACCGAGCAACTCCCACAACGCCACGATCAGCAGGTTGCCGACGGCGTGGTAGTGCAGGTCGCCTCCGCTTTCGAACCGGTGCTGCAGCACGTCGGCCCACGTACGCCCCCATTCGTCGTCGCCACACAAGGCCGCCAGCGCCATCCGCAGGTCACCCGGCGGGAGTACCCCGAGCTCGTTTCGCAAGCGTCCCGACGAGCCCCCGTTGTCTGCGACGGTCGCGACGGCGGTGATGTCCGGCGTGATCCTGCGCAGCGCCGCGAGACTCGCGGCGAGCCCGTGCCCGCCCCCGAGCGCGACCACCGACGGAAGCTCGCTCGGGCGTACCAGCGGGCCACCCTGGAGCGGTCGCGGAGTCACTCGCGCCCCAGGTCCCGGTGGACGGTCATGACGCGCATGTCGTCGCCGCGTAACCGTTCGGCCAACGCCTCCGACATGGCGACGCTGCGATGCTTTCCTCCGGTACAGCCGATCGCGATGCTCAGGAACCGCTTGCCCTCGCGTACGAATCCGCGTGCGACGCCCTTCAGCAACGCTTCATAGTTGTCGAGGAACTCGACCGCCTCGGTCGCGGCGTAGACGTAGTCTCGGACCGGTTCGTTGAGGCCCGTCTGGTGGCGTAGCTCGGGCACCCAGAACGGATTCGGCAAGAAACGCATGTCGGCGACCATGTCGGCGTCGGCCGGGATGCCGTACTTGAAACCGAATGACACGACCGTCGCGCGGATCGGCTGCGTTTCGGGATCGGCGAACGCGGTCGTTATCCGTGCGGCGAGCTGGTGGACGTTCAGATGCGATGTGTCGACGAGTACGTCCGCGCGGCCGCGGAGTACCCGCAGCATCTCGCGCTCCGCCTCGATGCCGTCGAGCAGTCGACCCTCCTGCATCAGGGGGTGCGGGCGTCGAGCGGCCTCCTGGCGACGTACGAGAACGTCGTCGCTCGCATCGAGGAAGACGATCGACGGGCGCATGCCGGTCTCTCGCAATGCCGCCATCGAGCCCTCGAGCTCGGAGAAGAACCAGCGGGACCGGGCGTCGACGACGACGGCCAGCCGGGTGTCGGAGGCACCTTTGCCCAACAGTGCGATCGTCTGCTCCAACAGCTGCGGCGGCAGGTTGTCGATCACGAACCAACCGAGATCTTCGAGCACCTTCGCTGTCGTGCTGCGCCCGGCGCCCGTCATGCCGGTGACGAGCAGTACCTCGCGGATGGACATCACGCCTCCTCGATCTCGCCGGTCGCCGTGTTGACCGAGGCCGTCGTACGCCCTCCCCCGGCAGACGCGAGTGCGTCGACGACGTTGGCCGCGGTACGTTCACCGAAGCCGGGCACCTCGGTGATCTCCTCGACGGTAGCCTGTCGCAGCCGTTTCAGGGAGCCGAAATGCTTCAGGAGGGCTTTTCGGCGCACCTCCCCGAGGCCCGGAACGCCGTCGAGCTGGCTTTCGACCATCGACTTCGAGCGGCGCTTTCGATGGTGTGCGATCGCGAACCGGTGCGCCTCGTCGCGGATGCGCTGGAGCAAGTAGAGGCCCTCGCTCGTCCGCGGCAGGATGACCGGGTCTTCCTCGTCGGGTACCCAGACCTCTTCGAGCCGCTTGGCCAGACCACACAGTGCAACGTCGTCGATGCCGAGCGCATCCAACGCCTGCTTGGCCGCCGCGACCTGTGGTGGGCCGCCGTCGACGACGACCAAGCTCGGGCTGTAGGAGAACTTGCGTGGCCGTCCCGTCTCGGGGTCGATCAGGCCGGGAGCCTGGTGCTCTGCCGATTCCGCGTCATCGGTGTCCGCGAGGTCTGTTGCACCCGCGGCTGCCTGCTCGTCGAGCAGCCGACGGAAGCGCCGTGTGATCGTCTCGTGCATGGCCGCGACGTCGTTCTGCCCGTCGACACCTCTGATGACGAACCGTCGATACTCCGTCTTACGTGGAAGGCCGTCCTCGAACACGACCATCGACGCGACGACCTGCGTGCCTTGCAGGTTCGAGACGTCGTAGCACTCGACGCGCAGCGGCGCCTCCTCGAGGCCCAGCGCCTCCTGGATCTCCTCCAGCGCCTTGCTCCGGGTGGTGAGGTCGCTCGCCCGCTTCGTCTTGTGCTGCACGAGCGACTGTTTCGCATTGCGCTCGACTGTCTCCATCAGCGTCCGCTTGTCCCCGCGCTGGGGAACACGAAGGGAGACTCGGCTTCCTTTGCGGTCGGTGAGCCATGTACGTACGGCACCGGAGTCGTCGGGCAGGACCGGGACGAGCACCTCCTTGGGGATCGCCTGGTCGTCTTCGGCGTCGTACAACGTGATCAGCGCACGCTCGACGAGGTCCGGCGTCGCCGCGTCGTCGACCTTGTCCGCGACCCAGCCGCGCTGCCCCCGGATGCGCCCGTCGCGTACCGAGAAGATCTGGACGGCGGCTTCGAGCGGGTCCTCGGCGATCGCGAGCACGTCGGCGTCGGTGCCGTCTCCGAAGACGACTGCGTTCTTCTCGACCGCCTGCTTCAGAGCCGCGAGGTCGTCGCGCAGGCGCGCCGCGCGCTCGAACTCCAGGTCGTCGGACGCCTGCTGCATTTCGCGTTCGAGCCGTTTCACGAACTGTTGGGTCTGACCGGCCATGAACGCCGTGAAGTCTTCGGCGATCGCGCGGTGCTCGTCGGCGTCGACCCGGCCCACGCACGGGGCCGCGCACTTGTCGATGTAGCCGAGCAGACACGGGCGCCCCATCTGCTGGCTGCGCTTGAACACCCCGTTGGAACAGGACCGCATCGGAAACACGCGTAGCAGCAGGTCGACGGTCTCACGGATCGCCCACGCATGGCTGTACGGGCCGAAGTACCGCACGCCCTTGCGCTTCTTCCCACGGCCCACCATGACCCGCGGGAACTCCTCGTTGAGCGTCACTGCGAGCCACGGGTACGACTTGTCGTCGCGGTATTTGACGTTGAAGCGCGGGTCGTACTGTTTGATCCAGGTGTACTCCAGCTGCAGGGCCTCGACTTCGTTCGAGACGACGGTCCAGTCGACCTTCGCAGCGGTCTGCACCATCGTCTGCGTACGCGGGTGCAGCCCGGCTGGATCGGCGAAGTAGGACGACAGCCGAGAGCGCAGCGACTTCGCCTTGCCGACGTAGATCACGCGGCCCTTCGCGTCGCTGAACCGATACACTCCCGGTGAGGTCGGGATCGAGCCGGGCGCGGGTCGATACGTTGCGGGATCTGCCACACAGCCAACCCTACGAGGTCGCTCCGACGATCGCGCAGCGCTGCGCTGGCACGACTCGCACGCGCCTCGCGCTCGGGTTTGCACCGCTCGGTGTAGCTAGCCCGGTCGTCCCAGCACGCGCCGTGACAGCCGCCGCGCGGCGTGCGCGAGCGCGGTCGGTGGAGGCGGGCGCGTGACAAGCGACAGGGTGAGTTCGCCCGGTACGGGCGACGCCAGGATGCGGTCTCCCGATGCTGCGTACCAATGTGCGGCCAGCTCTGGAATGAGCGCAGGTGCCCGTCTGGAGCGAGCGATTCGCAACGCCGCCTCCACCGTCGCACCGTGGCGTGGCGACCCTCCGAGTATCGAGAGACGCTCACGCACGGGCTCGGCGGCGAGATCCACCGTGTTGTAGACGACATCGCGCTGCGCGAACGGTCGGTCACCGGCATCCAGTTCGGGTGCCCCCTCGGGCAACACGACCACGAGCGGCGAACGCCCCAGCGGGAAACGTCGCAGACCCTGCGGCACCACGATCTGCTCGGCGATCGTGACAACGGCCGCGTCGAGGAAGCCGCCGTGGACCTGTTGCAGGAGGTACGGCCCGTGATCGACGATCGATCGGATCGCCACACCGTCCAGTTCGGCATCCAACGCCGTGAACACCATCGGACTCAGGCTCTGGATGGTCCCGATCGACAACATCTGGGCATCGGCTGCCGCGAGTACCTCCTCGGGAATGGCGTCGAGGTCCGCGAGCAGCCGCGTGGCCTGCCGCGCCAGCTCTCTGCCCGCCGCCGTTGCCCTCGCTCCCGTCGTATCCCTGTCGAACAGGGTGGCGCCGACACGGCGTTCGAGCGCGGCGAGCCGACGAGACGCCGACGGCTGCGACACGAGTAGCTCCTTTGCCGCCGCTCCCACCGATCCGTGTCGTGCCACGGCCTCGGTGAGCATCAGTTCGGCAACACTCAGGCGTGAGGTCATGCACCCAGCGTATGAGCTCCGCGCTCACATCGAGGTCTACCCGATCGGGCGCGGCTGGCCGAGAGTCGAGCCGTGCGCCGATCACTGCCGACATTGACCGTCATCACATTCGTGACGTGGACCGGAACCCGCATGACCGCTGTCGCGCTCCCCCTCGTCGCCCTGGCCGAGACCGGCGATGCGTGGACCACCGGCCTCGTGGGTGGAGTATCGGGAATTCCCCTGCTCACCGTCGGCTGGTGGGGTCGCCGGTTGCGCGACCGGTTGGTCTCGGGTCACGCGCTCGCGAGGGTGATGATCGTGCAGGCGGCGGGACTCGCAGTAGTGCCGCTCGCCGCGGCCATCGCGCAGGTGGACGCCGTCGCGCTTTGTATCTCCGGTGTTGTGACCGGAGCCGCAGGCGCACTGCTCGGACCGGCGCAACGATCGCTCGTATCCGACCTCGCCGATGCGCGCGCGATTCCGGAAGGCGCGTCGTCGGCGGCGCGCTGGCTCGCCCTGCAAGACCTCGCCCACCGGACATCGATGATCTTCGCGCCGACGTTGGCCGCCTGGCTGGTCGTCGCGACGAGCGCGGAAGCTCTTCTCTGGTGCGAGACCGTCGTCGTGCTCGCGGCAGCGGTCGCGATGCGCTCCGTACCGGATGCCCGGGCGCCGGCCGAGGCCACGGACGACCCTGGTCCATCGTCCGCGTCGGCAACGGCCGTTCTACGCGCGCAACCAGAGATCGCCGCCGGTGTATTCATGGCCGGTGTCGGCGGTGTGTGTTGGTTCGGATTCAGCTTGGGACTGACCATCCTCGGTGTCGAACAGGGAGTGCCGGGAGAACTCATCGCCGCCGGTATGAGCGGTTACGGCACCACGTCGGTGTGCACGTCGGTGTTCATCCCCGTATTCGTCGACAGGCTGCCACGCATGCCCACGCTCGTCGTTTCCTGGATCATGCTCGGGCTCGCGTTCGTCGCCGTACCGTGGGCAGCGCCGAACTTGCTGATGGTGGCAGCCGTTGCCGCCGCAGGCGGCGCCGCCGTGCCCTGGGGTATAGCGATGCTCAACGCCCTGATCAGCGAGCAGACCACCGGTGCGCAGCGCCGCGCGGCTTTCACCATCGAGACGGTCGTGCACTCCGGCGGTGTGTCCGTGGGCCTCCTGCTGGGAGGCGCCGTCATCGGCTGGGTCGGCGCGATGCCGGTGCTCGTCGTGACCGGCATCGCCCAGATCGCTGCCGCCGCAACCGGGATCATCATCGTCCGGCTCGGACGTCGCCGGGCAAAATCGCCGAACCGGGCGACGAGCCAGCGCCCTACACCGTCCTGAGCCGCCACGACCTCGTCGCCGCCGCTGAGAACGAATGGGACGTCCGAGAGA
>Ga0079225_10001504_pt1 | contig 13087 bp, 19 predicted proteins | sample Poulit2012_FD_76344 | JGI IMG/M metagenome (GOLD analysis project Ga0079225, IMG submission 76344) | Agricultural soil microbial communities from Georgia to study Nitrogen management - Poultry litter 2012 | ecosystem: Environmental > Terrestrial > Soil > Agricultural land | place: USA: Georgia...
TCAAAACACTCGTTGTTGCCTAAAAGCTGATCATCAAAAACAATATCACCAGCTTCATTTTCCACGGTTAAATATAGACGAAGTGCCACGCTTGCCTCACCAGAAAAAGAATTTCCCCATCAGAGTTAAACTCCTCGACAGCGCAGCAACGCTGTCGAGGGTACTACTAACGCCGCAAAAGCAGCATTTTGGAGAGATTGAGTGGTCTGCGGTGTGTTTTTACACTAAAAGAGGCGCATTTTGCCCCGCGCGCTTTTTCCTGCCTTGCTGTCACCACAAGGGGTTCTCCTCCGCCAGTTTCTGGGGTGCTAGTGACGAGGGACGAGTCTCGCTAGCTTCTGGCATAGTTCAAATCAGGATGCTCCCCTACTCTTTAAAGGATGGCTACTCTCAAGCCTACCTCCCGCAAGCCACACACAAATCTTAGTGTTTTACTAAAAAATATGCAAACACTAAACACTTAACAAGGCTTGCAAGCTACCACGAGCAGTTTTTACGAGTGCAGCAATTTGTTCAAAAGGGGATCTTTAACCATCGGGGCTTTGCGCCCGTTACCTTTTTTAAATTCATCTCCCTAGCTATCGCCAAGCTTTCCATATTTAGCTTTTATTGACATCCTCCCCGCACTAAAAGTACGGGGCTTGTCGCGCATTTTAGTCAGATTTCATGTGCTGCCCTTTAACGTCAATTCTTTTTGAGCAGACCTCTTCTTGGCAAACAAAGAGCCGTTTCTTTTTTACTTTCAGCTGAATGCTATTTCCTGGTGAAAGGTTTAGATTGCTCTTGTTAGCATGAACAAATACCGTTTCACAGCCTTTGGAATGAATGATATGTTTAGGGGCGCTCAGGAAGTTTTTATGGAACTCGGTTTTTGTTACTTCACCACAGTCAGCAACCTTCACATAATCAGTGTCGTCCCCCTCTTTTTCGTTGGAAAATGTAAATATGACGAAGGTGCAAGCAATAAAACAAATTAGGGAAAAGGCTATCCCGTCAATTCTCATTATAATTGCAAACGCTATTATAGAAACAAAAGAAATAAATGCCGCAAAACGAATAGCAACATTTGAAAACTCATAAAGATCCATTATTTTTTCCTTTTGAAAGTTTTTCTGCAATTTTAACACCAGCTAAAATTGCAAAGATGTTAATTCCAATGACAATTCCAAGGACAAATAAAGCCTGTAGATACGCAGCCCAGCCAAACCAGCCATGAGCACTCATCGCCAAAATCATGAAATTCTCTTCTTGCACTTATAAATAATTTTCTCTAACGCACTAATGGCCAATTTAAAGTCAACCAATTTAGATGTTTGAGGGTTGTGAAATCGAAAAGAGAAATTTTCATCCGCCTTTAGGTCGGAACCATAGGTGTTGCTGTATATATCAATAATGTCTTCAGCCATGAAGACTACATCCTGGTAACAGCCTGTTTTTATAGAGCTCAAAATTCTCTCGCCCAAATCTCTAAAGTGATGCAAAGCATCTGCAAGATAAACAGCATCACGATTATCATGCTTGTCCATTTGTGAGAAGCTATTTTCGTAGCAGCCATACATCCTTATCACTGTGGCTACATCACTAGCAAAAAGAACCAGTTGACTTAACTCCTGAGTTAAATCAATTGATGAGCAACGAGCTTGCTTGGCACTATGTTTTGCTAGAGCCGAATCAGTTGCTGCCATAGTTACCTCCTTCATTAACTGGCACGCCTGGCAGGACTCGAACCTGCGACTAACTGCTTAGAAGGCAGCTACTCTCTCAATTGAATTAGTAAAACGATCAAAAAGAAGCCTGCGACCAGCCACAAACCATCAATTGATAAAATCATTTTATTTCTCCGCCACTGCACACATTTCATTAACTGGCACGCCTGGCAGGACTCGAACCTGCGACTAACTGCTTAGAAGGCAGTTGCTCTATCCGACTGAGCTACAAGCGCATGGGTAAACTTAGGTATAAATGGTGGGCCGTATTGGATTTGAACCAATGACCAATGGATTATGAGTCCACTGCTCTAACCTCTGAGCTAACGGCCCCAAAGAGTTTAACGACTTCATTGAAGTTGGTCGGGAGGTGCGCCTTTTTATCAGTGGCGGTAAGCCTACTTCCTCTGAACACAGTAAGCGCTTAACCGAATCGAACGGTGCTTTTTGCTGCTTTGCAACCTGGTATCAACCATAGCCCTTGCTCGCTACTGTGATTTTGTTGCCTGTCTTTCCAGGCTGTCATGGGCTGCCTTTTTTGGATAATCCACGCATTCAAACCCAGTGCCGCGCGAATAAGTAATGCAATGGCAGGGCGCTACTCCTGCTATGGCTATTCAGGGCTCGTCTGCCGTGCGCTAGGCACGCTTACAGTCCCCACGGGTTCCACCGGCTCAGGTGCTGTTATTTAATGTGTCGCACCCCTCCCACCTTCTGCGCTTCTGCTTTCAGCGCCGCACTGCATTGAGAAGCTAACACCGTTCAGCCGTGCGCGGAACTCATCGAAACGACTTAGTGGGTTACTGAGTATCAGCTTCTCAATACACACTGGTTACGCCAGTGACTCGCCCCCAACTGTACCTTTACGTGCAACTAATCTTGGAGGAATCCGCACGAATGCAGCGGTAGGGCGCGACTCCTACTCTGAGTAGCATTGCCGTCTTGCTCTCAGCTTTAACCCCGAACGGTTTTCGCACCTTCATGCTTGGGGAATGTGCGCTTCTGCTTTCAGCGCCGCACTGCATTGATATGTGTGCTGGGGACGATCCAGCGGCATCTACCAAAAGAGAGCGTAGCTAGTGTTGCCTACGTGTGCATTTTGCTAGTTGCGATAGCCTGCCCCGCTACTTTACTTTCACTTTTAGCGCCTTTTCGCAGAAGCGCTCACCACTACTCGTTTTTCACTGGCAACACATATCAATACACACTGGTTACGCCAGTGAGTCGTGCGTTTTTCGTAACGCTAGGCTAAGCAGTTTTAACTCATGCTTAGGAGTATCACTAGCGCCATCGGCGGTTAGCGGATTTACTTACGGAAATCAGATCGGTTTTAAAGAGTTGTCTCTCTATTGTTGTGGCTGGTCGTTACCCCAGCTGCTAGCAGTGCTCCTCTTCTCGATGACGGCCAACTTGGCTAATTGTGTCACTGCTCGGAACCTCAGACCAACACCTGTACAGGTGATTGGCTCAATAGTGGCGCTTGTTCCCGCCTTTCCCGCGTGTCTACTTTCCACGCCGCACAACAATTTGGTCTCCGCTGAAGGACTCGAACCTCCGACCCTTCCGCCCCAAACGGAACGCTCTGGCCAAACTGAGCTAAGCGGAGCTTTTAACTAAACTCTGATTTTTATATTAGTATTTCACTACAATTAATGCAATAGTTTTTTACTAAAAACTAAAGAAAAACTACATGCTATAGCAAAAAAAGGCCCACGAGGGGCCCTGGTTAATTGGCGAGAAGGTCTGGTAGGTCAACCAGACAGTCTCCTTCATCTAACTCAGAACCAAGCACTGCTCCGAGTTCAAGAAGACATGGAGCGCCCAAGCGAACTGTACGCTTGTTCTCTCCATTTGTTACCACGGCATACCAGCCGTTGCTGTCCTTTCTTATTTTAATATTCATGGTATCTCTCCTAATATGATAAACCGCGACATTGCAGACTCATCACTATTTAGGGAGGTAAAGACAGGACTACCAAGGTAGGCAAGCAGAATAGAAAGGATGAAAGTGCCACCATGACCTCATGCCAGACATCCAGCCAATCACAAAGACGGGGTAATCAAAAGCATATTGAAGGTGGTCATAGCTAAACGATAATGCAGTGCTGAGCAGAAGGAATAAAGCCCACAACAAAAGCACGCTGTCGGTGTTGAGTATTTTCGGGCCGCAGAAATATACGGGCTTGTAAGGTTGTGGCTTCACCATGCGATAAGTCCAGCGCAGACCTTCTGAGCCAAACCCAAAGGCAAAGCCCGCTGCTAAAACGCCAGCTAAAACAAGCACCATTACACAACAGCCTTCAACTTCTCATACCAGCGAGGTATGAAACTATCCAAGTCGTTATGGTCAGCCAGCCGTTTAATTTCCGACACCATTGCGCCAGCAGCATAAGCCTCTCTCAAGAAATCAAAATAATTTCCTGGTGATTTCCCTATGACGCTGTTTTCCCACACCCTGACAACAAACCCACCAGCTGAAACATCCTCGCTCACACCACCAAAAGGCTTGTGAATGATTTTTCCATTGGTGTGCAAATAGTGCTGGCCATTCTTATTGCTCATACTTCTACCTTTTCGCTAACAGTAAGTAAAAACTAAAGGTAAACTTATAGTATTTTACTAAAAACTAAAAGGTTAAGTATGAAACCGCTCCTATCTTGGCTGGTGGTCAAACCACTAAATAAGCCGTTTTCTAACTGGTTGGCATGGGCACAGTGGCTAGCAGTCATCACCATGACGATGGATCACTTTGTTAAATTTGCTATAGATACCGACGATTATCTTTGGGTCTCTGATACATTCGGTCGAATAGCGTTCCCCTTGTTTGCAGGGATGCTGGCTTGGAACTGGGCATTTAACACTCAAAACAAACCACGCTATGCAAATCGTGTGCTTTGGATAGGGCTGGTGGCACAAATCCCCTATGCGCTGACCATAAACAGCTCAGTGCTTAACGTCTGTTTTACCTTGGGGTTAGCGCTGTGGTCGCTAAACTTAATGGATAGAGCATCTAATTCAAGCCACAGAACACAAGCTGCTTTAACTATTGCGATGGTGGTGGCCCCCCTTGTCGCGGGCCGCTGGGTTGAATATGGCGCCATAGGGTTTTGGTATGTTATAGCTCTCGGGCTATACATGCGCTCTTGGAATAAAGCATTTTTTAATCCTAATAAAATTGCTCACTATGGCTTGCTTTCGTTAATTTTGGGAGTGCTTATCAACAACAGCAATGTTGCTAGCACCTTTTCCATGCTCACCACAGCGGCGCTACTTGGGATTCCTTTTTATCACACAGCGCTCGCTCGAATAAAACCAGCAGCTATGCCTCGACGGCTTCGCCAGGCGTGGTATCCCGCCCACATCTTTGCAATTTTAATTTATCGGTTTTTTTGACGTGTTCGCAAAAATTGTAGTTTTTATGCTGCTGCGGGCCTTGCGAAGAAAAGAAGGCGAAACAAGACGGCAGAGCTAGATATAGCTAGCTTGCGCCGTTTAAGCGATCTGACGCGGAGCCTGTTGGCTGTCCTTCCTTCCCTAAATAGTTATGAGCAGTTCGCTCATTACATGAACTTAGGAGCTAGTTATGACTAAGCACGAAGTAGAAGTAGAAGCAAAAGTAGAAATAGAAGGCCTTTTGGCCATCGTTCCCCAGCAAGAAACAGAGATTGATGCTCTGTTTATTGAAGGGGCTGACTTGACACCAATTGCGGAGAAAATTCGCGAGCTGGCGGCCGAGTTGCCCAAGGACATGAGTGTCCGAAAGAACCGCGAAGAAGTGGCGAGCTTCGCGTACAAAGTTGCCCGCGCTAAAACTCAAGTGGTTAAAGCGGGGCAAGAGGTGGCTCGGAAGTATAAAGAGCTCCCAAAGAAGATCGACGCGAACCGTCGAGTCTTCAAGGAGGAGCTAGAAGCGCTCCAAGAAGAAGTTCGCGCCCCACTTAACAAGTGGGAAGAAGCGGAGAAAGCGAAGGAGGCAGCTGTAAAAGCCGCTCTTGAGTTCTTCGCGGAACAATCCGCCGCCACTACCGAGGAAAGCTTGGCTGGCCTCAACGAGCGCCTAGCAGCAGTCGAAAGCACCAACATCGACAGTTCTTTCGGCAAAGAAGCTGGCAAAGCCATCGAAGCCAAAGAAAAGGCTGTGGCCGCCTTGCAGGCTCTTATTGAGCAGCGCAAGGAAATTGACGCGGCTGAAGCTAAGGCTAGAGCCGAAGCTGAAGCCAAAGCTGAGCAAGAGCGCATTGAGCGTGAAGCTCGCCTGGTCAAAGAAGCTGAAGAGCGCGCTAAAGCTGAGCAAAAAGCAGCGCTTGAAGCCGCTGAGCGCGCTAAAGCGGAAGCTGAAGCTAATGCCAAAGCCGTTGAAGAGCGTGCCAAGCAAGCTGCAGAACAGCAGCGTCTTGCTGTTGAGCGCGCTGCCGAAGAGGCCCGAGCGAAAGCAGAAGCCGAGGCTAAAGCTAAAGCTGAAGCTGAAGCTAAGGCTGAAGCTGAACGTGCGGCGAATCTTGAGCATCAAGCCAAGATAAACCGTGCCATCGCATCATCCCTGACAGATTTGGGTCTAAGTGATAATGAGGCTCGCGCCATCACCGTGGCTTTGGTGAAAGGGTTTATCCCTCACACCAAGGTTATCTACTAATAACCGAACCCTGCCTTGTGCGGGGTTCTTTTTTGAAAATATCATGAAAAAATCTAGGAACACTAGCAACAAGAAAGCTGGCACTGTAGAACCAGTATCTTGGCTCGATACACCCGCCCATCCCGACTACCCTAAAGGGATGACGATTAGAGACTTTTTTAGGCACTGCTTAACAGGTGCTCTCTTTGTGGCTGGTGTGGTGGCATTGTTAATGCTGATAGCTTAATTTTCTTAGATGCAGAAAGAGCCCATCAGCTCTAAAGGCTCTGATTGTTTGCGCTCAGAAGATATAAAAAGCCCACCACAAGGGTGGGCTTCGGTTAACTCAAAGAACTAGCAACTCGATAGCAGCTCTCAACTGCTGTTCAAGATGCTTTAAATTTTTCGAGTTATCAATATAAGCATCAGGCATGATACGGTTGACGTGCTCCTCTGAGCTATGCGCCGCAACTTTCGGCGCTTCACGCCCCTGTATGCGGAGCAAGACGCCTCCTTTTGCCTTTATTGCTTCGGCTTCGTTGGGGTACCTTACGTCCGACACCACTACGTTGTCAGGCATGAGGTTAACCCACACATCTTCCCCCCATTAACTTTCGGCATGTTTCTGTGCCAAAAATCTGGTAGGCAATGCGTGGCACATACCAGTTTGGTATTGTGTGCCCTGCTCGCTCATGAGCGATAATAAGCTCCGTTAAGAACTTATTTCTGACGCTGCAATTGCCGATGCTCTTAGGCAAGCAATACTTGTCCATGGCAGCTTCAAAAGCTTCCACATCAAGCTTGGTGCATGGCACAAGGCCCTCTTTAAGAGAGCCATCCGCATGCCTATGATCCCAGCCAAAAAGCGCATTAACGCACTCTTTAATTGGGTCGGCGAAAGCATAACGCTTCAAGCCTTTCACCATCCCTTTTCCGATGATGATTTTTGCAGCAATATCTTTGCCGCTGCGGGCATTTCCTATTAAGCCAATAATCATTTTTATGCTCCTAATCGTTATAAGCAGCAGGATTGCATGCTCATAATTATCTAGGGAGGCCAAGACAAAAGAACCCGCACTAACGGCGGGCTCGGTTAATGTTAGCGAAGCAGCTCTTTCACTTGCTCCTCGAAGTTTGCACAGCTGTGCCAGAAGTCCATACTTCTGTTGGTGGGGTCTGGGTGGCCGTCACGGTGGATAATCACCCGACACTCATGGCCGTTATGACCAAGATGTTCTCGCACCATTTCTGCTGTCACTTTCTTAACAGCCATTTTTTCCATTTTTTTCTCCTTCTTAATGAGCGGATTGCTCATAGGTATCTAGGGAGAAAAGGACAGGGAATTAACGCCTAGTTAGGCGCGAATGGTATCTTGGGAGAAACACATCAATGAGAGGTTCGCATGTTAAGAAAACTAGGATTCGTAAAAATCATAGTCGCCGTCATGGTGCTGGCCCTATCCACTGTGTCGCAAGCAGCAAGGCTTACCGATGAGCTTATTGACCGGTACATTAGCTCTGTGGGCGCGATGGAAGTGCTAGACGTTGAGAATTACATCGACGTTGATAACGTTGCTGAGGCTCAAGCGTTTAGCATGGTAAGGGTTGTTGAGGCCGCTCCTGTTGATTCCAGGTACGAGGCAGCAGAGAAGATTGTTAAAGATGCTGGGTTTAAGGACTTACTATCTTGGGCGGAAATAGGCGACCGTATTAATGCAGCTTTTATTGCGCTTTCAATTCAGAACGATAGCGTAAATATGTATGACGAAATGACCAAAATGGAGATGGTAATTAGCCAGCTAAACCTGCCTCCTGAGGAGAAAAAGCTAATGATGGAGCGCATTCAGGCTACTCGAAATATGATGGATGAAATTAACGAAAAAGCGACGGAAAGTGATAAAAGAGTTGTACAAAACAACATGGATAAGCTGAGGAATGCCGCAACAGAAGACTAATACAGCCCCTTACGGGGCTGCATACCCACCTAGTCTTCGGCGGGCACAGGGATTTCAGCCACCATCTCTTTGAGCTGGGTGCTCGCTTTGAAGCGGGGCACATAGGCGGCAGGAATCGTAATTTCTTTGCCTGTTATGGGATTGCGGCCTTGGCGTTCAGCCCGAAGTCGTGTATCGAAGCGGCCAAACCCAAGAAACGCAACACTGCCACCTGCTGCGAGCTCATTTGCGACAGTGGTGATTACTGCGTCAACAGCGCGGGCGGCATCAGCCTTGGTGATTTGCGCTGTAGCGGCTACAGCAGAAACTAATTCGGATTTCTTCATTTTTATTCCCTTTGTATTTGGATATTTTGTTTGTTGCCTTATAGGCGCCAAATTGATTGTATACGCAAGATTAGTCTTTTTGTAGTGTTTTACTAAAAACACTATAAAAACTAATAGCACTCTATGACGCAAACGGGTTGAAACAACACTTTTGCACTGCCAAAAACAAAGAACCCCTGACGTATCAAGGGTTCTAAGCTAAAGCTTAACAATAGTTACTTTATGTCTATCAGGTAGACGCTAAAAAGGCACATCGTCATCGAAGTCCATTCCGCCGCCAGCATTCTGCTGTGGCTGATATTGTTGCTGGGGGGCGCCTTGGGCAGCCATCTGGCGTTGGGCATTATTTTGATAGCCACCATTATTGCCTTGCTGTTGATAGCCACCGTTACCTTGCTGCTGGTATTGCTGGCGTTGTTGCTGGCGCGCACCTTGTTGTTGGCCCTGCCCTTGCCCCTGGCCACCACCAAGCATCAGCATTTCACTGCCGACAATTTCAGTGCTGTAGCGATCCTGTCCAGACTGATCCTGCCACTTGCGTGTGCGAATCTGACCTTCAATATAGAGTTTTTGACCAGAACGTACATGCTCGCGAATAATACCTGCCAAAGGGCCGAAGAATGACACGCGGTGCCACTCGGTGCGCTGTTGACGCTGACCATTTTGGTCGTTCCACACCTCCCCAGTAGCAATGCTTAGCGTAGCCACCTCACCACCATTAGCGAGTGCGCGAACTTCAGGGTCTTGGCCAACATTGCCAATCAGAGTTACTTTATTTAAGCCTCGGCTCATAATTACCTTCCTTTTAGTTACAGTGCCACCAGGGCGTTTCGCAGCTAAGCTGCATTATTGGGATTGATTGTGCTGTATCAAAAATCTGAACAACTCATGCTTCCACTCATCAATTCGATTAATGTCTTTGGCGCGCTTGGAGTTTGCACTTTTTTTCATATCAACTAATGCACTAACATCTTTGTATTCGCTCAAGATGTTGCCCGCCTTATAAAGCAGAGCGATGCAGGTGCTGTGCTCAAACAAAACACGCTCATAAAATTCCTTCAGTTCTTCGTCTTGCTCGACAGTTGCGAGATACTTTAATTTTTTAAGTGTTTTCATTCTTGTCCTTTAGCTCTGCTAGTAGCTCATCACGCCCTTCTATTCCTACTCTTTAGCTCTGCCAGTAGCTCATCACGCCCTTCCTGTTTAGCCTTGCCTGCAATGTCAGCCCACTCATCTACCAAATTTTTCATAAACTGATTTTCACACATTAGCTTTTTGTTTTTTGCTATCTCTCTTTCTAGCAAATCATTCATTCTAATTGCTGTGCTATAAGCCTTAATATAGTTTTGGTGCACAAACATCTCCTGTTGAGATAAGTGCGACTCTGGTACATCAAGCAGGTCATCAGGACTTGTTAGCCCTAATTTGTTTGTCATGTGCTCTTCCTCATAAAATTCATTTATGCCCTATCGCTTGCTGCTAGTTAAGTTTTGCGTTAGCGGCGACTTCCAGCTGGTGGTTGCGAAGCCAGAGCTGAGCATTTTCATGCACCAGCATTTTGACCAAACCAATCGTGGGTGTAGCGCCGCTTTCGCTAGAAGCATCCCACCAGTTTTGAGCCTGGCATGGCATAACATCAAACCCGCAGCCAATGCAGTGCACTCTGATTATGTCTACACCGTCTTTAACGAGCTCTTTTTCTCCGCAAATCGGGCAATACTTCTTCGCCAAAACCTTCTCCAGTCCAAACAAGAAGGGTGTAGTGTTTTACTAAAAGTGTTATTATTAACACAACAACCCCTATTTTTACTCACAATTTAATTTTAACACGCCAAAGCTTGTCAGCGTTATTGCTTCGCAAAAAAAAGCATTGGTTTACAGGAACGGATAATGAAATTATGACTCAACTCACAGATGAGCAGCAGGAAATTGCAAATTACAAAGGAAATTGCTTGGTAGTTTCAGCCTTTGCGGGCACAGGAAAAACATTCACGCTCGTGGAATATGCCAAAGCAAACCCAAACGATCGCATTCTTTATATGGCGTTCAATAAGGCAATTTGCGACGAAGCCAAAGCTAAATTCCCCTCAAACGTAGAAGTAAGAACCTCTCACTCTATTGCCTACTCTCGCTTTGGGAGCAAGCTTAGGCATAAGCTCAAACCGAATTTAAGGCTTACTGATATTACTAACGCCTTGGGTGTTAGAGATTGGGCGTTAGCAACACAAATTCGGAATCGCCTCAATGAGTTTATGGGCAGCGAAGACAAAGATTTTGAAATTGACTACAACAAAAGTGAGTTAATGCACACGGCAGAGGGGCAGCGACTCATTCAAGAAGAAGAAGCCAAACTTGAGCAAGTTCGCGGCTTCTGGAAGCGTATGATTGACCCCAACGATAGCTTTCCTTGTGTGCATGACACCTACCCTAAACTGTACCAGTTAAGCGAGCCCGAACTAGATAAGTATTATGACACAGTGTTATTTGATGAGGCACAAGACGCCAACCCTGTGACAAGCCATATTGTGCTCTCTCAGCGCTGCAAGAAAATACTGGTCGGTGATACCCACCAGCAGATCTATCGCTTCCGTGGCGCAGATAACGCCCTTCACCACCCCCTCCTAGAAGAGGCAGACCGTCTCTACCTAACTAATAGCTTCCGATTCGGCCCTAAAGTAGCTGATTTAGCCAACATGATTCTTGAAGTCAAAGGCGAAACACTAGAAGTTAAAGGGCTGGGTGGTGACGACGAGGTAATTCACGAAGTAGATAACCGACTAAACAGTGATCTCACGGTACTCCATAGAACACGCTCAGGCACCATCGCAACAGCTGTGTCTTATATGCAATCTGGTAAGAGTGTTTATTGGATAGGTGGTATTGATGCTTATGGCCTTAACGACCTTATAGACTTGTTTCACCTAAGAGAAGGAAGGCATGCAGATATTGCACAGCGACAACTTCTTAAAGACTTTCCTGAGTATCGTTTCTATCTTGAGGCTGCGGAAGAGTCTGGCGACCCCGAAATGAACAGCAACATTAAGATATTAAACGACCTTGATAACGTTCCTTTAGTTGCTAGGGAGTTACGTCAAAATGCAGTTAGTAATATACGTGCTGCGGACGTAATTGTTAGTACAGCCCACCGAAGTAAAGGGCTTGAGTGGGACACCGTGGTACTTTATGACGACTTCCCAGATTTAATAGATGAAGGCGAGCTGGCTTTTGATGAAAAAGAGATTGAGGATGAGCTAAACCTTCTTTATGTGGCAGCAACCAGAGCTCAGCAACTTCTCTATGTACCAAAAACAATTATGGCCAACATTCGCGCCGTTGATCTCGTGCAGTCACGACGCGGTTTGGAGGTGACAGAATGAAAGTTATTGCAGGAACTGGCCATAGGCCCAAGTATTTTAATGCCCAAGAATGGAACGCCATGTGTGCGGCAGCAGATAAAGCCATAAAAGACACCGCGCCTAATCTAGTTGTCAGCGGGATGGCGCTTGGCTGGGATCAGGCGCTAGCAAGAGCCGCGATCAACCACGGCATTCCATTTATTGCCGCCCTACCCTTCGCTGGACAAGCAAGTCGATGGCCCGTAAAGAGTCATAATTACTGGCAAAGCTTGATAGCTAAAGCACATGAAGTTGTGATTGTCTCAGAGGGTGGTTATTCAGGATGGAAAATGACTAAGCGCGACCACTGGATGGTGGATGAAGCAGATGAAGTGGTTGCTCTTTATAACGAGTCGAGGCCAAATTCAGGAACTGGAAGATGCGTGAGCTATGCAACGAAGCACAATAAAAAAACCATTAACTACTATGATTTTTTTGTCGAGCACAGTGGCCTAGCACTATAATACAAGCCCGCCTGCGCTCATAACACTGCTTTAAGCCACAAAATAGTCCTGCGCAACGCAGGACTGGGCTCATGTTAATGAAGGCTACCAACAAGAAAGGCCCACGAGGGGCCTTGGTTAATTATCCAAACTGCGACATATATTTAATATGCTCCTCAAGAGGCAATGGCGTATATACCTCTTTAGCGTTTGGGTTGGGTCTGTACACATGGTGCACGCCACCTTTATTTACCCAGTAGCAAGTCACCAAGCTCCCATTACAGAGGTCGATGTAAGGGGTGGCCCCTGTCGGGATTTCATTCAAAAACCAGAACAACTGATCGTGAATGGCCAAATCGCCAAGGCTTGCATGTCTAATCACCTCCCTGGGGTGATCAACCCTGGTTATTTCGGTGACTCTTTCTTCAAGCACCTTTGCTTGTGTCCGCTCCAGCCACTGGTTTAAACCCGCATCTGTTTTAAATGCAGTGTAGTTACTTATCCCCGAAAGGATTAAGTGCTTGTACCCATGATTGGGTAGTTCGCCTTCGAGGTAGGAGACGAGTGTTAAGTTTTTATATATAGAAATCATAATTTTGGTTCCTTTGTCTGTTATAAGCCGCAACATGCAGGCTCATAACTATCTAGGGA
>Ga0079225_10001505_pt1 | contig 13085 bp, 12 predicted proteins | sample Poulit2012_FD_76344 | JGI IMG/M metagenome (GOLD analysis project Ga0079225, IMG submission 76344) | Agricultural soil microbial communities from Georgia to study Nitrogen management - Poultry litter 2012 | ecosystem: Environmental > Terrestrial > Soil > Agricultural land | place: USA: Georgia...
AGTTAAAATCTGGCTGTGAGGAGTCGAATAGGTGCAGGTACCACTGCCCGGGGCTGCCATCGGCCTCGGTTACGCGGGTCCATGCTCGTCCACCGAATACGGACTTCCAGTCGTTAGGGGGCAGATTTCCACCCTCGCCCTTTCCGTCGCGGAACATGTAGCGCTCCCGCTCGGGTGAACCGGGCGCGGCAGCAAGCGCCTGCTGGAACCACTCGTGCTGATCTGATGAGTGGTTTGGAACCAGGGCAACAATTACGCGCAAGTCCAGTTCATGGGCGCGGGCGAGCATCGCATCGAAGTCTTCGAGCGTTCCGAAAAGCGGATCGACATCTCGGTAGTCCGATACGTCGTATCCGGCGTCCTTTTGTGGGGACTTAAAGAAGGGGGAGAGCCAAATCGCGTCAACGCCGAGCATCTGCAGGTGCTCCAGGCGGGACGTTATTCCGGGAAGGTCGCCTATTCCGTCACCGTTGGCGTCAGCAAATGAGCGCGGATAAATCTGGTAGATCACCGCGTGACGCCACCACGGATCGGCGGGGCCGGGCTCATGAATGGTCTTAGTTGAAAGGGACTGCGCAGCAGAAAGGTCGGTCATGGTTACCAGTTTGGCTGAGTGGGCTGACATTATGCAAAAGCAAGCGTGCCCAAGGCGTGCGTTTGAATGTCACACCTCGGTACTAAAGTCTTGAAACATGGACACCGGCTACGGCAAATCTGACTTTGAGCGCTGGTGCGCTGAGCGGCCAAAAAGCCCGCAGCGCACACCATTTCAACGCGACCGGGCGCGTGTTGTTCACTCGTCGGCGCTTCGCCGCCTGGGCGCGAAAACCCAGGTTGTTGGTCCAGCTACCGATGATTTTGTGCGAACCCGTTTAACTCACAGCCTCGAGGTCGCGCAGGTGGGGCGAGAACTCGGTAAGGCCCTGGGCTGTGACCCCGATATCGTGGATATGGCGTGCCTAGCGCACGATTTGGGGCACCCGCCTTTTGGGCATAACGGTGAGAAGGCGCTTGCTGATTTGACCGCCCACACGGGTTCTTTTGAGGGTAATGCGCAAACTTTGCGTCTTCTTACGAGACTTGAGCCCAAGGTGTTCGATGAGGCCAGCGGTGAGCCGCGCGGCCTGAACTTGACTCGGGCATCACTCGACGCCGTAACCAAATATCCGTGGGGCTTTAATGAGGGGCCAAAATCACCGGTGACGGGGGCGCCCACATCCAAGTTCGGGGTCTATGAGGATGACCGAGCCGTCTTTGAGTGGTTGCGCACGGGCGCGCCGCAGGGCGTGCTGTGCTTAGAGGCGCAGGTGATGGACCTGGCAGACGATATTTCGTACTGCGTTCACGATGTTGAAGATGCGGTCGTTGCCGGTTGGCTCGATCTGGGCGCGTTGCGTGATCCCGAGATTCGCCAGCGCATCATCGAGGTTGTTAAAGACTGGTACGCCCCACCGGTTGACGATAACGGCCTGAGCGAGGCAATAGAGCGGCTTCAAGCGCTTCCATGGTGGGTTGAGGGATTTGATGGATCGCGCCGAGCTCTTGCACAGCTAAAAGACCTAACTAGTCAACTCATTGGTCGTTTCTGTTTGGCGGCAGAAAAATTGACTCGCGCCAAATACGGGCAGGGGCAGTTGACTCGGTATGCAGCCAATCTTGAGGTTCCGGTTGAGACTCTTGCAGAGATCGCGATCCTTAAAGGGTTGGCTACCGAATTTGTGATGAAAGATCACTCGCGCCAAAGCGAGTACGCGCAACAGCGAGAGATCGTGACCGAAATTGTCACGTATTTGGTAGATCGTGAAGGTGAGGGTCTCGAGGCACCGTTTGCCGCCGATTATGCGCAGGCAGCAGATGATGATTCCAGGCTGCGCGTGATTGTTGATCAGGTTGCATCCCTAACTGACGTTTCAGCGCTGCAGTGGCACGCGCAGTTAACGGGTAAAAGCGGTTAGCAAGACTGTGTAATCCACAGGTAACTGTGGCTCACGTTCGCCGCTGTGTGCTTGAGCCTTAGGATCATAAGCGTGAGTGGCGGACGAATAATTCGAGCAGACGTTGATGCGGTTCGCGAACAAGCGCGAATCGATGAGATCGTCGGTGAACACGTCACGCTGCGCAGCGCCGGCGTTGGGTCCATGAAGGGCCTTTGCCCTTTCCATGATGAGCGCACCCCCTCGTTCCATGTGCGGCCCCAATTGGGGCTGTGGCACTGTTTCGGGTGTGGTGAGGGCGGCGACATTATTAGCTTTGTACAAAAACTCGATCATCTGTCGTTTGTTGAAGCGGTCGAGTATTTGGCGGGTCGCATCGGTTTGCAACTGCGCTATGAAGAGGGGGGAGCACCCCGAAAGGGGGAGGAGCCGGGGCGACGCCAAAGACTATTTGAAGCTCATAAGGTCGCGGCCGCCTTTTATTCGGAGCAGTTGGGCACGCCCGAAGCTGAAATTGGACGCAAGTTCCTACTTGATCGCGGGTTCGATAGAGCCGCGGCGGAGCACTTTGGCGTTGGTTACGCACCGCGTGGTTGGGACAACCTTCTAAAGCACCTGCGAAACCGCGGGTTTACCGAGGCGGAACTCGCAGCAGCGGGCTTGGTTTCGCAGGGGCGTTCTGGGCATTACGATCGATTCCGGGGGCGCCTTATTTGGCCGATCCGCGACCTTACGGGCGACGTTGTAGGTTTTGGTGCTCGAAAACTTCATGATGACGATGAGGGGCCCAAATATTTAAATACCCCCGAGACCCCGATTTATAAAAAATCGCAGGTTTTGTACGGCGTCGACTTAGCGAAGCGGGAAATTGCTAAAAACCGGCAGGTAGTAGTTGTTGAGGGGTATACGGACGTCATGGCCGCGCATCTGGCCGGCGTTAAGACCGCCGTTGCCACGTGTGGCACCGCGTTCGGTACTGACCACGTGCGCGTCGTGCGCCGTCTCGTTGGAGACTCGGCTCCTGGCGCCGGCGTCCAACTGTCATCGGGCCTCTCTGTTGGCGGCGAGGTCATCTTCACATTTGATGGCGATGAAGCTGGCCGTAAGGCTGCATTGCGCGCATATGGTGAGGATCAGCGCTTCATGGCCCAAACTTTCATCGCGATTTCTCCCGCCGGAATGGATCCGTGTGATCTGCGTCAGCAGCGCGGGGATGAGGCTGTCCGTGACCTGATTAAGTCGCGTCAGCCCCTGTTTGAGTTTGTGGTTCGTTCGACTCTTGAGAGTTTTGATCTCGATACCGCTGAGGGACGGGTTGGTGGGCTTCGCGCCGCAGCTCCCGTCGTTGCCGGTATTCGCGATACTGCGCTTCGGCCCGAGTATGCGCGCATGCTGGCTGGTTGGCTCGGTATGGATATCGAAACAGTGCGCCGCGCGGTGCGTTCCGCGGGTCGTGATTTAGGGCGACGCCAATCACCTTCGCACTCTGGGGAGGGTTTTGGTTCGGGTTCTTCGGGCCCGGGGGAGCGCGCCCCGTCGATGGCGCGCCCAGCTGCGGATGACCGGGTCGCAAATTTGGAGCGCCAAGTCTTAGAAGTTGTTTTGCAGCTGCCGCAGTATCTGAACATTGATGAGTTTGATTCACTGCCAGCCGATTCGTTTTCTGTTTCGGCCTACCGCGCGGTCCACGACGCAATTCGGGCTGCCGGCGGCCTCCACACAGCGCAGGAACTCGGAGTCGCTAGCCAGGAAGCGGGCGTTAAAAGGTGGGCGGATGCGGTTAGGCAAGCGGCGCCGTCCGTAATTGAAAACCTGATAACCGAGCTGGCGGTCTCACCTTTGCCCGAGGACCGCCCGGACGCGTTGGCGAATTACGCTACGGGGGTCCTGCGGGCCCTGCTAGAAGTAGACATCACGCGACAGATGGCAGATCTGCGCAGTCGACTACAGCGTCACTCTGAGAGTGATGGCGACGAGTTTCGGGATGCTCAGAAGCAACTTCTGGAGCTCGAGATGCGTCGTCGTGCTCTGCGGGAGGGATAGCCGAGGGCGGTACCGCCCGCATTGCCGCCAGAACTACGGCGACTGCCACGACGGTCGCTGTGATGATCCACGCGGGAATCCCCGCGTATTGGGCGATTAGGCCAGCGATGATGGTTCCGATCGGAATGAGACCTAAATTTATTGTTTGTGATGCCCCGAATACGCGTCCGAGCAACTCATCTGGGATTAAACGCTGGCGAAGCGTCATCGAGACGGTGTTGCCGATTGTGTTACCCATACCGCTAAACAGAAGCATCGCGGCGACCGCAAAAACATTTGGCGCGATTAGCGGAACAATCAGCAGTGCTGCGGCGGTCAACCAGGCCGCCCCGAGTATTCGGATTTCATGGAAGCGCGTTAATAACTTTTCGACGATCATCGCTCCGCATATAGATCCAATTGCGAGCATTGTGAACAGGAGCCCGTAATGGGATTCAGCGAGCTTCATGCGCGAGTTCGGGCCCACGATCCACAGGATCATTACTGAAAAATATCCGGTATAGATCATGTTTTGAACGGCCGAGGCCAGTACGAGGGGTCGAAATATCGGGTGACGGAAGAGGTATGAGATTCCGACTTTGATTTCGTGGCGAGCTCGGGAAGGTTTCGCAGCGTTCTGCTCAGCCTTGGCGGGACGGTAGGTTCCGCGCAAGCCGAACACTATTACCAGGAGCGCCGCCAGGCACAGTGCGGTGGGAATTCCGAATGCCCACGCTGATCCGATCGCGAATAGGAAACCCGATAGTGGGGCGCCTAAAAAGTTGTTAGTGACCTGCTGGGCGCTCAGTAGTCGGCTATTAGCGGCTGGGAGGCGCTTGGTTGGGACGATTGACGGCAAGATAACGGTGTAGGCGTTGTCGGCGAACACCTCGCAGCATCCGAAGATAAAAATGATTACTAGCAGGAGCGGGTATGTCATGAAGTTGGCAGCCAACGCCAAAGTGCCCGTTGCGAGGCAGGCTATGCGCAGGGTCGTGGCGGCGATAATGACCCTGCGGCGGTCGGAGGAGTCGATGACGACGCCCGAGTAGATGCCTAAAAGGAGCCAGGGCAGTGTGAATGCGGCTGTTGCGAGCCCGACGAGCGTGGGGGAGGTCGTCATCGAGATGACTACGAGACCAATCCCGATCGACAGGATCCCGTCAGAGAGGTTGGAAAGGCTGCTGGCTGTGAAGACTGCGAGAAAGCGTGGACCGAGCGGTGAGCGGGACCGTTGCATGTCGGACCTCCGATAGGATTTAACTAGAAAACTCTGCAAGGAATGTTATGCAAAGATATCTCTGCAAAGGAATGTTTGCAAGAGGTGGGAGAGGTTGCCGTGTCCGAAACACCGTTCGACGCCGAAACGCTGAAGGCATTAGCGCATCCGTTGCGAATCAAGATTTATGACCATCTGTCGACTTACGGTTCAGCGACCTCTACGCAACTAGCTGAACTTTTAGGCGAAAACACGGGTCAAACGAGTTATCACCTACGGATTTTGGCGCGCCACGGCCTCATCGAAGACGATGATCAGGTCGAAGCAAAGGGGCGAGAGAGGTGGTGGAGGGCCGCGCACGCAGTGCGCATGGAACCGGAGGTTTTGACAGACCCGGGCTCGCGCGCCGCGTCCAAGGTCGTGCTGTCAGCGGTAGCGCAAGAGCGAGCTGAATCATTGGAGCGCTGGTTCCGCGCCGCCCCTGATTCGGGGCAGTGGCTTGAGAACAACATCACCAGTCGCGCAACAGTTCAGTTGAGGCCTGAAGACGCGCGCAAGTTGATCGACCAGGTGTTAGAGCTAATTGATAAAATAACCGCCGGATACGCCGACGTCGAAGGTGAAGACGCGCAAAGAGTGCGAATCTACTTCGATGTATTCCCCCTGTTAAAGGACCGCTAAAAGAGCGGCGGGGCTAGAGCTGTTCGCGGATCGCGCGCATAGCCTGCTTGCGGGTCTCGCGGTCAAGCCGATCGATGTAGAGCATGCCATCCAGGTGGTCCACCTCGTGCTGTAAGCAGCGCGCCATAAGCCCCGTGCCCTCGAGCACTACCTCGTTGCCGTCGACGTCCATGCCCACCACAACGGCGTACCAGGCGCGTTTCGTTGGGAACCATAAGCCGGGCACCGACAGGCACCCCTCATCGGAATCCTGAATTTCGTCAGAGAGCTCAACAATTTTAGGGTTGAGCACGTACCCGATCTCCGCGTCGACGTTATAGGAAAACGCACGTAAATTAACGCCGATCTGGTTCGCCGCCAAACCCGCACGACCGTCATCATCAACGGTTTCGAGTAGATCGGTCACCAACTGACGAACGCGGTCATCTACCTTCGTGATTTCTTCACACGGGGTGCGTAAAACCGGATCGCCAATTACACGAATATCTCTAACGGCCATGACCGTTATGTTGCCACGTTCGGTGCCTGTCTACAGCGCCCGCCCCGAACAAACCAAGATGCGCGTCTCGGTCGTGCCCGTTACCGTGAATTATCCAATCCATAAGGAGGCCCAAGTGAGTGCCGAAGACAAGATGAAGAACATGGCAGAGAAGGCCAAGGGCAAGGCTAAAGAAGCTACCGGGAAGGTAACCGGTAACGAAGAGAAGCAGGCTGAAGGCCAAGCAGATCAGGCTAAAGCCGACTTCAAACAGGCCGGCGAGAACGTTAAAGACGCCTTCAAATAGGGCTTCGCCCAAAAACTAAAAGAGTGAGCCCTTCCCGCTAAATGCGGGAAGGGCTCACTCTTGCCTGTGGGCCCGGCGGGGCTTGAACCCGCGACCAATGGATTATGAGTCCACTGCTCTGACCAGCTGAGCTACGGGCCCGCGATGGACATCTTACTGTCGTATGACTCATAAGTGTGTCACCGCATGAAAAACCCCGAACCGCTCATGTCGTGGTCCGGGGTTTTCACTGCTCCCGCGACTGGACTCGAACCAGTAACCGCCCGATTAACAGTCGGGTGCTCTGCCATTGAGCTACGCGGGAATGCGCCTCGGTAATACTACCTTGCCCTTGTGGGGAGTTTTACACCCCCATTAGGTGCGCCGATCGAAAAGTGTAGCACCTTTATGTTGGGAGCCCTGCATGGTCCCTCAGCCTGGCCTCGGCTTCGTTGACACGAGCCAAAATTTGGGGATTTTTGAGGTCAAGGTTTGCCCGGCCCATCACCTGAGAAATGATGCGACCCGTTGAGGTTCGACGCAGTGCAACCTTCGCTGTGACGCCCGGGGCCACATCGATGATCTCGCTCATTACCACTGAAGACTGCACCCGCTCACGCAAGGTGGTCGCGAAGCGAGCCTCCGGATCTGATGCGAGGTGCAGGCGAAGCGGCTCTTCGTTTGCAACCCAGTTGATTGTGATCGTGTCGGCTTCGTTATCCCAGTTAGCGTTATCTACCGCGTCCCAGTCACTATCGCGTTCTATCCCGTCAAGGCTAATTACGAGCAGCGTTGTAGCGGTCGCGACTACCCAGCGCCCGTCTTTCAGTTCAGCGCCGGCTAGAGCCTTCATTTGCTTAGAAGACTCTGGCGCCGTTGGTAGCGCCTCAATAACCCAGTCTGGAATCGCAACTGATCGCCGTTTAGCCATGTCTTTACGGTACGACTTTTCGTCTGCTTTGGACAGTCGCGTGACACTGCGGAGGTGCTATTGGTTATTTGCGCAAAATTACGGTAGAATGGGGTGTGCATGCCGCAGGCTTGGCGTGATGCGAGTTCCTTGCATTGAGGGCGTTGGGGAAGACGAACCTCAAACAAAAGGAACGGAGGCACCATGTCAGGCGCACTGACTCGTGGCGTGTTGTTTGTGCATTCAGCGCCCCGCGCGCTCTGCCCGCATGTCGAATGGGCGGTCGGCGGGGTCCTTGGCGTGCGCGCATCTTTTGACTGGATCAGTCAGCCCGCAGCCCCCGGACTCTTGCGCGCTGAGATTTCTTGGCAAGCCCCGCAGGGCACTGGCGCGCGCCTCACATCGGCTCTTCGTGGATGGGCTCACCTGCGTTATGAGGTAACTGAAGAACCCAGCGCTGGTGTAGACGGTGGTCGCTGGAGCCACACACCCGAACTCGGTATCTTCCACGCGGTAACTGATGTCCACGGCAATGTGGTCGTGCCAGAGGATCGTGTTCGCTCCGTGCTGGAGCGCTGTGTCGGTGATGCGCATCGCATGCGTGAAGAGATGGATCTCGTGCTCGGGCAAGCTTGGGATGATGAATTGGAGCCATTCCGCTACGCGGGTGCCGGCGCACCCGTTCGCTGGCTTCACAGGGTCGGCTAACACCTCGGTTTTGTACGCCAAAGCAGTAAAAAGGCCGGTGACGTTTATTTACGTCACCGGCCTTTCGCCGTCCTAAATTATTCGATGCTAGACACTGCGCAGAACAAGCGCGACGTTGTGTCCACCGAACCCAAACGAGTTGTTGATAGCCGCGATCTGTCCCTGGGGGAGTTCGCGCGGTGTGTCACGAACGAGATCCAGGCTCAGCTCGGGGTCCGGATCCGTGACGTTGATCGTTGGCGGGGCCTTCCGCTCGTGCAGCGCGAGGATCGCGAAGATCGACTCAACCGCGCCGGCGGCGCCCAGTAGGTGTCCGGTCATCGACTTGGTTGCGGAAAGCCGCACGTGATCCGCATCGGAACCGAAAAGACCCGCAATTGCTCGTGCCTCGATCATGTCGCCAACCGGTGTTGACGTGGCGTGAGCATTGACATGGACGATGTCCGCGGTCGATACGTCGGCATCGGCCATCGCGAGCTGCATCGCACGAGATTGCTCCTTGCCCTCGGGCTCAGGTGCGGCAATGTGATGTGCGTCGCCAGTGAGCCCAACGCCCGCGATCTCGGCATAGATTTTCGCACCGCGAGCCCGGGCATGCTCCTCAGATTCGAGGATTACAATTCCCGCGCCCTCACCCATGACAAACCCGTCACGGTTTTGGTCATAGGGACGCGATGCGCCAGCCGGGTCGTCATTGCGCGTCGAAAGTGCGTGCATCGCGGCGAATGAAGCGATCGGCAGCGGGTGGATCGGGGCCTCGGTACCTCCGGCCACAACAACGTCAGCGCGACCAGAACGAATCATTTCCAGTGCGTAGCCGATCGACTCCGCGCCCGAGGCGCACGCAGAAACGGTCGTGTGTGCACCGGCGCGGGCGCCAAATTCGAGCCCAACCCATGCAGCGGCCGAGTTTGGCATCAGCATGGGAACCGTCATGGGTAGAACTCGGCGCGCACCGCGTTCTTTCATCGTGTCCCATGCGCTCAGCAGAGTCCACACTCCACCGATACCCGAGGCCACCGCCGTGCCCAGCCGCTCGGGATCAACCTCTGGTGATCCAGCATCAGCCCACGCTTCGCGAGCCGCGATGAGCGCAAACTGCGCGTTGGGGTCTAGGCGTCGCTGTTCGGGGCGAGGTAGGACCTCGCTTGCTGGAACTGCGAGCTGCCCACCGAAATGAACTGGCAGATCCTCGTGATCGGCCAGCCAATCGGCCTGGATCGTGGCAATACCTGATTTAGCGGCGAGCGCGGCTTCCCAGCTGCTCTTAGCGTCGCCACCCAGGGGAGTGGTGGCACCAATACCGGTAACAACGACGGAACGCTGTTGCGTCATGACCAATCCTCAAAGTTTGCTGATGTTAAAACATCGGCGTCGAAGCCAAGCAGCCTCGACGCCGATGGGAAAAACTTAAGCGTAAAAACTTAAGTGCTGAAGCTTAGTTCTGAGCCTTCGCAATGAAGGAAACGGCGTCGCCGACGGTTGCGAGGTTCTTGACCTCATCGTCGGGAATGCGAACGTCGAACTTCTCTTCTGCCAGGGTGACGATCGTCATCATCGACAGCGAGTCGATGTCGAGGTCGTCGGTGAATGACTTCTCAGAGGTGACCTCTGAAGTGTCGAGGCCGGTTTCCTCGTTCACGATCTCGGCGAGGCCTGCGAGAATCTCGTTTTCGTTAGCGGCCATTTGTGCATTTCTCCTAGTTTGTTGGTGAACTTGAGTGCTCGAGTGTTAAAACGTGGTTTAACTCTAAGGCAGTGCCACAACCTGTGCGGCATATACCAATCCGGCCCCGAAACCAATTTGCAGAGCCAGGTCACCGCTTGCCACTTGGCCTTCTTCGCGAAGGCGCTGAGCTGCTAACGGTATTGATGCTGCTGAGGTGTTTCCGGTGTCCGCAATATCGCGGGCAACGATAACACTTTCAGGCAATTTCAACTGCTTAATCATCTGATCGATGATGCGCATGTTTGCTTGATGCGGAATGAAAGCCTGGATTTCGTCGGCGGTCACGCCCGCTGCGTCGAGCGCGCGCTGAGCGACCGGCGCCATCTGCCATACGGCCCACTTGAAGACGCTCTGCCCTTCCTGGCGCAGCGTGGGCCATCCGGCCTCGTTGTCGCGGACTTCTTGCCAGGAGTGGGTTTGGCGAATGGTTTGTGCCATCGAGCCGTCTGAGCCCCATACGGTCGGACCAATTTTGGGGCTGTCGGAGCCTGAAATAATTGCGGCGCCGGCACCATCGCCCAGTAGGAACGAAATTGTGCGGCCGGTCGGGTCGACGAAGTCTGACATCTTTTCGGCACCGATAACGAGCACGTTCTTTGCGAGGCCGGCCCGCACGAGCGCATCGCCCTGGCCGATCGCGTAGCAGTAGCCGGCACACGCTGCCGAAATGTCGAATGCGGCGGCCGGATTTGCTCCGATGCGGTCAGCGACGATTGCAGCGGCCGAGGGAGTCTGGTGGAAATAGGTGACGGTCGAAACGATCACGGCATCGATTTCGGACGCTTCGAGACCCGAATCTTTGAGTGCTTCGCGTGCCGCGCCCTCAGCAAGGTCGAGGACGTCAGTTTGTGCGCCTGCGCGTCGCCGCGTAATGATGCCCGTGCGCTGGCGGATCCACTCATCTGAGGAGTCGATCGGGCCGGCAACGTCGTCATTAGTGACTACGTTTTCGCCGCGTACGCCGCCCAGACCGATGATCTGGGTGTGGGCAGGGCCCTGGGCTTGATTTAGGACGGCGCGAGTCATGCTTGGTCTCCCGTGTTGCTGTGGCGACGGACTAGGTCGCGCGCTGCTTCCAGATCGTCTGGTGAGTTAAGCGCGACGGACTCGACACCAGGAAGGGTCCGGCGTGCAAGTCCAGATAAGACCTTACCGGGGGCGAGTTCGATGATGCCCGTTACTCCGGATTGACCAAGGCGCTCTTGGCACAGATCCCAGCGAACGGGGTTCGCGATTTGAGAAACAAGATGCTTGAGAAGTTCGGAGCCAGTTTCGATTAATGAGGCATCCGCGTTTGAGATCATCGAGATATCGGGGGTGCGTGCAGCCATCGAAGGAATTAACTTCTCAACATCAGCGACGGCTGGTTCCATGAACTTGGTGTGGAACGCTCCCGCGACCTTCAGCGGCATGACGCGCGCGCGATGCGGTGGTTCTTCGGCGAGTTGGGCGAGGGCATCCAGAGTTCCGGCTGCGACTACTTGGCCCGCACCATTAATGTTCGCTCCAACAAGGTCGAGCGCTTCGAGGCGCTCGAAGACCTCTGCGGGATCGCCACCAAGAACTGCGGACATGCCCGTATCGGGCCCGGCCGCGGCAGCCGCGGCCATCGCGCGGCCGCGTGCGGCAACGAGCATGAGGCTTTGCTCGGCGGTTAATGACCCGCAAACAGCGGCTGCAGTGAATTCGCCAACAGAGTGACCAGCGGTCATCGAAACCGTTGCTCGCAAATCAAGGTCTGTGGGAAACAGCGCCTTGAGCGCAACGAGGCCCGCTGAAACGATCAGGGGTTGGGCAACTGCTGTATCGCGAATCGTCTCAGCGTCAGATTCGGTTCCGTGTTCGACAAGGTCGAGCCCGGTCGCCGCTGAGTGGAGCGCGAGCTGCTCGGCAACACCGTCTAATTCGAGCCACGGTTTGAGCATTCCTGGGGTCTGTGAGCCCTGTCCAGGGCAAAGTACGACAAGCACGAGATCAACTCTGCCCGATGTTTGGGCAAATTGCTCGCTAACGCCTCAAACGAAGCTAGCGTGTCGGTTTTAGAGGTTTCCTACAAAATTGGGTGCTTCGGGGTCAGGGACGTGGCCCAGATCACGCCCCCAGCGGGTATTTCGTAGTCGGCCGAGTGCGAGCGCGGTCTGCAATACGTATGATTCACGGGGTTCGAGCGCGTCCCATCCGCATACTTCTGCGATCTTACGAAGCCGATAGCGCACCGTATTTGGGTGCACATACAGGCCGCGCGCGGTGGCCTCAAGAGAGCGTCCGGAGTCGATATACGCCTCGAGCGTTTCAAGTAGTGAGCCGCGTGAGGCCGCAAGAGGTTGGTAGATGTCGACAATAAGAGTGTGCTGGGCTGCTGGGTCTGCAATCAGAGCGCGCTCGGGTAATAGGTCACTTGCAGCCACGGGGCGCGGCGCCGTCGGCCATGCCGCAACACACTTCAATCCCGTTAGCGCGTGGCGAGCAGACGCACCTGCTTCAGCGAGACTCGAAACTGAGGGGCCGATCACAATTGGGCCCGGACCGAAGTGGTCTGAAAGGGCAGACGCAGCACTTCTTAAATCTCCTGTGCCTCCCAGTACGAGCACGAGTCGATCGCCCTGAATGCCGACAAGTGCATCAGCTGCTGCGCGGCGGGCCGCTCGGCGCAAATCCGCCGTATACGGACCGTCAACGTTAGTAGGGGTGTGGCCAATTACGACGATCGTTCCGCCGTGGCCCGACCAGCCGAGCGCCGACATGCGAGAACCGAGTGACTCTTGCGTGTCACCGCGCACGATTGCATCAACAACTAGCGCTTCGAGTCGGGCATCCCACGCGCCGCGTACTTCAGCGGCGCGCGCATATACCTCGGCAGCTGAGAATGCGACCTCTCTTGAATAGCGCAAAACGGCTTCACGCAACTGGGCTCTATTGCCACTCGCAGCTAGCTCATCTGCGTGATCCTCGACTACTTCAACTACTACGCGCACCAGTTGCAGCGTGTTCTGAAGTGAAATTGATCGCGTTAACTCTGGGGGAGCGGCGGCGAAAATTTGATCGGTTGCCTGGCCCGGAGAAACTGGGTTTTCATACCACGTAATAAAGGCTGAAATGCCCGCTTGCGCAACAAGGC
>Ga0079225_10001506_pt1 | contig 13084 bp, 10 predicted proteins | sample Poulit2012_FD_76344 | JGI IMG/M metagenome (GOLD analysis project Ga0079225, IMG submission 76344) | Agricultural soil microbial communities from Georgia to study Nitrogen management - Poultry litter 2012 | ecosystem: Environmental > Terrestrial > Soil > Agricultural land | place: USA: Georgia...
ATAGACATGCAATCGCCCTTGATTATTGCGCCAGACGGTCGCTTAAGCGAGTAAACATGGCCTCGCACGCCGTTACCTGCGAAATATCGATGTATTCATCCGGTTGGTGGGCTTGATCAATGGAACCCGGTCCACATAACACAACGGAATAGCCCGCTTCTTGAAATTGCCCCGCTTCTGCGGCAAAGGGAACCACCGTGCTGTCTTGGGTGCCCAGCAGCTCCGTTAGCAAGGCTTGTGCGCTGCCTCCTTTGTCTTGCAGGGGAGGTGCGCTGGCAAAGACCTCGGTAGTAATGTTGGCATCCTGCGACACTTGGCGCATTTCGCGCAGGAGGGTTTCTGCATAGTTGTTAAAACGTGTTAAATAGTGTTGCCAGTCGTCCCCGGGAAGGCAGCGTATATCCCATACGAATTCGCATTTGCGAGAGATAATATTAATCGCCGTGCCGCCACGAATGGTGCCCACGTGCAAGGTGGTGTAAGGGGGAATAAAGGCACAGCTTGCTTCAGCATTTTGACGGTTTTCATCCATCATTTGCTGGATAAAGCTGACCAGTTTGGCGGCAACCATGACTGCGCTCACACCACGCTGGACTTGGCTAGAATGCGCCTCGTGGCCCGTAACCGTCGTTTTAAGCGCCGCAATGCCTTTATGCGCCACTACGGGCTGTATACTGGTAGGTTCTCCAACAATGACGGCGTCTACAGGAGGTAGCTGGGACACCATTTCTGCAATTAGGGCGGGGGCACCCAGACAACCGACTTCTTCATCGTAGCTAAGGGCTAAATGGATAGGGCGTTTCAGGGCTTTTTGCCGGAAGGTGGGTACCATCGCCAACGCGATGGCAATAAAGGATTTCATATCACAGGTGCCACGGCCGTATAATCGATTGTCTTTGCGAGTCACCGTAAAAGGGTCTGTCGACCAGGGCTGGCCATCGACCGGCACAACATCGGTGTGTCCGGAAAGGATGACGCCCCCTTTTGTTTGGGGCCCTATCGTTGCATACAGATTCGCTTTGTTACCATCATGGTTAGGTACCAGGGTGCTGGGGATACCATGCGTGTGCAGATAGTCTTGGACATAATGAATGAGGTCGAGGTTTGAGTTACGAGAAACGGTTTCAAAGTTAATTAACCGTTTTATCATTTCGAGAGATGCTGGGGTCATACAATTTTCTCCAGGTTAGGCAGAAATAGTAATCAGCCCGTAGTGTGGGGTCAATAAGGTTAGGATTTAACAAACGAGCATGAGCGATCACCCATTACGTGAATTTGTAACATGGCAAGAGACCAATGGCGTCATTGATCTCACCATTAAAGGATACTGGGTATTGGCCAACTACCGGCAGTTGCGGCAGGTAATTGACCAGGCCCGGCCGTTATTCCAGGATCAAACGCTGGAGACGCTCGATGCTTCCGGCTTGCAGGGTTTAGATACCGCTGGTGCCCAGTGTTTGCTCGAGCTGCTGGGGCAGCCGACGCTTGAGGCGTTAAAACCGGAGCAATCCGGGCTAACGGCCGAGAGGTTTGCATTAGTAGAGACGGTTGCACGGGCCATTGACACGATTGATGCTGATCCGGCGGTTAAGCCGGTCGCCGGGCTGACTCAATTTTTTGGGGATATTGGTATTGGCCTGGTGAACTTTTGGCATCAGGCCATAGGCTTGATCGGGTTTTCCGGCTTAACCTTGCAAGCGCTGATATTGAATGTGTTACGGCCCAAGACGTGGCGCGTTACAGCGATTGTGGCGCAAGTGCATGAAACCGGTTTAAATGCGGTTCCCATTATTGCCTTATTAACGTTTTTGGTAGGCGCTGTTGTAGCATTTTTGGGGGCGACCATTTTGGCAGATTTTGGTGCCACCGTTTATACCGTCAATTTGGTTGGGTTTTCGTTTTTGCGGGAGTTTGCGGTCTTGCTAACCGCCATCTTGATGGCCGGTCGTACGGCCAGTGCATTTACTGCACAAATTGGCTCTATGAAGGTCAACGAGGAAATTGATGCCATTCGTGTGCAAGGGTTAAGCCCGATTAATTTATTGGTGTTGCCGCGGGTATTGGCCTTACAAATCTCGCTTCCCATACTGACGTTTGTCGGGATGCTGTCAGGCATTATCGGGGGCATGGCGGTGTGTGCCTTGGCGTTGGACATTCCTCCCCAACGTTTTCTGGATATATTTGTTGACGAGGTTCGTTTACGCCACTTTGTGTTGGGAATGGCAAAGGCACCGATTTTCGCCTTTTTAATTGCCGTCATTGGTTGTTTACAAGGATTTCGTGTTGGGGGCAGTGCCCAATCCGTGGGTGAGCGCACGACCGCCGCCGTAGTTCATAGTATTTTTGTGGTCATCGTGTTAGATGCCTTGGCTGCCTTGTTCTTTATGGAGATGGGATGGTGACACATGCATCGACGACACCGGAAGCACCTCCCATTATTCAAGTACGGGGGTTGGTTAACCAGTTTGGGCGCCATGTTGTTCATGAGAACCTGGATTTAGATGTTCGCCAAGGGGAAATTTTGGGCGTAGTGGGGGGTTCAGGAACTGGCAAGTCCGTGTTGCTTCGCTCCATTATCGGGTTGCAAACGCCGCGTAAGGGCCATGTGACAGTCTTTGGCAAGGATCTGCTTAAAATGCGCAGCAAAGCGCGTTCCCAAATGGAACGGCGATTTGGGGTGCTGTTTCAGGCAGGTGCACTTTTTTCTTCGTTAACAGTCACTGAAAATGTGGCGCTTCCTTTAATTGAACATAACAAGTTGTCACGAAGGGAGGCCGAGACGCTTGCCGCGATGAAGCTTGCGTTAACGGGTTTGCCAGCGAATGCGGGACCTAAATATCCATCGGAGTTATCGGGGGGTATGATTAAACGGGCAGCGTTGGCGCGCGCGTTAGCGCTAGACCCGGATATCCTGTTTTTAGATGAGCCCACGGCCGGATTGGATCCCATTGGCGCTTCAGCGTTTGATAATTTACTCTTAACGCTTTGCCGAGCAATGGGATTTACCGTTTTTTTGGTCACTCACGATTTGGATAGCTTGTATGCAATTTGTGATCGGGTAGCGGTGTTGGCGGAGAAAAAAGTGCTGGTAACAGATACGCTTGAGCGCGTGCAGCATTATGATAATCCGTGGATTCATGATTATTTTAATGGTCCTCGGGGCCGCGCGGCACAGCTTGCAAAACAGCCCTTGGAGGGAAATCCATAAATGGAACCACGTGCACATCATGTTTTAATTGGTCTTTTCACATTCATTGCCGCGTGTGCGATGTTGGTGTTTGCCCTATGGTTGGCCAAGACGCATAAAGAAGGTCAGGTATCCAGCTACCGCATCATTTTTAATGAGCCGGTTCGGGGGTTGTCGCGGGGTAGCCCGGTTTTGTATAACGGTATCCGGGTGGGTGAAATTGAAGAGCTACATCTAAATGTTAGCGATTTGCGTGAAGCCCATGCCCATGTCTCTATTGATGCCAACATTCCCATTCGTATCGATACCCAGGCACGCCAGGTCATGACGGGGATTACCGGGGCTTCCGTGATTGAGCTTACGGGAGGCTCCCCTTTAAGCCCGGTATTAATTGCGGGTCGGCATGAGGAGGATCCAACCATCATTGCAGTTCCCTCACCCTTGTCCCAGTTGCTTTCCGGGGGGGACAGTCTGCTGGAAAGTGTGAGTGAGTTGGTAATGAATGTGAATCGCTTGTTTTCCTCGGAAAATATCGATAGAACTCACAGTATATTGGAAAATATTGATGAGTTAACACACGCGCTATCAGGACAGACCAAGGACCTTGGGGATGTATTGGAAGGGGCCGGTCGTATTAGTCGGGGAGTGAATAAAACGCTTGCCAAAACGCAAGAATTAATAACGTCTGCGGGGACGTTATTAGATGATCAGGGTAAAGCCGTACTCGCCCACGCGGAGCAAGCCATGAAATCCTTAAGTGCTGCCAGTGCGGACTTGAGGCAAATCCTCTCGGATACCAAAGATGACACGGTTTCTGGTTTGCAAGGGTTTAACGAGCTTGGGCCGGCGTTACAAGCCTTACGGCAAACTCTGGTAACCTTTCAAGATATGTTGCGCCGTCTTGATGATAATCCCCGCGGTTATTTATTTGGAGGGGATAAGATCGAAGAGTTTGAGCCATGAATACGATTAAGAAAAAGCCCATCCGCCTTGGCGACAGATGGCGTATTGTCCCCGTTGCGTTGTTCATTGGATGGATGGTGTCGGCGTGTTCAATTGTGCCCGAAACGCCCACAAGCACTGTATATTCACTTCCCGAAGGACAAATCAACGTGGCGCCCATAACGGCGACTGCGTCCACGAAAGTCGTACGCATTATTACCCCACTAAGCTCTAATTTAATTGATAGTCGGCGGATCCTTGTCTATCCGGAAAATGGCAAGATTAATGCTTATAAGGGGGTGAGGTGGGATGAAAATGCCCCCGTTATGCTTCGTAACCGCCTTATTAATAGTTTGCGGACCCACGGTCAGATACGCGCCGTAAGTAGTGAGCAAACCAAAATCAAGGCACCATTGGAAATTGCGTCTGACCTTACGCGCTTTCAAGTGCAATATGAAAATGGTGCGCCCGTGGTGCATGTGCAACTTGACGCCTTTCTCATGCAGACACAAGATAGCAAAATCCTGGCAACCAAACGCTTTTCATTTCGCGAGCCAGCCAATGCACCGGAAGTGGAAGCCATTGTAAAAACATTTGGTAGAGCAGCAGAGCAGTTGGAGGGGGCTTTGTTACAGTGGTTGTTACCGTATTTATAACGTCTAAAAACTGCCTACCGTAACACTGGGTAAACGGGCATCGGGAGGATGTCACCAAAGCAAGGAGGAACCGTGTTAATCCCGTCTTCAGGCATTGTAGGAAATTCTTTTAACGAGAATGCTGGCGCTTATCTTGGTGTCGAGCTTGAGATGCCCGTGGCAGATCAGTTCAGTGGTGCCAGCCGTCCGGTCACTCAATATTTTGCAGCGCTGGCGCAGCAAAAGTATGCACGACAACTAACCATTACACCGGTGACGCTGCGGGGTAAGGTGGTGGCGATACAAACGGAACTCGCCGATTGTGGTCTTGATAATGGTTTTAATTTGCTTGAAACTGCGTTAGCGCCGGTTGCGTCTGAGGCTGGGGGCTTGTTGTATTTAGCAGACCGTTTGCATCAAGAGCTTGAAGATACCTTAATTGCTTTGCGGACGGACCAATTGACGGTATTAAATGTGGCACAACATCCCTATGCGTCCAGAAATGCCCAATGCTATCAATGGTTGTGCGTGCCCCGCCCCATTTATAAAGAATTAGTCGATTATCGTGGATGGCGCCACGATGTTGGCATTGATGCCAAAGCACAAAATGGCGCGAATACGGCCATGCCGGTAAACCAATTAATTGCGGCGGTGAATGCGGGGCTTGCCATTGTGGCGCCAGTGAGCATAGCGTTGTTTGCCAATAGTCCGCTAGAAGATGGGCAACCCACACCTTTCCTGGAAAACCGGCTGACCTTATGGGAACGGACGTGCGCTGCCACCCGGTTCCCCGGGGATATCAAACTGCATTCTTATCCCAAGCGTCCTTTTACAAGTTTGGCAGATTATTTCATGTGGATGTTTGGGGAGGGCACGGTGGCACGTAGTATTACTTTGGATAGTAAGGATTACAAATCGGCGACGCCTTATTATTTGGAAGGACAACCCAGTTTGCTGGCCTTTTTGAACGCTTCCTCATGGAAAGCGCACCATGCGATCACTGGCGAGGCGGTGGAGGTGCAACCCGAGACTCGTTTTTTTGTAGAGGCGCAGGTGGAAATGTTATTAGATGCGCGTATCCGTTATCGCCTGGAGCATATGCCGGAGTTGGCAACTTTAGTAGCCGCGTGGTCGCAGCCCCAAGGCCTTGAGCGTTTATTTGAGGACCATGGCATGTGTGCGTATATTGAAGGTCGTGCCGCGGGTGCGAATTTTGCTGATGCGAGCTTATTGCGGTTGGCAGGACCGGCGGTAGCGGCAAGCGTGCTTGCCGCGCCCTCGGCTCTGCAATTAGGCTTATATCGCCAGCTCGAGGCGCTGGAGCCTTTAATCAAACAATGGGGATGGTCTGCCCTGGGTCAGTTGCGCCAACGCGCGGTGCGCTATGGAATTGATGATGAGAACGTTTATCGTTTATGCCAGCAAGCCGTTGCGATCGCCAAGCAGGGTTTGGCGCCGCAAGAAAGGGGCTTGTTGGCATATGTCGACTACGTTTTGGAACGTCGACAGTGCGGTGCGCATCGTTTATTGCATTCGTGGCAGGCGACCCCAGGCGCTTCTATTGCGGGACGATTGGCGCATATCGTGGAGCATCATACGGCCTTGCTTCCCAGTACTTATCTGGACGCATAATGGTCAAAAACATCATCTGCTGCCAATAAGATATCAATGGGCGGGTCAAAACCAATAATTTTAGCGGTTTCTAGATTCAGGGCAATTTTTGCCGGATCCACCCAGATCTGTGTGATATCCCGGGGTCGCGCGCCATTCAACACCTTGGCAATGGCTTCTGCATGAAATAAGCCAACAAAGTTAACATTGGCATTGGCCAGGCTTAGCAAGATTCCTTGCTTCACATCGTTGGCACCTAACATGGAAAAGCTTGGGATGCCCGCTTGGCGCAAGATTTCGGCTATTTCCACAATCGAGGTTTCGGTGATGCCGCGGTGGGTTGTGACATAAACCGCATCAACGTGCTTGTCGGCTAACGTTTGATAGCAATCCACCGCGCCCTGGATGACGTCGTCACTTTCCAGGTTGGTCATGGAGGCATGACAGTGCACAACATCGAAGTTTTGCTCCTCACTGACTTTCAGAATGGCGTCCAAGGCGGTGTAAGTGCGGCCTTCTTGGCTGTCTTCATACACAATGCCTAATGTGTTGAAGGGGACAATGTCATGAAACAGCCGGACTTGCCGTTCATAGCGCTGTGGTTCAATGCGTGCATGCAGATTGTCCTTGCCACTGTCTTCAACGCTGTCGATAATCCCTGCGGACAGGGGATCGCTGGTTGAGGCCACAATAGTGGGGATGGGGGGACCAATAGCGCGCATATCCTGCCCCGCCCAGGTACCCATGGCAATCAGCAAATCAAGATCATGGTGTTGCGAGATGCGTTTTTCAATCGCTTGTTTGGTTGGTGTGCGCAAGGACGATTCAAAATTACCGGGGCGCCAGGTAGCGTCTTCAACGAAGGTGAGGTACTCGTATTTATCGTGCTCGTTCGCCCATTTCCATAGGGCTTCAGCGCTTAAGTTGTCGGGGATGGGCTCGGAAAACTGTAGCCAACCCAGCTCAACCAGGCCTGTCATAATAGCCCGCAATGTTAGGGGATACTCACTAAAAATCCCGCTCTCTACATAGCCTAAACGCCACGGTTGGCCATCGTCTTGCGTACGAGGCTGTGTGCCGTACGTTTGCGCATGGCTTGCAAGCATAAATCCCGTACCAAGACACACGATGAGAATTCGTAGAATACGTAACAACATTATGTGGGTCTCCGTTGAATCACAAGTAGGGTGATATCGTCCCAGGCTTCTTGGTCCCCAGTATGGCGTGCGACATCTTGCAGTAATGTTTTGACAATGTTTACGGCAGCAGGAGACGCCATCGAGGGTTGGCGAAGGAGGCGATAAAGACGCTCGTCTTCATAGGGTTCGTTATGGGCATTCATGGCCTCGGAGATGCCGTCGGTATAGTTAATCAGTATTTCTCCTGGCGCGAGGGTTTGCGTAAACAAGGTGTAGGAAAGCTCACCCTGTACGCCGCAGGCAGGGCCGCTGCGGCCACCAAGTGCTTTAACCTCGCCGTTTGCCTGGCGAATGATGGGTGGAGGGTGGCCCGCATTGGCCCATTGCAGCGCATAGTTGTCCAAATCCAGGGTGGCGATCATTAGTGTCACAAACATGAGGTTAGGATTGTTATCGGACAGTTGGCTATTAATTTTTTCCATCAAGTATGCCGGGTTGGTTTCTTCTTCAGCAAAGGCCCGTAATAACGTTCGGGTTACCGCCATGAATAGGGCAGCAGGCATGCCTTTGTCGGAGACGTCCCCAATCGCAAAGCAGAGTTTGCCATTCGGGAGCATAAAGTAGTCGTATAAATCTCCGCCTACCGTTTTTGCCGGAATCATTGTGGCGTGCAAGTCGATTCGGGGTTGGGCTGCCTGTGGCAGGTGTTCGGGTAATAAGCCCAGCTGAATTTCCCGGGCAATACTGAGCTCTCCTTCAAAGCGTTCTCGATGGGCTGTCTCCTGAAGCAGACGTACGATTTTTTCTCGTAACTGGTTCTCCATAAAGATAAAGGCGGTGGCGAGCTGGCCGACTTCATCATGGTAGCGTTGGGGCAAGGTATTGATTTCAGGGGGCAGTGCGGTTTTTTCGGTGAGATCCTGTTGTGGTAGGGTGCGCGCGACATTGCTTAGGGCCTGCAGGGGTCGGGTGAGGCGTGATGAAAGAAGCCAGGCAATCCCCAGGGCCGCTAGCAGTCCCAATAGAAATAATAGGCCGATACGGTTACGCAGCCGCACGGCGGGCTGTACCACCTCTTGCGTAGGAACAGCCGCGGCAATGGTCCATTTAAGGGGTTTGATGTAATGCGCTTTTACCTGCCATACCAAAGATTGCTTGCGTCTCCCTTGCGGGGGTTCAACAAAATAGGTATCTTGCTGGTGTTGCTGCATTTGCAACAAAACATCCGCTAGCGGCGTCGTTGCGTCATCGTTTATGGGGGTTCTGAGCAGCTGCTGTTGTGCGGCGGACAACGGGGTGATTAGCTCGCCGTGATTATCCAGAATAAAGACAAAACCCGAGCCGGCAAGCTGTATGCCTTTAATGGTGTCCGAGAGCGCGCGCTCCATACGGTGGCGCTGTTCGTCAAACTCATCCAGAATAAACTGCGCACTGTCTCCTATTAAAATAAACCAATTCCATGGGGCAAACCGCGCTAAAACAGCGTAGCGCAATTCTTCTTTATGGTTGGCGTCTGTGGTGCGATAGATTACAAAGCTATGGGCACCCGTGGTAATTTCCTCTTCCACAATACGTGCCAATGAACGCCCTTTGAGATCGGTTTCTTGAGCCAGGTTTTGGCCCATATACTGACCTTGATTGTCTTGGAGGACTGTTAAGGCGTCATCAAGGACCAGTACTTGGCGTTGGTTGCCCAAATCGATGGTGCCGAGCCAGTCTAGAGCTTGTTGTCGAGTGGTGGAGGCGTTGCTGGTATTGAATTCCGTGAGTAACGTTTGTATGAGGGTGTTGAATTCCAGCAAGGGTTGACGGGCTTGGCGCGCGGTTTTGGCTTTTTCACTTAATAGGCTGCGCCACCGTGCCGTACTGTCATCTGCCAATAAGTTTAAAACGTTATCAATGGCCCGCTGTTCAGCAACGGTGACTGTTCGGGTAACATCTTGTTGTGTTAACGTCATCACAAGCGTTGCCCCGGGTAGCAGAATCACCACCACAAACAGGAATATCTTACTGCGTAAGGAAGTTAGCCTAATCACGATCCCTCTCTTGTGGGGGTTAGCGGGCAAAATAAAAGGTACCACGATTTAGTCGTAGATTAACATTGTATAAGTGCCCGACAGGGGCTAGGGATCTACCATGGCATCACATCCACCCGCTTCTTCAACAGCTTTTGAGAGGTCACCATGGCAGCTGTTGGGTGCTTTTGTCGTCGTGTTGATTTTGGCCCAAGCACTGATTGGTGCCCTCAGTCTCTCGGCATTAAATCATGAAGTAAAAGAAAATACATCCGATCGCATTGCCTTAAAAGCACAGCAAACAGTTGATCAAATCCAGGCGGGCTTGGTGCTTGGCAAGCCGCTTCAACAATATTTTGGTTTGGAAAATCTCCTCGCGCAGTTGGTTAAAGAAACTCCGGGCGTAGCGGCAGTTGAGGTGCTTGGTCGAGATAAGCAACCTATTTTGCGCGTGGCGGCAAGCCCCGGAAAAAGCACGCCCAGCACCGCGTCAGCTTTGACGATCACGCGCCCCTTGCTAGGGTCCCAAGACGAGCAGCACGGGTACCTGGTTTTGTATGCAGAGGATGGGATAGAGGATGCGGCGGCTTTGTATCGATTGAATGGATTGGTGTTATTGGCCATCACAGCCGTCGCCGCACTGTTGATGGGGGTCGTGTTGCGGCGGCGACAACAGAAAATACTGCCGGTATTAATCTTGTTTGCTGCACAGTTGGCCTATGCGGGCACTACAATTTATAGCTTTCAAACCACCTGGCTATCCGTGAGCCACGAGAATGCGCAAACCTTGGCGCAGGGGGTCAAGCGTGATTTAGACAAGGTACTGTCTTATGGTTTAGCGCCTGAGTCAGTGTCAGGAACCACAGCTTATCTACAGCGGGTGATTGGTTCTTTTCCGTTGATTCAGGAGATACAGCTGCAGGATGAACGGGGTGACTTATTGTTAAGTACCGCGGCGGACGCACATCCGGTCGAAACGGCCGATATCTGGATGGCGCTACAGGAGGATGGGCAGAAAACGCGACAGTTAGCGCTTATTTTTGATCAGGGGGTACTAAAGACAGGGGCTATCAGTCGGGTGATTGATGCGGCGACGGTGGCATTAATCTCGTTAATAACCACGTTTGAGCTGTTTCGTTTACTTGATTTGCTGGTGGTGCAGGAGCTTTTACAGCGGCCTTGGAAACGCTTGCTTGAACGCCGTCAGAGCGGTTCAGCATCGCCCCGATTTGCGCGCCCGATTGTGTTTGGGTTGACGTTTGCCTGGGCACTTCCTTTTGGGTTTTTGCCCTTGTATGCACGTTCATTAATCGAGCCTGAGACCGCGAAGCTTTCGTTACAGGTCTTAATGGCACTTCCCATTGCAGCAGAAATGGGATTGAGCCTGTTTGGGGTGTTATTAGCCAGTCGCTTGATGCGTTTATATCGCTGGACCAGGCCGGTGGCTTGGGGGTTGCTGGCAGCCGTCATCGCGAGTTTAGCCTGTGCGTGGGTGACGAGTTTGTGGGGTTTGGTGTTCGCACGCATGCTTGTTGGCGTAGGCTACGGCCTGGCCTGGATGGGCTTACAAGGTTTTGTGGTGTTAGAAAGCCCTGCTCATCAGCGTGGCCACTATATGACCCAGTTTATTGCCGGTTTGTTTGCGGGGCATCTTTCTGGGGTTGCCATAGGGGCAATGGTGATGCAGCAGCTGGGGTATTCCTTGGTGTTTGAGCTGGGGGCGGTGTTGTTTTGTTTGCCGCTGCTTGCGGTTTTATGGCTGCAACGTCGTTACTCATTAGTAGCAGTTAATACCATGCAGTCGACACCTGCACCCACAAGGCCTACCAAGGGTGAACGTTTTCATGCAACCGGCCAATTGTTGCGGAATCGTGCTTTCATTGCCTTGCTGCTGGCAGCTGTTGTGCCATTTGCATTTGCCCAGGTTGGTTTGCTTACCTTCGCCGTGCCGCTGTATTTGGATAAATATGGCGCCAGTGCAGCCAGTGCGGGCCGGGTATTAATGATTTATGGGCTTTGTATTATTTATGTCGGCCCTTGGTTGGGGCGTTTGGCGGATGGCAGCCAGCGGCGTAAGCTTTGGTTGGTATTGGCAGGGTTATTAGGGAGTGTGAGCCTGCTGTTATTTTGGTGGCTACAGGGGATAGCAGCCATGGTGTTGGCGGTATTTTTGTTAGCAGCCTCGGGTTGTGTTGGCGGGGCTGCGCAAACGCCTTATTTATTGGGTTTGCCGGCAGTGCAGCAATATGGTGCTGTTGGCGCCACCAGTATCATGCGTGCGTTCGACAAGCTTGGACAAATGGTGGGGCCGCTGCTGATGGGGGGGCTGTTTGCCTTGCTATCAATGGAGTTTAGTTTGATTGTGGTGGGTCTGTTGTATTTACTTGCCACGGTGGGGCTGTTTATTTTGATTCCCCGGGATGATGGGGGCTTATCGGGTCAGCTTAAGTCGTAAATGGTTGTGGTCGGCGTCGCGGCGGTAATGAATCTCATCAAAATAGTGGCGAATGAGTCGCAGGCCCTGGCCGCCAACGTTCGCCTCATCGAGTGAGGCCGCCAAAGGTTGCAATGTATGTTGGGTAGGATCAAAGGCGGCTCCATCATCTTGAATCGTCAAAACAATGTCGTTTGGGGTGGTGGTAACAGACAGCACAATTTGGTGATCGTTTGGGGAGCGTACGTTGCGTGCCTGACGATAGCCATAGTCAAGGGTGTTAACAAGCAGTTCTTCTAGTGCCAGTTGCAGGATGAATAACGATCGCCTGCTCCAACCATGCTGATGTTTTAAGCCAGCCAACCATTGAGGAACTTGGCTGAGGCTCTCGTGCGTTGCAGGAATGCTTAATGTGGCAGGCATAGTGCTGGCAGCCTTAATGATCAAAATGAAGCCGGATCCAGCTTTGTTCACCTTGCTGGCCGTAGGTGGTTTTATCGGCCAGGCGACTAACCAGGCGCCCCGAGGCACTTTCCAAAGCTTTGTCTAACGCTTCCAGGTAAGCATCTTCATCCAGATCCAGATCAAGCGACATGGCAGGTTGCGTTGTTTGCTCAACTTTGTCACCGAGTGGTTCACCCAGATGCCATAGCCAGATGTCAAAGTTGAATTCATCGAAAGTGCCCTGGATTTGGGTGAGTGCATGACCTGGTAAAGAATGGAGTGCCTCCACTGCTTCCAGGCTAGCGGACGCGGCTCGCGTAATAACATCGCGCCGCGCGCCCCAATGGGCACCTTGTTGTTCGATGAAGTTAATGACTTGTTGATATACCGGAAGTTCTAGCTCTGGTTGAATAGTGATAGCATTTTTTTGGGAGGTGCCCATGCGAAACACCAAATTCAGGAAGATGGCGGTTAGGCCTGCCATAACAATGCCATCACTGACGATCATGTTAATGGCAGGTGAGGCGGCCTGCGTTAGCGTGGGAAGCAGCATGACGCCAATACCGGCTGTTAATGAGAGCCCCACCACAAATATTGCCCGCGCATCCATGGCGCGTGAGGTAATCAATTCAATGCCGGAAACCATTAAGTAAGCGGCCGCATAGGTTGTTACCGCG
>Ga0079225_10001507_pt1 | contig 13084 bp, 7 predicted proteins | sample Poulit2012_FD_76344 | JGI IMG/M metagenome (GOLD analysis project Ga0079225, IMG submission 76344) | Agricultural soil microbial communities from Georgia to study Nitrogen management - Poultry litter 2012 | ecosystem: Environmental > Terrestrial > Soil > Agricultural land | place: USA: Georgia...
AATTTATTATAAACATTGCAGCAAAAGAGTAAGGGGAATCCCCCACTCTTTGCTGAATGTGTTTATATTTTTTATTCTTCTACCGCTTCTTCTTCTGAAGCTGCAACATATGCTTCTTCATCTTCTACACCTACTGCTTTTGGCTCTAAATCGGTATATAAATTGATACCTGTACCAGCTGGAATTTGTTTACCAATGATAACATTCTCTTTCAATCCGATTAAGTCATCTGTTTTACCTCGAATAACCGCATCTGTTAAGACACGAGTTGTTTCTTGGAACGATGCAGCGGATAGGAAACTATTTGTTTCAAGAGCTGCTTTGGTAATTCCTAATAACACTGGTCGAGCTGTTGCTGGTTGTCCGCCAGACATTAATGTTTCCGTCACATGGTCTTTAAAGTCTTGGATATCCATTAACTCACCTGGCAAGATGTCTGTGTCGCCTGGATCAAGGATGCGAACTTTTTGAAGCATTTGACGTGCAATGACTTCCACGTGTTTATCTCCAATTTCTACCCCTTGACTTCGGTAAGCGTATTGTACTTCTTTTAGAATGTACTCATGCAATTTAGCGACACCGCTGACCGCCAATAACTCTTTAGGATCAATTGAACCTTCGTTTAGTGGGTCTCCACGTTCAATGGTATCTCCAACACCTACACGCATACGCGCATTTCTTGGCAGTTTGTAAGTTCTTGTATCTGTGTGACCATTTACAGTCACTTCTTTTTCATTTTCTTCTGGGTTCTCTTCAATCGATTCGATGACACCCGTTACTTCTGAAATTGTTGCTTGTCCTTTAGGGTTTCTCGCTTCAAAGATTTCCTGAACACGAGGTAGACCTTGAGTAATATCGTCTCCTGCAACCCCACCGGTATGGAATGTACGCATGGTTAACTGTGTACCTGGTTCACCGATAGATTGTGCAGCAACAATACCTACCGCTTCTCCGACTTCAACTTCACGGCCAGTGGCTAAGTTTCTACCATAACATTTACGGCAGACACCATGGCGTGCATTACATCTATAAACGGAGCGGATTTCGATTTCTTCGTAACCCGCAGAAATGATTTGACGTGCGACATCTTCAGTAATCATTTCATTTTCGCGAACAATTTCTTCATTCGTTTCTGGGTCTAACACTGTTTTACGAGCGTATCGTCCAACAATACGTTCTTCTAAACTTTCGATTTCTTCGTTGCCTTGTTTCAATTCACGAGCAACAATTCCACCTTCCGTGCCACAGTCATCCACACGAACGATAACATCTTGAGCAACGTCTACTAGACGACGAGTGAGGTAACCTGAGTCCGCTGTCTTAAGAGCCGTATCCGTCATACCTTTACGAGCACCGTGAGTAGAAATGAACATCTCTAAAACAGAGAGTCCTTCACGGAAGTTCGAAGTAATCGGTAACTCCATGATTTTTCCACTTGGTCCTGCGATTAGTCCACGCATACCGGCTAACTGAGTAAAGTTCGAAATCGAACCACGAGCTCCAGAGTCACTCATCATGAAGATGTTGTTTCTGTGATCGACACTTGTGGCTAATTCATTTTGAATGTCGTCTCTCGCTTGAGTCCAGATATCGATAACGTTTTGGTAACGTTCATCTTCTGAAATCAATCCACGACGGTGAGTTGCATTTACTCGGTCGACTTTAGCACTTGCTTCTTCCAAGAATTGTTCTTTCGTTTCTAGAACTGGAATATCCGCGATACCCACTGTAATACCAGATCTTGTTGAATATTTATAGCCTAAGTTTTTCATTTTATCCAACATTGTTGAGGTTTCAGCAACTTGGAATCGTTTGAAGACTTCCGCGATAATGTTTCCTAAATCTTTTTTCTTGAATGGCGCGACCGGTTCTTGGTTTTCAATGTGCTCTTTAATATCTGTACCATAAGGCACGAAATATTTATCCGGTGTTTGAACTTCTAAGTTATAAATGGATGGTTCGTTTAGATATGGGAATTCTTCCGGCATAATATTGTTTAGAATAATTTTCCCAACGGTTGTAATCAAGTATTGATCTTTTTGCTCTTCAGTGAATCGTTTCTTCGGTAAGTCCACTGTTTGAATCGCGATACGCGAGTGTAAATGAACATAACCTGTTTGATAAGCTTGAACGACCTCTTCAGGTGTTGAGAAGATCATACCTTCTCCTTCAGCTCCAGGACGCTCAAGAGTTAAATAGTAGTTACCTAAAACCATATCCTGAGAAGGAGTTACAACCGGTTTACCATCTTTAGGGTTTAAAATGTTTTGTGCACCAAGCATTAAAATGCGAGCTTCTGCTTTTGCTTCTTCACTTAACGGTACGTGAACAGCCATTTGGTCCCCATCAAAGTCCGCGTTGTAAGCTTCACAGACTAATGGATGTAGACGAATCGCTTTTCCATCAATAAGCACTGGTTGGAAAGCTTGAATACCTAAACGGTGAAGTGTAGGTGCTCGGTTCAGGAGTACCGGATGTTCTTGAATGACATCTTCTAGTACTTCCCAAATTTCATCATCTAACTGTTCAACTTTTCGTTTTGCGTTTTTAATGTTTGTTGCAATTTCACGTTGTACAAGCTCACGCATAACAAACGGTTTGAATAATTCAACGGCCATTTGTTTTGGCAGTCCACACTCGTACATTTTCAGTTCAGGACCAACGACGATAACCGAACGACCTGAATAGTCGACACGTTTACCAAGTAAGTTTTGACGGAAGCGTCCTTGCTTACCTTTCAACATATGTGAAAGAGATTTTAATGGACGGTTTCCAGGTCCTGTCACTGGACGGCCACGACGACCGTTATCAATTAAAGCATCCACAGCTTCTTGCAACATACGTTTTTCGTTTTGAACAATAATGTGTGGTGCATTTAAATCGAGTAATCTTTTCAGACGGTTGTTACGGTTGATGACACGACGATATAAGTCGTTCATATCACTTGTTGCGAAACGTCCACCGTCAAGCTGTACCATTGGTCGTAACTCAGGTGGGATAACTGGAAGTACATCCATAACCATCCACTGAAGTTCGTTTCCAGACGTTGCAAATGAATCCATAATGTCTAATCGACGGATGGCACGTGTACGTCTTTGGCCTGTAGCTGTTTGTAAGAATTCTTTTAATTCTGTAACTTCTGCTTCTAAATCGACATCATCTAATAAAAGTTTGATGGCATCTGCACCAATTTCTGCACGGAATGCATTTCCATACTCTAATCGTGCATCACGGTATTCAAACTCATTCAATAGTTGTTTTTTCTCAAACGGTGTATCACCAGGTTCGATCACAACGTATGATGCGTAATAGATAATTTCTTCAAGCGATCGAGGACTCATATCTAAAATAAGACCCAAACGACTTGGGATACCTTTAAAGTACCAAATATGTGTAACAGGTGTAGCTAATTCGATGTGACCCATACGCTCACGACGAACTTTAGAATTTGTTACTTCTACACCACAACGGTCACATACAATACCTTTATAGTGAATTCGGCGGTATTTTCCACAAGCACATTCATAGTCTTTCGTCGGACCAAAGATACGCTCACAGAATAATCCGTCACGTTCTGGTTTAAGTGTACGGTAGTTGATAGTTTCTGGTTTTTTGACTTCTCCAAATGACCATTGGCGAATCTTTTCAGGAGAAGCAATAGAAATTTGAACATGATTAAATTTATTTACGTCAATCAAGGGGGCAAACCTCCCTTTTATGATTTTTTGAACTGCCCTCTGTTCAGTAGTGTTTCACAGAAGAGAAGAGACGTATCGTTCACGACCTTCTATAGAATAGAAAGTGAAACTCAGTCACTTCTCAATGAAACACTTAAATATCTTAACTTTTAATTCGAGCTTTTATTCGCTTATTCTTGCGTTTCAGCTTCTTTAGCTGCTTCTGCAGCGCGTTTAGCTTCTTCTTGTTTTTTAATTTCTTCTAGAGAGTCGATGTTATTGTAGTCTTTATTTTCATCATCCGCTTCGAGGTCGATTTCATTGTTTTCAACGTCAAGGACTTTCATATCTAATCCAAGTGCTTGTAATTCTTTAACAAGTACACGGAAGGATTCCGGAACACCTGGTTGTGAAAGTGGCTCGCCTTTAACAATGGCCTCATAAGTCTTCACACGTCCTTCGACGTCATCAGATTTGTAAGTGAGGATCTCTTGTAAAGTATATGAAGCACCATAAGCTTCCAGTGCCCATACCTCCATCTCTCCGAAACGCTGACCACCAAACTGAGCTTTACCACCCAGTGGTTGTTGCGTAACAAGTGAGTAAGGTCCTGTTGAACGAGCGTGCATCTTGTCATCTACCATATGGGAGAGTTTCAAGAAGTACATAACGCCAACAGATACTTCATTATCAAAAGCTTCTCCTGTTCGACCATCATATAAGACAGTTTTCCCATCTCGGTCCCAGCCAGCTTCTTCTAAAACATCTTTAATGTCATCCTCGGTTGCTCCATCGAATACCGGAGTTGCAAAGTGAACACCAAGTTCACGTGCAGCCATTCCTAAATGCAATTCAAAGACCTGCCCGATATTCATACGTGAAGGAACACCTAATGGGTTTAACATGATATCGACTGGTGTACCGTCTGGTAAGTAAGGCATATCTTCTTCTGGAAGAATTAATGAAACAACACCTTTATTTCCGTGTCGTCCAGCCATCTTATCTCCAACACTGATTTTACGTTTTTGAGCAATATAGACTCGTACCAGATCGTTAACACCTGCAGATAATTCATCCCCCTCTTCACGACTGAAGACTTTCACTTCGCTGACAATTCCGCCTCCACCGTGTGGTACGCGTAGAGAAGAGTCACGAACTTCTCGTGCTTTTTCTCCAAAAATTGCATGCAATAGTTTTTCTTCAGCTGATTGTTCGGACATTCCTTTTGGTGTGACTTTACCAACTAAGATGTCACCGTCTCGAACTTCAGCACCGACTCGGATGATTCCATTTTCGTCTAAGTTTCTTAAAGCAGCTTCTCCGACGTTTGGAATTTCACGGGTAATTTCTTCCGGTCCTAGTTTTGTATCTCGAGCTTCTGATTCATATTCTTCGATGTGGATCGATGTGTAAACATCATCTTTTACAAGACGCTCACTCATAATGACCGCATCCTCGAAGTTATATCCATCAAATGTCGTAAAGGCAATCAGCGGGTTCTTACCTAAAGCTATTTCACCATTCTCCATAGCTGGTCCATCCGCAAGAATATCGCCTTTATCTACTTTATCCCCATGCTTCACAATCGGTCTTTGGTTATATGACGTTCCAGAGTTTGAACGTTGGAACTTAAATACGTGATAGTGGTCAACCATACCGTTTGACTGACGAACTTTAATGTTTTCGGCATCCACATAATCAACAACACCTGCGTTTTTAGCAATAATTGCTGAACCAGAACCTTTTGCAGCAGTATGCTCAATTCCTGTACCAACAAGTGGTGCTTCAGGTTTTAATAAAGGCACTGCTTGACGCTGCATGTTTGCTCCCATTAACGCACGGTTCGAGTCGTCGTTCTCTAAGAAAGGAATACTTGCTGTTGCAACAGAAACAACTTGCTTAGGTGAAACATCCATGTAGTCAATTTGTGATACAGGGACTTCCTCGTTGTCGTCTCGAAGTCGAGCAAGAACACTATCTTCTAAGAAATACCCGTCATCGTCTAATGGCGAGTTTGCTTGCGCAATTGTAAATAAATCTTCTTCATCCGCTGTTAGATATTCAATTTCATCGGTGACACGACCTTCTTTTCGGTCAACTTTACGATAAGGGGTTTCGACGAAACCAAATTTATTAATTTTTGAATACGTTGAAAGACTGTTAATTAATCCAATGTTTGGTCCCTCTGGCGTCTCAATTGGACACATACGACCGTAGTGTGAATAGTGAACGTCACGTACTTCATATCCTGCACGTTCACGCGTTAATCCACCAGGTCCTAATGCAGATAAACGACGCTTATGAGATAACTCACTTAGCGGGTTTACTTGGTCCATGAACTGGGAAAGCTGGGATGACCCGAAGAACTCTTTCACAGAAGCGACCACTGGACGGATGTTAATCAACTGTTGTGGCGTTGTTGTGTCGGCGTCTTGAATCGACATACGCTCACGAACGACACGCTCCATACGAGAAACTCCAATACGATATTGGTTTTGCAGTAACTCTCCGACTGAACGGATACGACGGTTACCTAAATGGTCAATATCATCGATTTCTCCAAGTCCTTCTAATAATCCAAAGTAGTAACTAATTGAAGCCACAACATCTTCAGGCAATAACCATTTTTTGTCCTCTTCCGGTTCACCGTTACCGATAATGTTGACAACTCTCTCTGGATCTTCTTTAGAATAAACTTTAACCATTTGAACATGCATCGGTTCAGGAACAACGGCTTCATCAGATGGATTTAATGTGACATCTAAAAGTCCGTTATCAATGTGAGGAGCTAATTCTTCCATCACATCGTGATTTACAACTGTTCCTTCTTCCGCTAAAATTTCTCCTGTTTCAGGATCCACTAAAGTTTCTGCTAATGTTTGGTTAAACAAACGCATTTTAATATTTAATTTTTTATTTAATTTATAACGACCAACATAGGCTAAATCGTATCTTCTAGGGTCAAAGAAACGAGTATTTAATAAGCTTCTAGAAGAGTCTGCTGTTTTAGGCTCTCCTGGACGTAAACTTTCATAAATATCTTTCAAAGCTTCTTCGACACGAGAATCTGCCGGATTTTTATGAACATCTTTTTCTAATGTTCCTTCCATAGCCGTGTTGTTACCAATGAGATCGATTATTTCATCGTCTGATCCAAAACCAAGTGCTCGAATAAAGGTTGTTAAAGGTAATTTACGCGTACGGTCAATTCGTACATTTAATAAGCCTCTTGTATCTGTTTCGAACTCTAACCATGCACCACGGTTAGGAATCATTACTGCACTAAATCCTTCTCTACCATTCTTTTCAACTTTCGGACTGAAATATACACCTGGAGAACGTACTAATTGAGAAACGACTACACGTTCCGATCCATTAATAATAAACGTCCCTTGATCTGTCATTAATGGTAGATCACCAAAGAATACTTCTTGTTCTTTTATTTCACCTGTCTCGTTATTTACTAATCGTAGCTTTACATAAACTGGGGTTGAGTAATTCGCGTCATGTTCGCGCGCTTCATCGACTGTATATTTCGGCTCATCAAATGAGTAATCCAAAAAGTCTAATGACAAGTTCCCAGAAAAATCTTCAATTGGAGATATGTCCTGGAATAATTCTTTCAAACCTTCATCTAAAAACCACTGATAAGAGTCGGATTGTATTTCAATCAAATTGGGAATTTCCATCACTTCACGAATTCTAGAAAAACTTCTACGAACTCGTTGTTTACCATAGTGAACTTCATTACCTCGCACTCTATTCACCTCTCATTGATTTCACTACCTACCGTTTAAAAATATTGGTTTACCTTAAAAAGGGCCGCTTATTTAAGCTTTGCAACTTATAATGTTACAAATATTACAAATGAGTTACAACTTGATAACAAATAGTTGTTTTCCCTAATTTTAAGCAAAAAAATAACAAAAGAAATGTGTATTCAAACAATCCACAATGTCTTTTGTTTTTCCCGGAAACTCGTCTGGACAATATTTCAGACAGTTTCCACCAATATTTCCAACAATATAGCGTTCATATATTATAGGGGATACTTTTTATAATGTCAAGGAATAATCTTAAATCATTTAAGAATAAAATGCAACTGTTCAGACGAAAAAAATAGCCTTAAATTTTCCAAGAAAAAAGTCTGTTCTCTGGAGTAAGAAACAGACTTCCCATTCACTTATTTTTCTTTTCTAGATTCTAAGATCCAATAGCCCTTTTCCAAAGCTACTCGCTCAACATTTCCAAAAACAGCTTCCATTTTCTTGCGGGCACTGGGCGCACCTTGTTTTTTCTGAATGACAATTTGTAATAATCCACCGGGACATAAATAGTTATAGGCTTCTTCTAGTATTTGATGAACGACTTTTTTTCCGGCACGTATCGGAGGGTTTGAGATAATTCCAGCGAATGCTTTGTGTTTTACATGTTCAAATAAATTCGATTGATAGATTTTTACATTTTCGATCTCATTCAATCGTGCATTCTCCCGCGCCAAATCAATCGCTCGTTCATTGACATCGACCATCTCAACTTCTCGATCAGGAAAGGCCGTGGCTAAATAAATACCCACTGGACCATAGCCGCAACCGACATCTAACAGTTTTCCCTCAGGAAAGTTTGTTTTTCCGGCTGTTGTCATTAAAACCTCAGATCCAAAATCGACACGATTCTTCGAAAAAACTCCAGAATCCGTTGTAAACGTGAACTTTTTACCTGAGATTTCCGTTTCAATCGTCTCTTGATTACTTTTTGATGTTGGTTTTGATGAATAATAATGGTCCATAATTTATGTCCTTCCTTAAAAACAGAATCTTTTTATTTTCTTTATTTTATCAAAATCTAAGTAAAACTCAATCTGAACAAGATCATTCTTGTTCTCCTTCTGCGACTGGTTGGCGCAAGTTTTCTTCTGGTAATACGAGGTTCAAGACAACGCCAACAACCGCGCTTAATGCTGTACCAGAAATGACCAACGGCCCTACATCAAGTACGGCTCCACCTAAACCAATGACTAGCATTGCACTAGCTATAATCATGTTGCGTGCTTTTGAAAAATCAATTTTATGCTCAATCATCACTTGGAGTCCGTTACTGGCGATTACACCATAGAGAATAATGGAAATGCCTCCAATCACTGCAGCTGGGATGGTTGATAAGAGAGCGATAAATTTCCCAAGGAAACTGAGGATGATTGAAATGATGGCTGCATTTCGAACAACACTGACAGATGCAATGCGAGTCAATCCAATGGCTCCAGTATTTTCACCATAAGAAGTGTTTGCAGGTCCACCAAAGAATGCTGACACAAGAGAAGCGACACCGTCCCCTGTCAATGTGGCAGACAACCCAGGATCTTTTAAGAAATTACGGTTCGTCATTTTACTTAAAACGGTATGATCTCCAATGTGTTCGGTAACTGTCACTAAAACTAGCGGTAAGAATGCCCAAGCTTCAGGACCAAGGTAAATATCATAATGATTAAATAGTGAAGTTTCAAAAGGTAAGTATAATTCGGGGAAGCTAAACCATTCTGCTTCAAGAATTGGGGTAACATCTACCGCTCCAAGCAAAAATGCAACCACATAACCACCAGCAATCCCAGTGAGGAATGGGATAATGCGAAGAAAACCAGTAGCTTTTGTGTTGACAAAGGCGGTAATTAAGAAAGTAACTAAACCAATGACAACGTTTTGCCATACAGCATCTGTCACTAATCCAGCATTTTGAACAGCTGTAGCGGATAAACCTAAACCAATAACCATAATCATAGGGCCAATGACAATAGGAGGTAATAATCGATCAATCCATTGCGTGCCCACCTTTTTAGAAATAAAGGCAATCAAGACATAAGTGATTCCAGCAATCATAATACCCGTCTGCGAAGCACTAATATCGCCATCCAACTGGGTAATGGCCACTTGCATAGCTCCGATAAAAGCAAAGGATGAACCAAGATAAACAGGTACTTTGGATTTGGTCAGCATCTGATAAATCAAAGTCCCAACCCCACTCATCATCAAAGCAACGGCAATTGGCAGCCCCGTTAAAATTGGAACAAGGATGGTAGCACCAAACATCGCAAATACATGCTGGAAACTAAGAAATAATCCAGGAATAAACTTCGGCTTTTCATCCACATCTAGCAATAAACTTTTCTCTTCAATCATCTTTTCTTCTCCCTCAAATATTTAATTTTGGGCAAAAAAATAGAGCTCTTTTTCAGCAAAAGAACTCCGGAGATAGTTCACTCTAATAAGTGTAAATATGTATATTAGAGATACGTTATCTTACCTTTTAACAACTACCTCTTTGGCTGGCTGTTGACCCTCCAAGAATTTTGCCTTGCCTAGAATATCAGTTCATTCTGAGAAAAGCAAGGAAAAATCTAATTATTTTTTAATTTTTTTAGTTGCAATCGATCTTGTGTGGAGGCATTCATCACTAAAGCAATGGATACTGATACAACCATGAGACTTGAGCCGCCGTAGCTAAGAAGTGGGAATGTAACACCGGTAATCGGAATTAATCCGGTCAAGCCCGCTAAGTTCACTAAGGATTGTACCAACAACATACTGCCCACACCAATATAAATCAAACTGTTGAAACTGCTGTTTGACTTGCTGCCGAGATAAAACGATCGTCCTATAATCAATCCTAAAGCAACCAATACTAGCGTTACACCTAATAAACCTAACTCTTCGCCAACAATCGCCATAATAAAGTCTGTATAAGGGAAAGGGAGATAACCGGTTTTTTGGACACTGTTTCCAATCCCTACACCAAATAATCCACCACGACTTAAGGCGTAATAAGAATTTACCAATTGATTTCCATAGGTTTCATAATAACCAAAAGGATCCCAAAGCCCTAAAAAGCGGTCATAACGATAACCTAAAAAAGGAAGGCTCTCACCAAACTGATAGATTAGAAATGTCAATCCACTTACTAGAGCTCCTCCAATGACAATAAAAGAAAAACCGTACTTTAAAGAAGCTCCGCTGGCAGATAACATACTTACAGTCATCAAAGCAATAATAATCCCCGTACCTGTATCAGGTTGTAATAATACAAAGAAGAAAATAACGCCGACCAAAATACTCGGATGGAGAATCGTTTGGAAAAATTGCGATTCTAACTTTTCTTGATTCCTAGAGAAAATATACGCTAAATACCAAATCACAAATACTTTCGCAAACTCTGCGGGCTGTAAGTTAAACACGGGCAATGGAATCCAACGTCTAGCTCCTAAAATGGGCGGTAAAAAGAGGACAACGATTAACATCGCGAAAATAACCAAAGTCCCAAATAAAATCATTTTTTTCTTTTTTAATACTCGAAAAGGAAAGATATAAGCAATAAAAGCCATCACTAAACTAACAACCACAACGATGGATTGGCGAATGAGATAAAAATTCGGATTCCCGTATTCTTCTAGGGCACTATAACTACTCGCCGAATAAACCATAATAATGCTAAAGGTAATTAACGCTAAAAAGGGAATGGCAATCCATTTATCAATCATTTTCAAACGTTCTTTAAGCAATATACTTCCCTCTTTCTAAATTTCAAATAGACTCTAACGTTTGCTTGCTCCTGAATGGAAACTTTCCCCATCCCCAGAAAACATGTAGGAACGATGGTGGAAACGCATGGACATGATCAGACCAATTCCCATCATATTTCCTAGTAAAGCTGATCCCCCTTGCGAAACAAAGGGTAATGGAATCCCTGTAACCGGTAAAAGACCAATATTCATTCCAACATTCTCCAAAACGTGGAAGACAATCATCATAATAACGCCTGTAGCAATATAGGCATAAAATTCGTTCTTTGTGTCATAAACAATTTTAATCATATTATAAACGAGCACAAAATAAACAAAGATCAAAAAAGAACCTCCGACAAAACCGAAGTTCTCGCCAATTGTCGCAAAAATCATATCTGATTCACGTACTGGCACGTAAACTTCCGACTCGCCTAATCCCTTCCCAAACACTCCACCTGATCCAATGGCTTTGAAGGCTTGGGTAATTTGATAAGAAGAAGCACTGGTGTCTTGATAAGGATCAAACCAAGTATGAATACGTAAAATTTGGTACTCACCAACGCCTAAGACATCGATTAGAAATTCCGGGTTATAAACAGCTAATAACAGAATGGTAATCGCAATAGTAGAAACACCTATGACAATTGGCAAAAGTATTTTCCACTGAATCCCAGATAGTAAAACGACACCTGCGAGAATCGCTACATAAACTAATGTTGTTCCTAAGTCATTTTGACCCATTAATAGCGCAAAAGGCAAAATGGAATAAAGAAGCAATTTTCCAAGGAGCGTGAAATCTGTTTCCAGCGTCCGCTCCGCATGCTTTGAATTGTGCAAAGTTACTGTTTTTGCAAGCATTAATATATAGGGGATTTTTACAAACTCTGAAGGTTGCAAGGTAAAGTTAATAATGGGAATATTAATCCAACTTTTAGCCCCTGTGGATGCGGCAAGACCTCTGTCGTATAAGAATAACGTCGCTACTAGCGCAATAATTCCCGCCCAATACAAATAATCCGTAATCTTCCATAACTGTTCAGAATCAAACAGCATAATGACCGCTGCGGCACCAATCCCCAGAATATACCAAATAAACTGCATAACGGTTGTACGAATCGATCCATCTTGCATCAAGACCGTCGTTGAGTACAGAGAAACTAATCCAATAATAGCGAGTAGCATAATACATAATACTATTCCGTAATCAATTCTAGAAACTTTTTCATTGTTGTTTTCCATGACTTTCACTCCTGATAAGCTGGTTCTTAAATTAAATTCTGGTAAGCATTTGTGACAAGTGACATTATAGCATAAGTTTACCGGATAATATGCCCTTCTAAAAGAATTTTTTGTAATAATCTTGTGACGCATGTAAAAGAAAAACCCTCAAGCAGTAAATACCGCTTGAGGGGTTATGAAGTTTGATTGATCGTTAAACTTATTTAAGTTCAACTGATCCTCCAGCTTCTTCAATTTTTTCTTTGATTTCTTCAGCTTCGTCTTTGTCGACGCCTTCTTTAATTACGCTTGGTGCTTCGTCTACTAAGCCTTTAGCATCTTTCAAGCCTAATCCAGTAATTTCACGAACTGCTTTAATTACTTGGATCTTAGCTGAACCTGCGTCAGTTAATTCAACGTCAAATTCAGTTTGCTCTTCTTCTGCTGCGCCTGCGCCAGCACCTACTGCTGCAACTGGTGCTGCTGCTTCTACTCCGAATTCTTCTTCAATTGCTTCTACTAATTCGTTGATTTCAAGAACTGTAGATTCTTTTAAATCAGCGATAATTTGTTCTACATCTAAAGCCATTTTAAAATTCCTCCATTTTTTTATTTTAAATTTCTAGTAATAAATTGC
>Ga0079225_10001508_pt1 | contig 13081 bp, 10 predicted proteins | sample Poulit2012_FD_76344 | JGI IMG/M metagenome (GOLD analysis project Ga0079225, IMG submission 76344) | Agricultural soil microbial communities from Georgia to study Nitrogen management - Poultry litter 2012 | ecosystem: Environmental > Terrestrial > Soil > Agricultural land | place: USA: Georgia...
CCATCGATTTCTCGTAAAATTACTTCTGGCTTAGAAATTTGCAATTCAAAACCTTCTCGACGCATCGTTTCAATTAAAATAGATAAATGTAATTCTCCTCGACCAGAGACCACCCAAGCATCCCGAGCTTCCGTCTTTTCAACACGTAAACTTACATCCGTCTCTAATTGAGTCATTAGACGTTCTTCGATTTTTGGAGCAGTTATATGTTCACCTTCTCTGCCAGCAAAAGGACTATCATTCACAAGAAAGGTCATTTGTAAGGTAGGTTCTTCGATGTGCAATCTCGGTAAAGGCTCTGGATGATCGACTGGACAAATTGTTTCACCGATATTAATTTTCTCCATCCCTGCAACGGCTACGATATCGCCTGCTTTTGCCTCTTTTATCTCGATTCGTTCCAAACCTAAAAAACCAAACAATTTTGTAACACGAAAGGTCTGTTTAGAACCGTCTTGTTTTAACACGACTACTCGATCCCCAACTCGAATCGTCCCCCGTTTAATCCGCCCGATGCCAATTCTTCCTACATAATCGTTGTAATCAAGTAACGTTACTTGTAACTGTAATGGTTCGTCACTATTTTCCATTGGTGCTGGGACGTGTTCGATAATTGCATTAAAGATAGGATCCATCGTTTCTCTTTGATCCTCAGCTGTCTCGCCGGAAGTTCCTTGTAAAGCCGAAGTATAAAGGACTGGAAAATCAAGCTGGTCATCGTCAGCATCTAAGTCGATAAATAACTCTAATACTTGGTCGATTACCTCTTCCGGACGAGCATTCGGCCGATCGATTTTATTTACGACGACGAGAGGTTGTAGCTTTGCTTCTAAAGCTTTTTGAAGCACGAAGCGTGTTTGAGGCATCGTACCTTCATAAGCATCGACGACTAAAATAACTCCGTCAACCATCTTCATAATACGTTCGACTTCGCCTCCAAAATCGGCATGTCCAGGCGTATCAAGAATATTAATTGTCGTATCCTTAAAACGGACTGCAGTATTTTTGGCTAAAATTGTGATTCCTCTTTCACGCTCTAACTCATCGGAGTCTAGCGCACGAGCTTCAATTTGTTCATGGGCTTCAAAAGTTCCCGAATATTTTAACAGTTGATCGACAAGGGTTGTTTTCCCGTGATCAACATGAGCAATAATCGCAATATTACGTACATCTTCTCTTCTTGTCATAAGTAATACGTTCACCTCAATTTAATTACTTTCCTTATTTTAGTATAGCATATGAATTGTTAATCTTAGCAAATCGAGGTGAGATTAAAAAAGTTTATCCTTTCCCTTCTTCAGTGGAAAATTGCTCAACGTTTTCTACCGTTCCAATTTGTTCATCACTATTGGCAAAGGCTTCTTCAGGACTTTCCGTTTCACTATAAAGATCTGACGGCGTATCGGAAGAACCGTACTTTGCTACATCTTGCCAAGCATCTTCTCGATCATAAAAGTTTGTCTCCTCATCCATTTCTCTTTCTGGATTTAATTGGGGATCAATAATTTCCTCTTCAATCGGTCGAGTCATCGAAGATTGTCCTGTCTCCTCGGCATGTTCGATACACGTGTCAGCAGTCGGATTTGATTTGAGACGTTCATACGGAATTGGAATACTACAAATTCGACAAATACCATACGTTCCTTCATGAATCGCATGTAAGGCTTCATTAATTTCTTCTAATTCACGTTCTGCATGGTCGACTAAAGCTAAGTCTTTTCCTCGTTCAAACAACTCAGTTCCTAAATCTCCCGGATGATTATCGTAACTTGAAAGTTCTCCAACGGAATCGGTTTGGGCTATTTCTAAATCGAAGCGGTTTTTTAATTGTTTAATAAGCCGACTTTGCCGTTTTGTTAAATAGCGTTTGCAAGCTTCTAACTGATGTTCACTTAAATGAGTCATCGAAAAAGTCGCCTCCGATTATTAATTTTCAACGATAAATGTTCCTATCGTTGTTTTAATTTATGTAAGTTCAATAAATTGATTCTTTATTTATAAAAACGAAATGTGTTAATATGTGGCTATAAATAAAAATTGAACATTCAGAATGTTTTGTAAAGGGGGACATTCGATGGAAAACAAGGAGACTATTGGTTTTATCGGTACGGGTGTAATGGGAAAAAGTATGGCGAACCACTTGCTTGAGGCTGGTTATCCACTGCACGTCTATACCCGAACGAAACATAAAGCCAATGAATTAATTGAAAAAGGAGCAAGGTGGGAAGATTCCGTTCAACAATTAGCCAAAAAAACTGATATCATTATAACGATGATCGGTACTCCTAATGATGTTAGAGAAGTTTACTTCGGTGAAACAGGGCTAATAGAAAATGCAAAACAAGGAGCCTACTTAATCGACATGACAACATCGAGTCCAAAGTTAGCAGAGGAGATTTATGAAAAAGCAAAACAAAAACAACTCCATGCCCTCGATGCACCGGTATCCGGTGGCGATATCGGAGCAAAAGAAGCAAAATTAGCTATTATGGTCGGGGGTGAAAAAGCAGACTTTGACGTAGTTTTGCCAATTTTACAAGTGATGGGAAATAATATTGTTTTACAAGGTCCAGCTGGAGCAGGGCAACATACGAAAATGGTAAATCAAATTACAGTCGCCCCCTTAATGATTGGTTTGGCTGAAGCCCTTGTCTATGCGCGGAAGTCTGGATTAAATCCGGAAAAAGTATTAAAATCGATTTCAACCGGAGCCGCAAGTAGCTGGTCGCTTACGAATTATACACCGCGTATTTTAGAGGGCGATTTTGCTCCAGGTTTTGCAATTAAGCATTATATAAAAGATATGAAAATTGCCCTTGAATCTGCAAAGGAACTGGGCTTTGAACCACCTGGATTAAAACTTGCCTTAAAAATGTACGAAAAGTTAGCTGACCATGGTAAAGGAGAGAAAGGCATACATGCCTTAATTAAATATTTCGACTTATAAAAAATACGAAACGAAAGCCTTTTTTATTCGGCTTTTGTTTCGTCTTCTTTTTGCGCAATTTGATTAAGTTGAAAGGCTAAATCATCATTTCCAAAGGCTTGTAAAAGGGCGATAATTAAGTCCGTTCCAATTTCCTCCGATGCTTCCTTGTCTACTGTCTTTGTTAACGCTTCATCGAGCAATTTGTTTTTCGGTTGTTTAGGGTAGGCTTTTTCATATAGTATATGTGGATCGACATCATGATTGATACACCATTGGGCATACAACAACACCATCATTTCCTCATCTTCTTGATATTGGTTAATTATATATTGATCTTTTTCAGATAGATTCATGCTAAAACTCCTCTAAATCATATCTTTATGTATTAAAAAAGAGCCTACCCTATCGATAGGCTCTTCTTATTTCGTTAACCGTCAATTATAATGATACTACGTTAGCAGCTTGTGGTCCGCGATCGCCTTCGACGATTTCGAATTCCACATCTTGACCTTCTTCAAGCGTTTTAAATCCTTCAGCTTGGATTGCTGAGAAATGAACGAAAACATCGTCTCCGTCTTCACGCTCGATAAAACCGAAACCTTTTTCAGAGTTAAACCATTTAACTTTTCCAGTCATCATGTTTCAACGACCTCCTTATACAAATATCGTGCAAATCAATTGAAACCTGCGTTTACACCACTTTGTTAAAGAGATCGTAAACATGCATTACACTTCAATTCTCATTTGCTAGTTTAACTTTACACTTTTTATTGTTAAAAAGCAAGCTTAAACAGTTTTTATTTTAATTTTTTATTAAGTGTTGAATTTTTCCATAAAATCAGAAAAATTCGCGATTGCAAAACGACTTAAAACCTTATATCTATATAAATTATTAATTTTTTTATTAAAAAACTTATTCTATTTGTACTAGCGAAAAGAACGATGTATAATCTCAACTAACAAGGTAGACGAATAAACTTATATTCATATCTTGTAAATATGAAAATAAGGTGGTTGCAAAATGAAATATCAAGTGTTGCTATATTATCATTTCGTCGATTTACCGAATTATGAACAATTTGCAAAGGAGCATTTAGCCTTCTGTAAAGAACTCGGGTTAAAAGGACGAATCTTAGTAGCTGATTATGGTATTAACGGTACTGTATCAGGAACCGTCGAACAAACTGAGCATTACATGGAAACATTGCGCGCTGATGAGCGTTTTTCTAATATTGTATTTAAAATCGATCCTCACGATGGACATGCCTTCAAGAAGATGCACGTACGTCCACGGAAGGAACTCGTTACATTACGTCTAGATGATCCGATTAAACCGACAGAATTAACTGGAGAATATTTGTCACCGAAAGAATTTTACGAAGCAATGCAAGATGAAGATACCGTTATTTTAGATACGCGTAATGATTACGAATATGATGTCGGGCATTTTCGTGGTGCTATTCGTCCAGATATCCGTACGTTTCGTGAATTACCAGAATGGGTTGAAGAGAATCGTCATCTCCTAGAAGGTAAGCGAATTTTAACTTATTGCACCGGTGGGATTCGCTGTGAAAAATTTACCGGATGGTTGATTAAAGAGGGCTTCCCAGAAGTCGCTCAACTTGAAGGTGGTATTGTCACTTACGGCCGAGATCCTGAGGTAAAAGGAAAGTTATGGGATGGGGTTTGTTATGTCTTTGACGAGCGATTAACCGTTCCGATTAATCGAACAGAGCACGTGATTATCGGTCGTGATCATTTTGACGGAACACCTTGTGAGCGATATGTAAACTGTGGTGATCCTACATGCAACAAACAAATTCTATGCTCTGAAGAAAACGAGCATAAATATTTACGAGGCTGTACAGATGCCTGTCGTCGTAGTCCAAATAACCGGTATGTCATCGAGCATAACTTAACAAAAGCTGAAGTTGAAGAACGTCTCCAGGCATTAGAGGAAGAAATTGAAGCCACACCATAAAAGAATCGTCTAGAAGATAGAATCTAATTTATCCTAATACAAAAGATGGACTAAATCTTAAAAGACCAGTCCATCTTTATGTTACATAAACTCCGGTCAGTAAGCTTCTGAACACCGTTGTTGGCCTTTTTTACTGTTGGAAATGTTCGATTCGTTTGAAAAACGCCCGAATAAATTTAAAAAACTCCTTTTCTGTCGGCAACAATTCTCGTTCTTTCGGTACAATTATTCCGACGGTCCGTTTTAAACTAGGTTCGACGATTGGCACACGTGCGGTTGCTCGAGGTAAATTATCGATTAATGTAACTTCTGGAAGCATCGTTACACCTAAACCGGCGGATACAAGACCTTTAATCGCATCTAAATCCTTTCCTTCAAAGGCGACTTGTGGACGAAAGCCACGTTGTAAACAGCCTTCCATAATGACATCGTGCAATACGTACCCCTTAGGGTACAAGACGAATGGATCGTCCCGTAGCTCTGTTAATTTTATAGAAGTTCGTTCGGCTAATCGATGACTACTCGGTAAAAGAGCGACAATATCTTCTGTAAAAAGGACCGTTCCTTTTATTTTTTTCTGATCCTGGGGAAGAGGTCCTAATAATGCCATATTAATTTCGCCACGAATTACCGAATCAATTAATTCACTATAAGAGCCTTCATTTAAGACGAATTGAACATGGGGATATTCCTTTCGAAAATAGCTAATCGCTGTTGGTAAAATGTATGAGGCTAAACTGGCGGAAAATCCGATATGAATCGTCCCTTTCTCCGGGTCGCGATATTCCTCAACGACTCTTTTAGCATCTTCAATTACGTGTAGAGCTCGTTCGGCATGTTCTAAAAATATTTTCCCGATTCGTGTTAGGCGGACTGTTCGCCCTTCACGAATAAATAAATCTACTCCGAGCTCCTCTTCTAAATTAAAAATTTGTCTACTTACAGCCGACTGAGCTACATGAAGGACATTTGCCGCTTCTGTTACGTGTTCACGCTTAGCAACTTCTATAAAATACTTCAATTGACGAAGTTCCATCGTTTCCACTCCTATCGTATGAATAAAGCCTTTGAAATCGAAGGCAATCGAGTTATCTTATACTTCCATTAAACAAATCAAGCTACATACATGTATATAAAAGGCTAGCTATCAATATGGTTATCGCAAGTCCGTATAATTGTTATCTATAATTTCTATTGTATAGATTGATTCTGTTATGTACAATATAATTAGCGGTATATAGCCGTTAACCTCATGAAGTAGGACTACTAAGAGGAGGTCGACGAAATGATCACGAACAAAAAAGGTGAAGGTCGCGCTGAACAAGAAGCAATCGACTATATTAATCAAGTCTTCGGAAAAGTAAAGCAGCGGGACCCGCATGAGACTGAGTTTTTACAAGCGACAAAAATGTTGTTCGACTCTCTTATACCTGTGTTTGTGAAGAATCGCACATACATAGAACATAATATATTGGAAAGAATTATTGAGCCCGAACGAATTATTACGTTTCGTGTACCATGGATCGATGATGAAGGTAAGGCTCAAGTGAACCGGGGTTATCGTGTGCAATATAATAGCGCCCTTGGACCTTATAAAGGGGGTATACGATTCCATCCGACAGTTAATCTAAGTGTGATGAAATTTTTATCTTTAACACAAATTTTTAAAAACTCTTTAACCGGTCAACCAATTGGTGGTGGAAAGGGTGGAGCTGATTTCGACCCGAAAGGTAAGTCTGAGAATGAAATTATGCGTTTTTGTCAAAGTTACATGACCGAATTGTACCGTCATATCGGTCCTGATATCGATGTACCTGCTGGCGATATTGGGGTAGGTCGTCGGGAAATCGGCTATATGTTCGGGCAATACAAACGATTAAAAGGAATCTACGAAGCCGGCGTCTTAACAGGAAAAGGACAAAATTATGGCGGTAGTTTAGGAAGAACGGAAGCGACGGGATATGGAACGATTTATTTCGTTGAAGAAATGCTAAAAGAAAAAAGACAATCATTAAAAAATATGACCGTGATCACCTCAGGTTCAGGAAATGTTGCTATTTATGCAATGGAAAAAGCAATCCAACTTGGAGCCAAAGTCGTTGCCTGTAGTGACTCCAACGGTTACATATATGATAAGAATGGATTAAGTTTACAAACAATTAAACGAATTAAAATTTCTGAAGGCGGACGGATTAAAGAATATGTCGACACTCACCCAGAAGCAGAATACTTCGATAATTGCTCTGATATTTGGTCTGTACCTTGTGATATCGCTCTTCCTTGTGCAACACAAAATGAAATTGACTTAGCGGCTGCCCAAATGCTTATTGAAAATGATGTAAAAGTCGTCGCTGAAGGGGCAAATATGCCTTGTACAAGCGAAGCGATTGAGGCCTTCCTCGAAAACGATATTATGTTCGGGCCAGCTCAAGCAGTAAATGCCGGGGGAGTAGCTTGTTCTGCCTTAGAAATGGCCCAAAATAGTTCACGGCTACGTTGGACTTTCGAACAAGTCAATCAGCATTTAAAGCTAATTATGAAAGAAATCTATTGGAACGTCGTCAATGCAGCAAATGAATATGGTCATCCGGGCAACTTAGTCGTCGGCGCTAATATCGCCGGTTTTACAAAAGTAGCCGATACGATGATTGAACATGGAGTTGTTTAGGAAAGTTGTTATTTTCTTTTTATCTATATTAGTGAAGAGGATTTCGGTAACTATTTACTGGAATCTTTTTTATTTTTCTTTATAACAGTTGAAGCACTCAACGGTGAACGGTTTCTATGATATGATAAAGCAAAAGGAGGGCTTCTTCATTAGCTAAGTAAGAAGAGGAGGAATGCGGATGATTAAAAAAGTGACCCAATGGTTACAAGAAGCAAATAGTGCTGTCATTTTCACAGGGGCGGGGATGTCAACGGAAAGTGGTTTGCCCGATTTCCGGACGAAAGATCGTGGCTTATGGGAAAAGTTTAACCCAGATGAATTAGCAAACGTGCAAGCCCTCGTTCATAACGAGGAGGAGTTTACTGAATTTTATCGCTTTCGTTTACGAGAGTTATTTAAATATGAACCTCATCGTGGTCATTATATTTTAGCAGAATGGGAGAAGGCTGGTTTGATTGACGGTATTATTACGCAAAATGTCGATGCCTTTCATTTTGACGCGGGAAATAAGCAAGTAATGGAACTTCACGGTTCTTTCCATTCCTTCCATTGTCATGCTTGTAAAAAGGAACATAATCGCCAGGCTTATTTCGATGGGGAGACGAAGTGTGATTGTGGTGGAACGATTCGCCCAGGTATCGTCCTTTTCGGTGAGCAATTACCTCAAGATACGTTCCAACAAGCTGAAGTTATGGCTCGACAAGCAGATTTATTTATCGTATTGGGATCTTCTTTAACTGTATCTCCTGCCAATATGTTCCCACTGGTAGCAAAGGAAAACGGTGCAAAACTCGTTATCATTAATCGAGAACCGACTGATTTTGATCGCTATGCCGATGCAACCATTCGCGACAAAAGTATTAAAGAAGCATTAATCGAAATCGACCAACATTTAAAGAGGTAATGACACTTTTAAAAGCGTCCAGAGAAGATAAGGGAGAAGGTTACCTTTACTCTGGGCGCTTTTTATCTTTTTGATTGTTCCTTTTTATTGCTTCGACATTTCCCGGGAAATGAGACGACTATTTCCTAATTATTTTATACGATACGAAGGTTTCGTTTACGAATTAACAAAACTAATAACACTGTTAGCCCCTCGGCAAGCGGAACAACTAACCATACACCCGTCGTACCAAAGAAAAAGGGCAAGATAATTAATAGGATCACAACGAGTAAAATACTCCGGGCTACCGTTATAATTAACGACAATTTAACGAGGCCAATCGATTGATAATAAGTCGAATACACAATATTAATTCCTAAGAAAATATAGTTTATAAAAAACAGTTGAATACCAGTTACAGTCATCTCATAAAGCGTAGGTTCTTGCGCATTAAACATTAACGTTAAAGGTCCGGCAAAAAATAATCCGGTAAGGAAAGAAACGACCCCGAACACTAACGCTGAGCCGACAGCAAATCGCAAACTTTCTTTCATGTGTTCGAACAGCTTAGCCCCGAAATAAAAGCTAACTAAAGGTTGAAGGGCAGATCCAATTCCAATAAACATTAAAGCTGCCATTGTGTGTAAATAATTAACGATTGAAAAAGCAGCGACACCTAATTCACCAGTTAAGCGCATAAGAGAAATATTATATCCGAAGGTTACTAAAGCGATAGCTACTTCAGAAATTAAACTCGGAAAACCGATTGTGATAATTTTTTGTAGCGACTTACATCGCCACCCAAAACGTACGAAAGCTAACGTACTTTGTTTACGGAAAAAATGAGCAAGCATTACGATAAAGGCGATAACCGTCGCAAGGACTGTTGCATAAGCTGCCCCTTTAACACCCCATTTAAATACGAAAATGAATAAATAGTTTAAAATAACATTCCCCACTGCTGCAACAATTAAAGAAACCATTACTAAAGTCGGGTTGCCATCATTACGAACAAAAACACTTAACATACTTTCTAACACAAAGACGATACCGAAGGCTAAAATTACGAACATATAGTCGATTACAAGATTGATAATCTCATCATTCGCACCAAAAAAGTAGGCTAAACGTTCAATATTAAGAATGGAAACGACAGAGACAATCGCCGTTGCAATAATAGCTGTAACAAAAGATAAGGAAAAGGTTTGTTGAGCTCTTTTTATTTTTCCTCTTCCGAGAAACATCGAATATTTCGTCGCTCCACCAATTCCAACCCAAAGAGCAATCCCGTAAAAAAAAGAATAAATCGGTACGGCGATATTTACAGCTGCTAAACCGCTTGCTCCAACTCCGTGACCGATAAAAATACCGTCGATGACGATATTAATCGACATTAGTAATAAACCTAACGTCGAAGGGATTAAATATTTTAAAAACACTTTCCGAATCGGTTGTTCCCGTAACTGCACGGCTGTATCTGTCATACTGTCACCTCCTATAATATTTACGACAAAAAAGAGGAAACAGTGTAAATAACGACTGCTTCCCTTCTATTTATAATTTCTTTTATATAATTGTCCTTTTACTATTGTATATTTGGTGGTTCTTTTATATCCTCAACGACGACATCTTCTTCTACGCGGACTTGATGACTCTTTCCACCACAAACGTATTTGAAAATTCCATTGTTAAAGTCTGTACCAATCTCTTTATAAAAAACACCTTCAAACAAGTTATCCTTCGCTTTCGTAAAGTTTAAAACGTACGCTTCGCCTTGTTTCTTTAAGTAACCGCGTATTCCTTTTTCGAACATCGCATCATCCGTCGTCTTTAACGCTCGGTCAACGGAGACGATATGGATATCGATAAAAACTAATTCCCGTAACAAGACGTTTACGAAGGAACCTTTTGTAATTTCTTCCCAACGGTTTTGTGGTGTTTCACCGATGATCACTTGAGTAATGTTGTTTTGATACGCAACTTCCTTAATTACTTTTACGAAAGGACGTGGTTCATTATCTTTTAATATAAACTTCTCCGCACCTAGCTCTTTAGATAGGCGACGCCATTCGTCGACGTAACTAGCTTTTTCTGCATCGAACTCATCATAAGATAAAGGATCGACAGTTAATACATAAAAAGGACTGTTCGTAAATTTCGATAATTCATAACCGCGCCTAATTAGACGTTCGCCATTTGGACCATAATATACACAAACTAATATCCGTTCATCCATATGGCTTTTAACTTTACCCAAGGACTTCACCCCGTCTACAGCGAATTTAAATATGACTAAGACATTTTAATACATTATACTTGAAGTGACAATTTTTTTCTATTAACTTTATTTCATCATGTTTTTTCTATGCGAATAATAAAGTTTACAATAAATAAAATACTTTAAAATATCCTTTGCACTGTTATAATATTAAGGAAGATGACTTTGTACATATAAACATTAGAGGAAACGATAGGAATCATCTGTTTGTAGAGTGGTATTTAATAAAAGAACAACTTGTAGATTAAGGAGGAAACCTTTTTGTATGCAATTCATGTAGTGATTTTCATACCTTTTCTTGTCGCATTGCTCATCCTACTTAGTACTCGTTTTCGCGTTCGCCTCCATCTCGGTTGGTTCGTACTATTCGTTCCAATAAGTTTGTTTATTTTTTTCTTCCAATTATTACTCTCAGGAAAGTCTTTGCAGCCTGAGTTAATTACTATACCGTGGATTCCATCTTTCGATATATATTTAACGACGTATCTCGATGGTTTAAGTCTTTTATTTAGTTTATTAATTACTGGAATCGGTACACTCGTCATTTTATATTCCATTTATTACATGACGAAAGATCAACAGTTACGTCACTTTTATATTTATTTACTTTTATTTATGGGAAGTATGCTCGGGGTCGTCTTAAATGATCATTTAATCGGTCTTTATTTATTTTGGGAATTGACGAGCATTTCCTCCTTCTTATTAATTGCGTATTGGTACCAACGAAAAGGTTCCCGATACGGTGCAAAGAAATCTTTACTCATTACCATATTCGGTGGCTTTTTAATGTTAGCGAGCTTTTTAATGATCTATACCGTGACAGGTACCTTTAGCATACAAGAAATGATCGCTAAGCGAGAAGTGTTACAGGATAGCAATCTATTTATCGCGATCATCGTGTTGTTGCTCTTAGGAGCTTTTACAAAATCTGTTCAGTTCCCTTTCCATATTTGGTTACCGGATGCGATGGAAGCACCGACGCCTATTAGTGCCTATCTCCACTCAGCGACGATGGTGAAAGCAGGAATTTATCTCGTCGCTCGAACGACTCCAGTCTTCGGTGGAGAAAAAATATGGTTCTGGATTGTGACCTCAATCGGGCTTCTCACATTATTGTGGGCAGCTTTTAATGCGATTCGTCAAACGGATTTAAAAGCTTTACTTGCTTATTCGACAATTAGTCAACTCGGCCTTATTATGAGTCTATTCGGTGTCGGTTCGTTAGCTTATGCGACCGATATCAAGATTTCCACCGTATTATTAGTACAAGCTTCCTTTGCAGCACTATTTCACTTAATGAATCATGCAACGTTTAAAGGTGCATTGTTCATGGTAATTGGAATTATCGATTTCCAAATAGGTACGAGGGATTTACGTCGCTTAGGTGGCTTAATCGCCTTTATGCCGATTTCTTTTACCGTCGCATTAATTGGGAGTTTCTCAATGGCCGGGCTTCCACCTTTCAACGGATTTTTAAGTAAGGAAATGTTCTTTAGTGCGATGTTACACCTTCGTGAATTAGACTTATTTTCAAGTGAAGCGCTAGCGACATTATTTCCAATCATCGCTTGGATTGCTAGTATCTTTACATTTGTTTATAGCATGATGATTGTCTTTGAAACGTTTTTAGGTAAAGTTCAAGGAAACGTCACTCCAGATACGAAAGAGCCACCTTTTGGTATGCTTATTTCACCTATTGTGTTAGCTAGTTTTGTTATTCTTGGTTTCGTATTCCCTAACATTTTAGGAGATTATATATTAAAGCCCGCTGTTGTAAGCATTCATCCACAAATTGTTGTCGATGAACTTGCGCAAATTGCTCATTGGAACGGCTTGAATACAGAGTTACTAATGACTTTAGGTATCATTATAATCGGGACTTTCCTATTTTATTTCCGTCACCGGTTTAAAAAAGTTTTTCTCTTTTTTCCACAGACGTTGTCGCTCGACCGAGCCTATAACCGGATTCTTTATTATAGTGATCATTTAGCCTATTATGTGACGAATAAATATATGACCGGCTATTTACGTCATTATTTTACTTATTTGTTCGTCTTTGTCATTCTATTACTCGGTAGTTCATTTTTACTTGCTGATATTAGCTTTTTATCAGTTGAAAACGATCAACCTGTCCATCTCTTCGACGGGTTATTAGCAGGGACGATTATCGTTGCAGCCATTGCAATTCCCCTTGCGAAATCGAGACTTACAGCAATTTTAATTAACGGTTTTATCGGTTTTGCGATTGCAATGTTTTTCGTTTTATTCCGAGCACCGGATTTAGCGTTAACTCAACTCGTCGTTGAGACGGTAACGACGTCGCTTTTCCTCTTAGCGTTTTA
>Ga0079225_10001509_pt1 | contig 13079 bp, 5 predicted proteins | sample Poulit2012_FD_76344 | JGI IMG/M metagenome (GOLD analysis project Ga0079225, IMG submission 76344) | Agricultural soil microbial communities from Georgia to study Nitrogen management - Poultry litter 2012 | ecosystem: Environmental > Terrestrial > Soil > Agricultural land | place: USA: Georgia...
CGCAGGGTAATGAACTGCGGGCTCATCCGCCGACCAATGGCATCATCCGGGTAGCCCAACAACGCCGAGGTCTGATCGCGTTCATCAACATCCAGCCCCTGCAGCAACTTCGATGCCACGGTGGCGGGCAGCTCATCCAACAACCAGACCCGGTCATCCGGAGCCAACCCGATAAACAGGTCGGCGGTGTCGTGGCCTTGCAGCGCATGGACCAGGTCACTCTGCAGCACCGGGGAGAGCCCCTCGAAAACGCGCAGCGCGAGATCCTTATCTAACAGCCGGTAGACAATCGCACGACGACGGTGCCCCAGGCGTTCAAAAATCCGCAGAATCTGCGAGGTGTCCAGTGCATTGACCTGACTGGCGATATGCGCGAAGTTCTCCTCATTGAGATCATCTTCGATCACTTCGATGAGGTCTTTAATATCTAGGAGTTGATCGTTTGCCATAATATGTACTTTCATTCAACAGATGATGGGTGACACCAGATGTGGGCACCCTGGGACGCGAGGATTGCTGGAGCACCCGTCGTGTTAAATGATCAGTACAGCAAAAGCTATCGGCGGCGTGGCGTCAGAAGTTGTGCCACCGTCGCCTCGCACCGACCGGTGTCCAGCTGAATACAATAACTAGAACTCTCGCTCATGCGGACACCTCCTTGGTCGTGCGACTTGATACCGTCCCCACCATAGCAGCTCCTCTCGATGCGGGTTGTTGCGCGAAATTGCTGAGCGCACACCATCCTGGCCTGTCATCCCCGAGACGGGCTCGTCCCGGCAGTACACTAAATTCATGACGACGTTAACGGTAGCGACTGCGCTGTTCGGAATCCTCGGAGCCTTCGCAGCAGTTTTCGGGATCGCGCAAATCATTGCGGACCCGCGGCGCATCGCCGCCTACGCTTATGCCATCTTCGGCGCAGGTGCGTCACTGCTGGGTGCCGGACTGCTCCTGTACGTGCACGCCGATCAGCGGCTTTTGCTGGTCATCACCGCCATCACAGCACTAGTGGTGCTCGCATTTGGCAACCTCATCGGTTATCCTTTGCTGGTCGGGTTCCTCCTCTGGGCCGGGGTCACCACCCTCCATCGTGAATCCCGCAGCCTGGCAAATATGCTCAGCCTGCTGGCCGGCATTGGACTGCTGTTCTTACCCGCCACGCTGGGATTATTTGAACCGGCGCAAGTGGCCCGTGCCGATGCCGCATATTATCTGCAATACAGTATCCACTTGGGCCTGATTCTGCTGGTCACCTATCTAGCCTGTTGCTTCGCGGCCTTTGCCGTGGCGTCGCTGGCGTACCGCTGGCGAAAACCCCATCGTGCAGCAGAAGCCATCATCATCTTGGGCTCGGGACTGGTCAACGGCAACGTCCCACCGTTGCTCGCCGGGCGGCTGAACCGCGGCATCAAGTCGATGCGTGAAGACGACGGCAACCCGATCATGATTACCTCCGGCGGTCATGGCGACGATGAACCCCGGGCCGAAGGGGCAGCCATGCGCGACTATGTGATCGAACAAGGGGTTGACCCCGACCGTGTCATCGCCGAGGAACACTCGACCACCACCCAGGAGAACCTCGTCTTCTCACAGCAACTGTAGTCGACACCCACCGCACCGGTCACCGTGGTCACCAGCAGCTACCATGTCTTCCGTGCCGCTCTCCTGACCCGCAACCTGAAACTGGATGCTCACGTGGTGGGCGCACCCACCGCACGCTATTATCTGCCGGGTGCGGTCATCCGCGAATTCGCCGCCGTCATGCGGGATCACCTGCGAATCCACCTTGTTGCCGCACTTGTGACTATTGTCTTAACGCTGGTCTTCACAGCATGGATCGTGCCCGCCGTGGTCTTACCTTCGTCCGGTCTGTGAACCTCAATGCGATACGGGATTCGGCTGGATACGGTCTGGCAGAGAATAGCAAACCGACCATCTAGCCTAACAACGCACACCAGAGCTATCATGAGGGTTAGTGACTTGATTCACAACAACCCAATCGGCTGCGTGGCTCATGAAACCCCCTGAACACCCACATGTGGACGGTACAAGCTCACCACAAAATGATGAACTTGCACAGCTCGTCGCCAAGATCGAGCATGCTGTGCGCGTTGAAGATTTCCGCCAGGCGGCATGTCTGGTCGAGGAAAATATTGCGTCCGCATGGTTCGCATTCCCCGAAACACGAGCCGTAGAAATACTGCGCATCCTCGTCCACAAACTTGACCAGCCACCAGCGCTCCTGAAAGCGGCCTATAAAATCCTGACTGCCACTCGAGCAGGACTGGCAAATACTCGCGAGCTCGTGGAAAGCATCGACAAAGAATGTCCTCGACAGATGTATGTCCTGTCGATATTTCGCATGGTGGATTTCCGTCGACTCGGAAATATTACTGAGGCGCTTGAACAGGCAGACAGCGTGGACGCCTACATTGAGCAGATGCGCCCCAGTCTGAACCCTCGAGGCGGCTGGCTCTTGCAATCGACCGTGCAAGTGGGCACCACGGCCATGCTGGCTGGCGATTTCCCCAAGGCCCTGGCAGCCTTCATGCAAGCGCAAATGCATCGGGCGAAATCAAAGTTCGCGTTCCTAGAACGCGAAGCCCTCGTCAAGACTGCCCTCATCCACGCGTGCTTCGGCAACGCTGCCACCGCACAAGGACTCTTGAAGCGCGCCCGAGAAGTGGGAAGAACGTCCAGTTGGGCCGAACCCCAACTGGATACGCAGCAAGAGTTTGTCAATGTTCTAACGTACTCGGGCGATAGCATCACAGCGCATGACCCCTAGAAGCCATTAGCCTGCAGGATATCGGCGAAATGTGGCCGTTTTATATCATCGCCCTGCACCGGATCTTAGAAGCGGCAGGCCACCACGACGAACTGGACCATCGGCTGGAGATGCTCGATTCGTTGCCGTGGCCACGCGTGGATGGGGACGGGTTTACCGGCAGTGTTTTTCCACTGACACGGGCGCTCGTGGCGCTCAGCGCGGGACATGGCACCGAAGCGCAAGACCATCTGACACGAGCTGACCAACGCCTGACGTACACAAAAGTTGTGGCTGCCGCAGCGAATGTCACTGCTGGGCGTCTAACACGGGCATTCGAACAGGCGTATGACTTACGCAAGGAAACTCGAGGCTTCCGATTATTGGAAATTCGTAGACTCTCCGTGGTCGCTGCCGCCCAGTACTTATCGGGTGACAATCACGGATGCACGGAAACGCTCAGCAGAGCTACCGCGCTACCCAGGGGTCTCACACCACCCGAAACGCTCTTATTCGGTGCCGAGCTCCACGAGTTTGCCGAACAGCACCTCGGGTCTTGGCCAAGAAATTCGACTGGCAAGCCCATCTTTTTATCACAGCTTCCGAAACCCGGCCATACACTCACTCGCCGAGAAAGCCAGATCCTTGAACTCCTGACCCAGGGGCACTCACGCGCCAGAATCGCAGAAAGACTGTATATCAGCTTGAGCACGGTCAAGACCCAATTACGGTCAATCTACCGGAAATTAGAGGTATCTTCGGCAGCAGAAGCGATTGCCGAGGCGGAACGCCGTGGCCTTAACTGATCGCAAAACACGGCACAAATACTGCGACCCTGACGGGACTTGAACCCGCGACCTCCGCCGTGACAGGGCGGCGCGCTAACCAACTGCGCTACAGGGCCATGAGATAGCGTGAGCTCTTCTCAAAGTCATCAACTGACTTGTACCCCCAACGGGATTCGAACCCGTGCCGCCGCCGTGAAAGGGCGGTGTCCTAGGCCACTAGACGATGGGGGCGCACTCCACGCTGCGGCACAAAACCTGCCAACGTAGAACCATAATCATATGCGCAGCAGGCCATAAGAATCAAATCATCGCCTTCAAGAGTCCTCGCAACAGTCAGCCGGACAAAAACACTCACCAGCACCTATCGCACCGGCAAGTCCTGAACTATCCTGCCAAATGTCGCGATTGTCTTGACAGTCAAATAGTATTCTAAGACATTGCGTTCGCTTGATTCGAGAATTCACACAGAAGCGGAGAAGCGCAAGAAATCACCGCGGAAAGAGCGTTAACTCGCACGACACAGACTGCACTCTGTCCCGACAAACAGCTAGAATAACTTGAAAGTGACATTAAACTTCTATTCAAGTAAAAGTAAGGGGAAGCTTTGCATGTCTAGACAATCTCCTACAGACTACGAGCTCGCCCTGCAGAATGATGAATTAGCCCTGCACGTTGCCCGCATAGAGCAGTCAATTCAACAAGGTAGGTTTCAGGATGCCGTCGATCTGCTGGAACGGTATCCTGCTTCCTCATGGTTCGGACTACAGACATCTCGTACTGTTGAGATTCTCCAACTCCTAATATCGAAGCCGGACGTGGACAGTCCTCTGCTGGACATCATCGCAGGCATGATGACGTCCAAAACCTCAGGACACTTCGATAGTCCCGAAGTTTTAGCTCAGCTTGATACTGAAGATTCGAATCAAATGTTCTTACTAGCAATACTCCGCATGAGCGATTTGCGAATCCGCGGCTACACGCTTGATGCTTTAGAACAATGCGATGCTATGGAATCCCATCTGGGAAGCATGCAGCCGATGTTCGACGCCCAAGATGGCTGGGAACTGCAAACCGCAGTACAAATCGGTGTTTCCGCCATGCTTGCAGGAGACTTCACCCGGGCCTTAGCAGCTTTTACCCGCGCTCAGATCCATCCGCCCCTTGCCAAATATGCTTTCCTATCGCGTGATGCTCTCGTGAAATCGGCGCTCATACATGCATGTTTTGGGAATGAGACTACAGCCAAGGCTCTGCTGCAACGCGCCGAAGCTGTCCAGCGCACCTCAAGCTGGGTTGAATATCATATTGACGAGCACCGCGACTTTGCTCACTTACTGCTCACCCCCGTCAACTCGGATGAAGCATTAGCACGGCTTGAAGCGGTTAACCTACAGGACATCGGCGAAATGTGGCCGTTCTATATTCTGACAATCCATCGTATTCTTGAAGCCGGTGGTCACCACGATGAACTTGCGCATCGCCTCGAAATATTTGACTCCATGCCGTTTCCGAGACAAGACGGAGATGGCTTTGCTGGAAGTATCATCCCGCTCAAACGAGCCATGATCGCAATGAAAACCGGTCGAGGCTCCGAGGCCCAAGAGCTTTTAGAGCGTGCGGATCCGAACCTGCCCTACACCCAGCTGCTTCAGGCGGCTTCGCACATATATGCTGGCCGAACACAGCAAGCCATCCAACAGGCATCTCGTCTGCGCCACGACACCCGCGGCTTCCGTCTCTTGGAAATCCGACGGCTTTCGATTTTGGCTGCAGCACAATACCAGGCCGAGGATACTCAAGCATGCAGCGAAACCCTCAAAAGAGCGGCGCAGTTACCTCGTGGACTTAAGCCGGCCGAAGCCACTCTGTTCAGTCCTGAAACTCGTGAGCTCGCCGCTAGCCAGGTTCCATCGTGGCCGACAGACGAAGGGCAACCTTCCTCGTTCCTTACTGGATTACCGAGACCTGGCCGAGCATTAACGGACCGTGAAGTTGAGATCGTGCGGCATTTAGCACAGGGCAATTCGCGAGCACAGATGGCAGAAAAAATGTCTATCTCGGTCAATACTCTCAAGACCCATCTAGCCTCGGTCTACCGGAAACTCGAAGTGTCCTCCGCAGGTGATGCTGTCCTTGGGGCACAGCGTAGAGGCCTCATCTAGCAAAATCTGTCGCGAGACAGAATCGAAAACCACGCCTACGTGTTGACGCATTAGTAGTCGGAGACTCTTAACAGGCGACTCACATCAGGAGGTCAACACTTTTGGATATAGATACGACTATCCAGCAAGATGAGCTGGCAACCTTCGTCGGAACAGTGGAACTAGCGTTTCGTGATCGCGACTTCCCGAAAATCCACGACTTGATTTTGTCGCAGACCCCGGCTGTCTGGTTTGGACTCAAGTCTGAACGATTTTTCGAAATCATCGAAACGCTCGTCACAGAATATCCAGAAACCAATATTCTCATCAGAACGTGCCACGAGATGGTCGCAGCTCCGGGACCAGGCAGCTTTGATCTACCCGAAATTATCGCAGCTATGGATATTGCCGATCCGCAGCAAATGTTCTTTCTGACGTTATTCCGCATGTTTGAGGGTCGGTTACACGGCTATCCTGTGGATTCTCTCGAACAGAGCGAGCAGCTGGAGAAGCATCTGGGCAAGATGCGCCCATTTGCGTATGGGCAAGCCGGGTGGGGGCTCCATGTCCCGATCCAAATTGGCGTATCTGCCATGCTGGCCGGTGACTTCACTCGCGCCCTAGCCGCATTTACCCAAGCCCAATTGCATCCCACCATGCCAAAATTCTCGTTTCTCATGCGAGACGCGTTGGTAAAGTCGGGGCTGATCCATGCGGCGTTCGGGGAGATCGGCACTGCACAGTCGCTCTTGGAACGCTCCGAACAAATCCCGCGGACTTCCAGTTGGGTTGAAGCACAAATCGATGTACACCGGGATTTTGCCAAACTGTTGGCTACCGATCAGCCATCGGATCAGGCGCTAGAGACGCTACAATCATTCGATCTTCACGATATAGGTGAAATGTGGCCGTTCTATATCCTCGCCACACATCGGCTTTTTGATGCTGGTGGGCTCCATGCGGAGTTAGAGCATCAGCTCAGCATGTTTGACAGTATGCCGTTCCCGAAACAAGACGGCATCGGGTTCACCGGCAGTATCATTCCGCTGAAGCGGGCGCTTGTCGCCATGCGGGGTGGACGGGTGTCTGAAGCCCAAGAGTTCATGGACCGGGCCGACCCGAGACTGGCATACACGCAACTGATACAAGCGGCGCTTCATCTGCTCGCCGGACGTCCGAACCAGGCAAAACACGAAGCACTGCGACTGCACGACGAGACACGTGGCTACCGGCTATTAGAGGTCCGACGTCTCGCGATACTAGCGGCCAGTCATCTCCAGTCCGGCGACATGGTCAGTAGTATCAATACCTTGGAACAAGCAGCTGCGCTCCCCCATGGGCTCCGACAAGGTGAAGTGTTGCTGTTCAGCCCAGAGACCCGGGAACTTGCCCGCAACAGAGTATCGAAGTGGCCGGCAGAAAGCCCATCGGCTTCACTATTTCTTACCGGGCTGCCTAAGCCTGGTCTGGCACTGACAGAACGTGAGATCGAAATTATCGGTCAGCTCGCTGCAGGACATACCAGAGCCCAAATATCGGAAAATCTTTTCATCAGCCTCAATACGGTGAAAACCCAATTACAGTCTATCTACCGCAAACTTGCTGTATCGTCTCGCGATGAGGCGGTACAAGGGGCACAGCGTAGAGGCCTCATCTAGAGAACTGAAACTGGTGCCCGGCTGTCCAGCGCCATGCACTATTTATGTGGCTCAAGCCAGCGGAATAGGTAAACCCCGGAAGAATACGTGCAGTGTTCTTCCGGGGTTTTTCGTTGCCTTGAGTCGACGACATCGGCGACGGCGTCATTTGATCCTGCCGCGTCGCACGTCCTTGAAGTCTGAGAACGCCAAAGGCGCTGACATCCACGAGTTTCCTCGTGGTCGTCAGCGCCTTGAGCGTTTATTTATCTAGAGACTATGCCTCGTTACCGTTGCGGTGACGGGCGTAGAGCGCACCACCGGTTAGTAGCAAGATCAAGCCGAGTGCTCCGAAGAGCAGTGCGAAGTTTGCACCAGTCCTCGAGAGTTCGTCTTCTTCATCTCCAGGGGTTTCCTGATCGCTTGGACCGGCTGGATCCGCAGGAGTGCCGGACTCTGTCGGCTCTTCTGGGTCAGCTGGGTCCGTTGGAGTACCAGATTCGGTAGGCTCTTCCGGATCGGTTGGGGTCGGCGTTGGCTCTCCTGGTTCCTCTTCTGGAATCAGTACAACACCAGCGTCCCAGGTTGGGTCGATGCCCAACGGTGCACCAAATTCTTGCTCATCGTAATCGAGGGTCAAGTTTTGGTTATCCGGTCCGAGAGTGAATACTCCAGAGAAGCCCATGTATCCAGCGTTGGAATCAACCCGGCTGTCCGAGCCCTCACGGAGCTTGGTGAACTCATAGAGTTCGGCCTGTTCCTCAGTCAAGATGAAGCGCACTTCGTAGTCCCCAGCGTTGAGGTAGTCGAAGACATAACGACCATTCTCATCGGTGGTGGTACGTTCAATCTCGTTGGTGTCACCGTCATAAAGAATAACGGTCACGCCTTCGAGTGGCTCTTCATCGTCGTCCTGAATACCGTCACGGTTGGAATCAATCCACACGTAGTCGCCAATGGCGTATGGCTTCAGCTGTACACCAGCGTCCCAGGTTGGGTCGATGCCTTCTGAGGCTTCTACTTCGAAGTGCTCGTAGTCATCGTTGGAGACCAGTGGGCTGTCAGGGCCCAGGGTAAAGACCGCGGAACGTCCGTTTTCACCTGCGTTGGAATCCGCGGCAGGGTCCTCACCTTCCGTGTAGTCAGTGAAGTTATACTGACGTTCCTGTTCCTCAGTCAGTTCGAAACCAACCTGGTAGTCACCAGCTGGCAGGTTATCGAAAATGTAGCGACCTTTCTCATCGGTGGTGGTGCGATCAATTTCTTCGCCTTCACCGTCGTACAGCACGACCGTTACATCTGACAGAGGATCTTCGTCCTCATCTTGGACACCATCACGATTCGAATCGACCCAGACGTAATCACCAATGGCGTAGGTCGGATCAGGATCGGCATGGTACGTGGTGGGGTCTTCGTCGTCGACTGGGTCCCCGGAGATTACTCCGGTGGCATCCACTACGACGTTGTCGCGGTGGGTTTGGCCAGCATCAACTTGGACTACACCGTTGACTGTGTAGGACTCGCCTGGTGCAAGCACGAGCTCTTCCAGACCAGCCAACTCATCTTCGTTCCAGGCAACATCGTGACCGGATTCGGTGGTATCTTCGAACGTGAAGTTTTCGAGTGCCTCATTACCAGCGTTGGTAAGCGTCACTACGACATCGTGTTGACCAGCAGTTACCTGATGCTCGTCATCGCCAAGATCATTCTTTGCAACTTCAAGTTCAGGAACCAGGATCTCGACGACACCAGCATCCCAGGTTGGGTCAATACCTTCAGTTGCTTGAACAGTATTGTGCTCGTAGTAGTCGTTGGAGACCAGCGGGCTGTCTTCACCGAGGGTAAAGACCGCCGAGCGACCGTTTTCACCGGCGTCGGAATCTTCTGCAGGATCTTCGCCTTCGGTGTAGTCGGTGAACTTGTAGCGCTCAGCCTGTTCTTCGGTGAGTTCGAAGCCAACCTGGTAGTCACCAGCTGGCAGGTTATCGAAAATGTACCGACCAGCATGGTTCGTGGTGGTGCGATCAAGTTCTTCACCGTCACCGTCGTAGAGCACGACCGTGACATCATTCAGTGGCGACTCATCGTCGTCCTGAACACCGTCTCGGTTGGTATCGATCCAGACGTAGTCACCGATCGCGTATGTTGGCTCTTCCGGTTCTGGGAGCAGGACAACGCCGGCATCCCAGGTTGGGTCGATGCCTTCGGTAGCTTCAACGGTAAAGTGCTCGTAGTCATCGCCTGTGATTAGGTACGCATTGTCGGCGCCCAAGGTGATGGTTGACGAGAATCCGTTGTAGCCAGCGTCAGAGTCGACTTCTACGTCTTCGCCAGCCAAGTCGTCGGTGAATTCATAGATCGCGGCCTGTTCATCGGTCAGGATGAAACGGACCTGGTAGTCACCGGCTTCGAGGTTATCGAAGATGTAACGACCAGCAGAGTTCGTGGTGGTGCGGTCAATCTCTGAGCCGTCTCCGTCGAAGAGAACGACCGTAACATCAGCAAGAGGATCTTCGTCCTCGTCCTGAATGCCGTCTCTGTTTGCGTCAATCCAGACATAGTCACCAATGGCGTAGGTTTCTGGTGCTGGAGGCGTCGCGTTGTATGGGTCGTCATCGTCTACTGGAGTACCAGAACCGGCGCCAACAGCCTCGACCGAAGCCAGGTTGGTGTGCAGATCTTCACCCGCGGCAAGCGTAAGAGTAGCCACACCTGTAATGGTGTCACCAACCGCCCACGGACCATCCCACGAAGCAGTCAGTACACCGTCAACGTTTTCGGCAACCAACTCGTCGCCGTTTGGAAGCGTCCACACCAGGTCTTGGATGTCCGCACCAGACTGAGTTTCATCAGTCAGGACAACATCAACTAGATCTTCAGTTCCGGTGTTCTCGACGTTGATGACGATATCGCGGGTTTCCCCGTTTTCGTATGCAACAGCGTCTTCTTCCGTGTTGGCGTCATTGTCGATGGTGCCAGCTTCAGCGTCGCCGTCGCCCTTGATGATTTCCACCGCAGGTTCTGGCTCCGGTTCGTCGCTTGGAACGTTCGGGAATGTTTGTTGCTGTGAGGAACCGTCTTCATCAACAACTACAGTGATACGTTCAGTCGATAATTCGTAACCTTCTGGAGCTTTAGTCTCTTCAACATAGTAGGTACCTGGTTCACGAACAACCAACCCAGTGACGTCGCCGGCGTCGTTATGCACACGTAATTGTCCGTCTTGGACAAACGCATTCTCGATGACCAGGTTCTCGTCGGCGTCAAAAACACGGAAACGTGAAGCCGGGTCATTGATAACGACTTCGTCGTCTTCAGCATCAACCTTGGCGATGGAGATTGGGTAGCCATCGGATGGGGTAAATTCTGCTGAAGAGTTACCGAATAAGTTAATCACTGGTGTATCTTCTTGGAAGTCAACAACGCGGATGAGAACATTCGCGCTAATATTGTCTTCTTTTTTGAGAAGCTCGCCGTCTTTACTCTGGACGGTAACAGTGCCAGTGTCAGCGTCGTATACGGCTTCGAGGTTACCGCCGATGTCGACCGGGCCGTCAATGGGGTTATCGCCGGTGTCGACGTTATCGTCGGTCACGAACCCGATGAATTCAACTTCGTCCGGAAGCTCATCCAACACCGGGACAATCGTGACAGCGGAGTAGTTACCGTGTGGGATGAAGGCCAGGTTATAGACGTATTCGTCTTGGACCAGTTCGCCGTCTTCACCGATTTCTACTCGAAGGTTCTGTGTCCATTCTTGTTTGGTTGAGTCGCGAATTGTCTTGCGAACTTCAGCTTCGTCACCAAAAGAACTTGCTTCACTAGTGGTTTCCGACCAATACAGTGGTTCCTCATCTTCACCGTACAGGATTGCATGGTTTTTGATGTTAAGGGTCTGCTTGCCTTCAAATTCGACGGTTGTCAGAGGGAGGTCGACTACCAGACGATTGTCGACGTCGTCGCCGACCAGCTCAATGCCAGCAGCGCTGAGCTGGACGACTAGGTGGCCGTCCTCGTTGACGCTCACGTGAAAGTGTTCGGCGGTCATTGTCGTCGAATTGGCATATTGACCGGTGATATTGGCTTGGATGTCAGCCAGTGTCTCTTCGTCAGAGAAGTCGAAGATATTAGCGTCGCGTTCATCAACAATGTAGCTGTTGGTTACATCTACACCGTCAACAACGAACTGGTAGTCAATTGTTAGGGATTCGCCCGGGGCAATGTACTCAATGCCATCGGATTGAGCATTCTTCGAGAATTTGCTCGGGTCGTTTACTCCGCCTGAGGTATCACCACGATCCACCGCCGTGGTTCTAGCGTTGTCGCGGTAGGGATCCTCACCGTCACGGTAAGTGAACGTGGCGTTATTGTCGAGGTAGTAGTGTGTCCAACCCTGGTCGTTTGACCAGGATCCCAATCCGGCCACAGACGTGATGATGGCGCGCACATCGATGCTGAGGTCTGTGTCGTTGTCTTGACCGACGTTGATATATAGGTTCTGCCCCACGACCGCATACTGTCCGACGTAACTATCGCTTGCAAACTCTGCAGCGTCTCCGTCGAAATCAGCAGCTAGTGACAGATCGAGGCCTTCAGCGACAATGAAGTCGTCTGCGTCAGTATTCCAACTGATCTGGGTAGGCAGTTCATCGTGAATGACGACGTTACGGCTGAGGGTCCACTCGTCTGGGTTGTCATGGTCGTCACGACCATCAAACTGTGTCAAGTCTACGTCAAAGGTGTAGGTAACGTCAACCGGGTCGACAAGATTCCCGTCGTCATCTGTTTCAACGTTGACTTGTTGCGGGTCGACTGTTTTATTGAACGACTCGTTTAGATTTGGTCCAGGTGCCGGTGCAGGTGCCTCAACGTTTCCGCCAAGGTTGACGTTGCCGTCTCTTTCACCAGCCTCACCAAAGATCGCAGTGTTCCCGAGGCTGACGGTATAAGAACCGGGCTCGCCTTCTAGCGCATCGTACTGAGTCTGCAGAGCAGTCTGAAGGTCGACCAAAGCCTCAGGCGAGACCGAAGCTGTGTAGTTAACGGTCAGTTGGGATGGGTTGGGCAGATCAACCGTTGAGGTGAATGAGCTGCCATCGATGGCAGCGTCAAACTCAAAGTCGTTGGTTTCTTTATTCCAACCGTCGTCATCCCACGTTGTCAGTGTTGCGGTGAAGTCATCGTTATACACCAGATGGGTCGAAAGCTCATCCAAGATCTCAAATGCCGAGCGCTCAGTTTCGCGGTCGGTATTGACGGTCAAGGTGTAGGGGATCTTTTCATCGGTAATATTTTCGTCGATCACGACGTTGCCATCGTCATCAACGCTGACGTGCTGGCTCAGATTCACCCAGCCGACGTTTTTATCGACCCAGTTGGAGACGTTTTCCTGTTCGTCGCCTGGTTTTTGAACGATCAGCTTGATAGAACTAGGTTCGCCGTCGACAGTCCACTCGATGGTTTTCGAATCCGTGTGCTCAACTTCCTCGATCGTAAAGTTGAAATCATAAACGCCCTGGTGACTGCCCCACTCGTCAGAATCAAAGAAATTGATAATGAGTTCGTCACCGTCGCGGGTGATACTCTCGATCGCTTGGTTTCCGGAAGGGACGTCTAAGGCGGATTCGTCGAATTCCATCCCCGCCGGCAGGCCTATCCTCACGGGCTGGTCTGGTTCCAGTGCGTTATCGTACTGCACACGAAGCGTGAAAGTATCGCCGGGTTCGACCGTCGCGTCGTCCGATAC
>Ga0079225_10001511_pt1 | contig 13072 bp, 14 predicted proteins | sample Poulit2012_FD_76344 | JGI IMG/M metagenome (GOLD analysis project Ga0079225, IMG submission 76344) | Agricultural soil microbial communities from Georgia to study Nitrogen management - Poultry litter 2012 | ecosystem: Environmental > Terrestrial > Soil > Agricultural land | place: USA: Georgia...
ATGGAAGAGGAAATTGACTATTTAGTACAAACAATGACTAATAAAAACAAACGAATCATTGCGAATGTTCATTTTTATGAAGGGTTAATTGCGGATCAAAGAATCGTTTTACTAAAATCGGGTATCGGTAAAGTGAATGCTGCGATGGCAACAACGCTATTACATGAACATTATAAACCACAATATGTCATTAATACAGGTTCAGCGGGTGGATATTCTGATGATTTAAATGTAGGTGATGTCGTTATCTCAAAGGATATCGTCTATCACGATGTTGATGCGACAAGTTTTAATTATAATTATGGACAAGTGCCCGGAATGCCGGAACGTTATATAGCTGATTCCACTTTATTAAAAGTTACAAAATATGCTATTGACGAATTGCAAATCCCTAACGCACGTGGAACAATTGCAACAGGTGATTCATTTATGAATGATCAAAACAGAGTGAACTTTGTGAAAAAACAATTCCCAACACTTATTGCTGTTGAAATGGAAGCTGCTGCAATTGCTCAAGTGTGCTATCATTATGAAACTCCCTTTGTCGTCATTCGGGCATTATCCGATATTGCTGGCAAACAATCAACAGTTACTTTTGAACAGTTTTTAAAAACAGCAGCGAAAAACTCAAGTGAAATTGTTATCGGAACCGTTCGTCATTTAGACACTGTTAATTGAAATTAATATATTTAAATTAACAGTAAAAACTAATCATTTCACTTAATATCATGTTTGTTTTTCATGTCGATAATATTCACGAAACACTTTCATTAGAGCTCTTTTTTCAATCCGCGAAACATAGCTACGGGAAATATTTAATAAACTTGCGATTTCCCGTTGCGTCATTTCCTTCGCACCGTTTAATCCATAGCGATAAATAATTACTTTCTTTTCCCGTTCACTTAATACATTGAAATATTTTTCCATTTTTTCAATATCCATATTTAATTGAATATATTCGATAATATTAATATTTTCCGCTTCTAAAACATCGATTAAACTTACTTCATTTCCTTCGTTATCTTGCCCAATCGGTTCGTTTAATGATATGTCTTTATTCGTCTTTCTCAAGGTTCGTAAATGCATTAAAATTTCATTTTCTATACATCTTGCAGCATAAGTGGCAAGTTTTGTGCCCCGACTCGTTTGAAAGCTTTCAACCCCTTTAATGAGACCGATCGTTCCAATAGAAATTAAATCTTCTACATCTTCACCTGTATTATCAAACTTCTTCACAATATGAGCGACAAGACGTAAATTATGTTCAATAAGTTTATTACGTGCGTCTTTATCGCCATTTTGCATAAGTGAAATATATTTCGCTTCTTCAGCGGCGCTTAAAGGATGTGGAAAAGCTTGATTTTTTACATAAGAAACAAATAATAATGTTTTTTTAATGAGAAGTGAAACAATACTTAACATAGTTGACAGCACATAATTTGCCCCTCTCATAAACTCTTTCTAGGCGTTCGCCTATATTCGTACTATATGATGGGCTGTAAACGATTGTGCCTGTCTAAACATAAAAAAAACAACTTATTACTAAGTTGCTCGAAATAATAAAATATTCATTTACATATGTAAAACTAATTCTATATTTATTTGTGAATCAAAGGGTAGTATGCTAAGATTCGTATATTAGTAATATACGTTAAAATGAGCTAATCATGAACGACAGTAGTTATTTTAAATGATGAAGTAAATGTCGTTTTTCGATTTCACCCTTAATAAGTGCGATAAAATCATCGCTTAATTTTAATTCCTTAGCTTTAAAATATGATCTAAGCAGTAACTCATCGGATAAATGTTTCATATGAAAAGACCCCCGGCCAAATGTTATCAAATCGTATCGCTTAATTATTATTAATTTAACATGAAAAATAATATAGGACAAGCTGATGGTTATCAACAGTCGCTTGTCGATAAGTTGTGAATAAAATGAAAATAATCGTTATATCGTTGTTATATCAACGATGGATTTGTGAATAAAGTTATCCACAGTTCGAAAAATGTAAGAAAATGTCGAACGATTTTAACTAAAATTTAACACTAAAGGGTTATATCAACTATTAAAAAGAAAAAATAATGAGGTGTTTTGTTTGTGTTAAGATTATTTTTACCGAATGAGCATGTTTCATCTGTTTACGAAATTGATTTTGAACAACTAAAAGAAAATGGTATAAAAGGAATTATTACGGATTTGGATAATACATTAGTTGCCTGGAATGAAGCGCACGCTACGACGGATGTTATTAATTGGTTTAAAACCCTATCTAACCAAGGATTAAACTATGTTATTATTTCTAATAATAATGAGGACCGTGTCAAAGTTTTTTGTGAACCAATCGAAGTGCCATATGTTCATACAGCAAGAAAACCGTTAAGGAAAAACTTTCTTAAAGCTACTAAAAAGATGAATTTACAACCAAATGAAGTGGCAGTCATCGGTGATCAATTGTTAACCGATGTTTTAGGGGGGAACTTAGGCGGTTTTTATACGATCTTAGTTAAACCACTCGTTGAAACAGATGCGAAAGTCACTCGTTTTAACCGTATGATTGAGCGAAGAATTTTAAATCATTTTAAAAGACGTGGTAAAATTAAGTGGGAGGAATGATGATGGACCAAGACATTGTTTGCCAAGGTTGTGGGGTAACTATCCAAACGGAAAACAAAGATGAACTCGGTTATACCCCACAATCGGCGTTAAGCCGCGAAGAAATTTTATGTCAACGATGCTTTCGGCTCAAACATTATAATGAAACAGAAGATGTGCAAATGACTGATGATGATTTTTTTGAAATGGTTAGTTCACTACAACATACGGATGGACTTATCGTTTATATCGTTGATTTGTTTGATGTCACAGGAAGTATTATTTACAATTTGCCACGCATTATTGGTAATAAACCGATCATATTAGTCGGTAACAAGCTTGATTTATTACCAAAATCAACAAATCATCGAAAAATCGATCATTGGCTCCGTCGCACAGCAAATGAATCGGGTATTTCAGTAACAGATGTATTTTTAATTTCATCGACTAAAGGTCATGGTATACGTCATTTAACCGAAGCCATTGAAAAATATCGTAAAGGCCGTGATGTTTATGTTGTCGGTGTTACGAATGTCGGTAAGTCGACAATGATCAATCATTTAATCGAGCAAACGACCGGGCATAAAGAAGTTATTACAACGAGCTATTTTCCGGGAACGACATTAGGATTTATTCAAATTCCTTTGGACGATCACTCGAATATGATCGATACTCCGGGAATTGTTAATGATAAACAGATGGCTCATTATGTTTCTAATAATGATCTTAAAAAAATAACACCGCGAAAAGAAATTAAATCCCGAAATTACCAGTTAGACGCTGGACAAACATTGTTTTTTGGCGGTCTCGCAAGACTAGATTTTGTTAAAGGCGACCGGCAAACGTTTACGTGTTATTTTTCTAATGAATTACCGATTCACCGGACTAAATTGATACAAGCTGATGAACTATATGAACGACAGTGTGGAAAAATGTTAGTACCGCCTGATGAAGAAACTGCAAGTAAGTTACCAGAATTAGTAGCTACTTCATATCGAATCGAATCGGAAAAAACAGATATAGTTTTTCCAGGATTAGGTTGGGTGACGGTCACAACTGATGATATAACAGTCGTTGCTCATAGCCCAAAAGATGTCCCAATATCACTAAGAGAATCACTTATTTAAGGAGAGAGTCACTAAATGTATCAGTTTAGACTTATTGGTTATCCAATTAAACATTCTTTATCGCCGTGGATTCATGGACAATTTTTGCAAAAAGCAAACTTGCAAGGTACATATGACATTTACGAAATTTCTTTAGATGATTGTTTTACAAAGCAATTGTCTAAACTAAAAAATGAAAACGTGGATGGCTTTAATGTTACCGTCCCATATAAAGAAACGATTATTCCACATTTAGATGGGCTCGATTCGGAAGCGAAGCGAATAGGTGCTGTTAATACGGTCGTTAATGAAAACGGTAGATGGGTCGGTTATAATACAGATGGTAAAGGTTATGTAAGATCATTAGAAAACACCTTTCCGTCGTTACGTGATGAAAAGACTAATAAACGGATTCTTTTACTCGGTGCTGGTGGAGCTGCCCGTGGTATATATGATGCGTTAGTCCATGATGGATATGTAACAATCGATATCGCCAATCGAACAAAGGAAGCGGCTGAACAGATTGCCCGTTTAAAAACACCGGCAATAAAAACAACTGTGAAAAGTTTACGGGAAGCGGAAGATGAAGTTGGTACGTATGATGTTATTATTCAAACGACTTCCGTTGGCATGCGTCCACATATCAATGATTTAGTTATTTCGTTAAACAATCTAAAGCGGAATACAATCGTTAGTGATATCGTCTATCAACCGATTGAAACAAAATTTTTACAAGAAGCAAAAAAGCATGGTGGGCAAATCCACCATGGGCATACGATGCTTCTTTTTCAGGCACAATATGCTTTCGAACTTTGGACTGGAGAAAAGGTTTCTACAAAAGGGATGAACATCGCTTTAAAAAACATATTAGAAGGTGAATAATTTGTTAACGGGAAAACAAAAACGGTTTTTACGCAAGGAAGCACACCATTTACAACCTATTTTTCAAGTCGGTAAACACGGTGTTAATGAACAAATGATTATTCAAATTAATGAAGCTTTAGAAAAAAGGGAACTTATTAAAGTAACGGTTTTACAAAACTGTTTAACGGACAAACAGACTGTTGCTACAGAGTTAAGTGAACAGACAGGTGCGGAAATTGTTCAAATCATCGGACGACAAATAGTCCTTTATAAACAGTCAGCGGAAAATCCAACAATCGACATAACAAATTTATAAAGAAGTGATCAATCGATGCGAAACATTGGAATTTTAGGTGGAACCTTTGACCCACCGCACATTGGTCATTTAATAATCGCTGAAGAAGTACGGCTAGCATTAAATTTAGATGAAATTTGGTTTATTCCATCGAACGTACAAGTGCATAAAGGACAAGCTGAAGCAACTGCGAAGGACCGTTTACGAATGGTACAATGTGCGATTGAATCTAATCCATACTTTAAAGTAAATTCCATTGAAATTAACCGTACAGGTAAATCTTATACAATCGATACTATACGGCAACTTTTACAGCAATATACTCATAATAAATTTTATTTTATTATCGGTGCTGATATGGTGGAATATTTGCCCCATTGGAAAAATATCGATGAATTAATAAAACTGATTACCTTTGTCGGGGTTAAACGGTACGGTTTTTCATTAAAATCGTCCTATCCGCTTGTTCAAGTTAATATACCAGAAATTCACATTTCATCAACAGACATTCGTAACCGTCTAGCGAACAAGCAACATTGCCGCTACTTAATCCCTAATTGCGTTTACAATTATATTAAGGAGAATAAGTTATATGGATATCGAAACAGCTAAACAAATTATTTACGATCATTTAACGAATGAACGTTATGAGCATAGTTTACGTGTTGCAGAAGTAGCTAAACAATTAGCAAAAACTCACAAAGTTGATACGTATAGAGCTGAATTAGCCGCTTTATTACATGATATTGCGAAGGATCAAACAGTTGAGAATTTGCAAGCGAATATCGAACAATTCTCCTTACCTAGTGATTTGTTACAACAACATTATGAATTATGGCACGGTCCTGTTGGAGCAAAAATCGTTCGAGATATATATGGTGTTCAACATGAAGATATTTATCAAGCTATTTATCATCATACAACTGGAAGAGCCCAAATGAGTGATTTAGAATTAATTGTATATATTGCAGATTATATTGAACCAGAACGAAAAATTCCTGGTATTGAATATGTTCGTGAACTAGCACAAAATAATTTAATTGATGCCGCATTACTCATTGCGAGTCGAACGATTAAATACTTAATCGATAAACGTGTTACAATACATATGAATACATTTGAAGCATATAACGATTTACTTAATCGTTTAACAGAAAGTTATCATTAATGGGGGTAGATGAATGAGTCAATTACAATTACTTAAACAAATTGCCGAAGCATGTGATGATAAGTTTGCGGAAAATATTGTCGTATTAGATATGGAAGATATTTCGTTAATTGCTGATTACTTTTTAATTTGTCATGCGAATAATGAACGACAAGTCCAAGCAGTTGCCCGATCTGTTCGCGAAACATTTGAACGAGAAAATATTACCATTGAGTCAATTGAAGGATTTCAAAATGCCCGCTGGGTTGTCATCGATGCTGGTGATATTATTTGTCACATTTTTCATAAAGATGAGCGGGATCATTACAATTTAGAACGGCTATGGGGCGATGCATCAAGAGTCCCTATTGCTATTAGTCAACAATAAGGAATTAAACGATAATGACTTATACAAAGATGGCGTATTACTATGACGACTTAATGAAACACGCTCCATACGACCAATGGGTAAATTTTACACAAAGTATTTTTAAGCGATATAAAAAGTCCGTTCAAACGATAACCGATTTAGGTTGTGGGACTGGTGAAATTACTTTGCGTTTAGCGCAATTAAATTATGAAATGATTGGAATCGACTATTCACCACATATGCTCGCAATGGCCGATCAAAAAGCACAAGCAAAAGGACAACGGGTTCAATGGATGAATCAAGATTTACGCCATTTAGAAGGATTATATAAACAAGATGTTATGATTAGTTATTGTGATGTAATTAATTATATCCCTAGTATAACGGATCTAAAAATAGTATTTAATAACGTCTATCAAAGCTTATCAAAGGATGGATTGTTTATATTTGATGTTCATGATTTTAACTATGCGAATCAATATTTAATGAACAATACGTTTGCTGAAGTTACTGATGAGTTTACGTATATTTGGTTTTGTCATGAAGGCGAAGTTAGTGGAGAAATGTTTCATGAACTTACATTTTTTGCACAAAATGAACATGGAACCTATGACCAATTTAGTGAAGTTCATGAACAACGAACATACGAAGAATATATTTACAAAGAGCTTTTAGAAGAAAGTGGCTTTCAACAAATTGATATATATGATGATTTTCAATTAGAATGTTCAAAAAGTAACAAACAACGTGAACGAGTATTTTTCGTCGCTTTAAAATGATCGAGTGAGATAAGTTTTGCTCGATCATTTTAATAGCTATCGTTTAATTTGCAATAGAAGAAATTTTTTAATAAAATATATTTACTCAGAAACTTCTTTATTTCTACGTCGTTTACCTCAAACGTTTTGCCAACCTATTTAATTCCAAAACCTATTTAAAGTTTATTCGTTCATTACTTTATAATGAAAGGATGAGGCTTATTTGTTGTTGGAAAAAATTAAATCCCACGCTATTCTAATTGTTATTGTTGTTTTAATTGTTGTCGTTTTGTTAGTAAAACATCCGTTTCAATTAACTAACGATCAGCTAAATGTCCATGAGCCGGAAACCTTTACTGTTGTAGCGGAAGAATCAGAAGAAAAAGAAACTAATCAAATAGAGAAAACAGTTGTTGTTGATGTAAAGGGTGCTGTCAAACACCCCGGTGTGTATGAAATTGCTAGCCAATCCCGGGTTAATGATGTTATTCTAAAAGCGGGCGGATTAACAGAAGATGCCAATGAACAAAGTGTTAATCTTGCTGAAATCGTTTACGATGAAATGGTTATTTATGTACCAACGAACGATAGTGATGGAGAAAGTGTTGAAGATTTTCAAGGAATGGATAAAATTAAAATTAATCAAGCGACTGCTGAACAACTGGAGACATTAACAGGCATCGGACCGGCTAAAGCGCAAGCAATTATAAATTATCGCGATGAAAATGGACCGTTCCAATCAGTAGACGATTTACTAAATGTCCCAGGTATTGGACAAAAAACCTTAGACAATATTGTTGATGATATACAAATACCTTAACTAAAAATAATCGATCAAAAGGGGATAGTCATAATGGAACGTATTTCTTGGGATCAATATTTTATGGCACAAAGTCATTTACTAGCTTTACGGAGTACTTGTACCCGTTTAATGGTCGGAGCAACAATTGTTAGAGATAAACGCATCATTGCTGGTGGTTACAATGGGAGTGTTTCCGGTAGTGTACATTGTATCGATGAAGGATGCTATATCGTTGATAATCATTGTGTACGTACAGTACATGCAGAAGCAAACGCTTTGTTACAATGTGCTAAGTTTGGCGTGGCAACAGAAGGAGCACACATTTATGTGACACATTTTCCATGTATACAATGTACGAAATTAATTATTCAAAGTGGTATTAAAAATGTTTATTATGCTGCAGATTATCGTAACGATCCTTTCGCTGAACAATTGTTTAAAGAAACCGGGGTAAAGACGAAAAAAGTTCCTTTAACATCTTTAGCTGTCGATTTGCAACAGGATGAAAAATCGGCATATGTTTCTAAGCTACTTAACCGTTTGAAAAATGTTACTAATCGTGGGGAGTACGAACAACTCGTTGAAGAAGGTAAGCAGTTGTTTCATAAAAAGGATAGGTGATGTAAACAGTGCAAGGATTTTGGCACATTACAGCAATTGCGACATGTGCTAGCATTATTTCTGTCATCATGCATAACATCAGTTTTTTAATTCTCGCTTTATTATGGTTAGTTTTTCTAAAATTGTTAAAGCGGTTAAATACTTTACCTTTTGTCGTATCGTTAGCCGCTTTAATTTTCTTCACTTACTATATTCCTACACATTCATATATCCCTTCAGACATGGTGGATGATAGTGACGTACATTTAAAAGGAAAAGTCGTCGCACCCGTTGAACAAACCCCAAAAAAATTACAATTTACGTTACATCAAGAAACAACTGATGAAAGGTATTTAATCGTCTTTTTTAAAAATGATGAAAAGTTATTAAATAGAAAACATGTTGAAACAATCAAATTCGGCGCAACATGTTATATCGAAGGCAAAACAAATTTACCAAAAAGAGCACGTAATCCTGGACAATTTGATTTTTACAAATATTTAGTTGACCGTGGTATAAAAACACAAGTTATCGTTGAATCGTTAGAACATATCAATTGCCAAGGGGCATCTTTTTTACACCCAATTTTTAAATTACGACAATATCTTTTACAAAATTTAGAACAGCTTACGAATGAGACAACAGCCGCCTGGATTCAAGCGCTCGTTCTTGGTGATAGAGATCCTTTGCCTGAGCAAACGATTGATATATTTCAACGTTGGGGTTTGTCACACATTTTAGCTATTTCTGGATTACATGTAGGAATAATTGTTGCAAGTATTTATTTTATGTTTGTTCGCTGTGGTCTTTTAACAAAAGAAACGACTGAATGGCTTCTTATTAGCTTTTTACCATTTTATTCAATCATTGCTGGCGGTGAGCCATCTGTTCTTCGGGCGAGCTTAATGATTCTTATCTTTTTAATCGTAAATAAAATAAAACTTTCTTTACCTTTACAAGATACAATTAGCATCGTCTTTTTATTACTTATCATTTTCAATCCGTTAGTCGTTTATCATATCGGGTTTCAATTTTCTTTTCTCGTCACTTTTGCTCTTATTTTATCGAGGCATTGGCTTAAACGAGTAGCTTCCCCTATATGGCAATTACTCATCATTAGTTATATTTCCCAAATGGTCATTTTACCGTTACAATTCCATTATTTCCATACGTTTCAACCTTTGTCTATTGTAGTTAATTTTTTCATAGTCCCTTATTTCTCTTTGTTTGTTATACCACTTATGTTTTTGCTCATTCCATTGTTGTTTACTTTGCCACTTGTTGCCAAAGGGTTAATAGTTATATTTGAACCCCTACAAAGTTTTATAGCAAAAGTATTAGTTTATATCGACAAATATTTATATATTCCAATTGTTTTAGGTGATTTTCCACTCGTGGCGGTAATCATTTATTACACAGCTTTTATTTTAAGCATAAAGTTTATCGAACAAAATGAGCTAAAGCGTGCGTTTCAATATAGTTTAATGTTTATTATACTTATTGTAACGCTTACATTACGGCCATATTTTTCACCAGAAGGAACGATAACGATGTTAGATGTTGGACAGGGAGATGCCTTTGTCATTGAACTGCCTTATCGTAAAGGTGTCTTTTTTATCGATGCAGCAGCTACCGTATCGTTTAATGATTACTCAGTGACAAATGAAGTTTATGAACGGACGATAAAACCTTTTTTATATGAACGGGGAATTCAACGGGTAGATGCGATAATTTTAAGCCATGCCCACGTTGATCATAATGGGAGTAGTCAATATATTATTGAAGATTTTCATACACCATTACTTGTTGTCAGTGAATTTTATGAATTTCGTGAAAATGAACGGAAATTTTTAATTGAAAATAATATTGAAATCGTACGCTTGAGTGGCAATAAATCCTTTACATTAAACGGGCAAACCTTCGATGTTTTATCCCCACTAGCGAATGAATACGATACAGATGATAATTCATTAGTTTTACGAAGTACGTTTGGAGAAAATGAATGGTTATTTACGGGGGATATAAGTAAGACGATTGAACGAAAAATTATGGCACAATATCATGAGTCGTCAATTGATGTTTTAAAAGTTGCCCACCATGGTAGTAAAACGTCAACGGACCCTACGTTTATTCGTCATTTCAAACCAACTTATGCACTAATTTCTGTCGGTGAAAACAATTCATATGGTCATCCAAACGAAGAAGTGATTCGTACATTAGAGGATGAAAATGTACACATTTTACGAACTGATGAATATGGGGCGGTTCAATATATTTTTACTGAAGAAAGTGGCACATTTTTTACGTTTTTACCATAACTTAAAAGTAAGATATTAATGTATAAAAAAAGAGACTGTAAATACAGTCTCTTTTAAATAGCGGTTTTCATTTAGTTTGTTAAGCTAATGATCGCACCAATCACATAGATAAGTACAAAAAAACCAAATGAGAAAACAAATGCTAGCGCGGAATCAATAACATCATTATTTTTCGATTGTGGATCTTTTTCAAATTCGTTCATATGTACCCCTCCTAGTCATTTTCAAGTATAATGTAATTTTTAGAAAAAATCTACTCATATCGTGCTCAATGAAGTATAGTTATACCAAATATAGCAAGAGTTGTCAGTTATACTTTATTTATACACGGTCATAATATGGTATGTATTTCGTTTAATATTCAAAAGCCTAGGATTGAATATTAAACGTTTATATAGATGATAAGGGGGGGCACTTTAGCTCTCCCTTTATCTTATACTTGATATTATACCATAGACCCATTACTATTAGCTATATAATCGATAAGGTGATGAAAAAATGTCATATTTCAATGTAATTAAAGAAATTGAACGAGGTAATATAGCTAATGTTTATTTACTTTTAGGAATGGAATCATTTTTTATACAAAATATTGTTCAAAAACTTATTAATGATGTGCTAGCAGGTGAACGCGATAATTTAACTACGTATGATCTCACGGAAGTACCTATTCAACAGGTTGTTCAAGATGCTACTACGTTTCCATTTTTTGGTGAGCGAAAAGTGATCGTCGCAAACAATGCGTCATTTTTACAATCACGCCCGAAAAAGTTACCTTTTACACATAATATCGAATCCCTTGAACAATATTTACGACAACCAAGCCCATCGACAGTTTTTGTTTTAATTGCACCCTATGAATCGATTGATGGACGTAAAAAGATGACACGTCAGTTAAAAAAAGAAGCCCGTTTTGTTGAATGTATGCCAATTAATAAAAGGGATTTACATAAATGGATTTTAACGTTTACGAAACATGCGAACATACAAATTGAACGAGATGCGGTTGAATTACTTGCAGCTAATTTATCGACAAATTTATATTTAGTGCAAAATGAGCTTAATAAGTGTGCTCAATATGTTGGTGAAGGGAATATTATTACGAAAGATGTTGTCTTAAAGTTGCTCGCTCACTTGCCGATAAATACAGCACTAGAACTTGCCGATGTAGTCATTCATCGTGATTTAGCTAAAGCGATGTTTATATATCGAGATTTAAAATTAACAGGTGAAGAGCCGATTGGATTAATCGCTTTGTTAGCTTTCCAGTTTCGAATTATTTTACAAGTAAAGTTACTCAAACAAAAAGGTTATACTGAATATCAAATGCGTCAAAAAATAAATGCACATCCATACGTTATTAAAATTGCTTATGAACGGGAAAGGCGGTTTACTTTTGAACTTCTAAAAAAAATAATTAGCCATCTAACAGAAGCTGATGCAAAAATTAAACGTGGAGAAATGAATGCGGACTTAGCTTTTGAACAATTGCTCTATTCATTAATGAACATTGCATCATAAAAGAAAAAAACGATCCTGACTTGTTTTATGGGATCGTTTTTGCTTGGTTAAAACTATATGAGTTATGACGAAAGCTTATTTATTTTATGAGCGAGTCGAGATTTAAAACGGTTACCACTATTTTTATGGATTGCACCTTTTTGTACCGTCTTATCAATTGTTCTTACCGCTTCATTAAAAGCCTCTTTCGCATTTTCAACATCATTTGCCTCAATGAGTACGTCGACTCGTTTAATTTGTGTACGCATATGTGATTTTAATGCCTGATTGCGCGCACGTTTTGTTTCGTTTGTACGTACACGTTTAATTGCTGACTTTAAGTTTGCCATCTTAACACCTCCTAAGTCATCACTACATAGTGATGTATGAACAATGATATTCTATCAAATGGGCTAAGGGATTACAACAGATTTAGTAATTTTTATACATGATTTTTTAAATATAACAAACGCTATAAACGTAATAACAATCATTTCATAAGTAAAAAGATGGGAGATATATTTATGGATCATGAGCGATTAAACGTACGAACGGATTTGGCTATCGAAGCAAAAGAAATGTTTATTCAAGAGCAAGAACAAGAACAGGGTGCACCGGGTGTTACGGTTAAAGACACCCAAATGAATGGTATTAAAATCGATCATATTATTGTCGATGAACGTGGTAGTGAAGCGATTGGGAAAAAACCAGGTTCA